>Ga0160449_1000189_pt1 | contig 50323 bp, 52 predicted proteins | sample HID1975I_E1MG_FD_108216 | JGI IMG/M metagenome (GOLD analysis project Ga0160449, IMG submission 108216) | Enriched soil microbial communities from UW Madison campus, WI, USA - HID1975I_E1 MG | ecosystem: Environmental > Terrestrial > Soil > Unclassified | place: USA: Madison, Wisconsin...
CGGCCCAACGCCTCGCTTGAGGACAACACCACCTGGACGCTGATCGACGACATCGAGCGCCTGCGCGAACGCTGCGGCGTGGATCAGTGGGTGGTGTTCGGCGGATCCTGGGGTTCGACCCTGTCGCTGGCCTACGCCATCACCCATCCCGAACGGGTGCTCAGCCTGATCCTGCGCGGCATCTTCCTGCTGACGAAGAAGGAACTGCACTGGTTCTATCAGGACGGCGCCTCGATGATCTTCCCCGACGCGTGGGAGCGGTTCCTGGCCCCCATCCCCGAGGCCGAGCGCGGCGACCTGATGGCGGCCTACTATCGCCGCCTGACCGGCGACGATGTGGCCGAGCGCGAGCGGTGCGCCGTCGCCTGGTCCAGCTGGGAGGGCGAAACCGTCAGCGTCCAGGGCCCCGACGCCCGCCCCGACAAATTCGCCGAGCCGGAATTCGCCGTCGCCTTCGCTCGGATCGAGAACTGGTATTTCACCAACGCCGGCTTCTTCCCCGAGGACGGCTGGCTGCTGAAGAACGTCCACCGCATTCGCCACATCCCGACCTGGATCGCCCAGGGCCGGTTCGACGTGGTGACGCCGATCGCCAGCGCCTGGGCCCTGCACCGCGCCTGGCCCGAGGCCAAGCTGGACATCATCGGCGACGCCGGCCACGCCTCCAGCGAACCCGGCATCGTCGACAGCCTGATCCGCGCCGGCGACTGGGCAGCGACGCTCTAGGCCTTCGGGTTGGTCTTCTGGACCATCTCGCTCAGTTGGAAACCGATCCGGTGCGCCTCGCGCTCCTCGGGTTTCTTCAGCGCGCTCAGCACCACGCTGATCTGGGTATAGTGCTGGACCAGCCGCACCGGCTTGCCATCCGCGTTCTTGCCCAGGAACAGGATCAGATCCGGCCCCCAGAAGCCGACATCCTCGATCTGCATCGTGCCGTCGCCGGGCAGGCCGACGATCCGCGCGCCGATCTCCTCGTCCTTGTCCAGTTGCCCCTCGAACTCCTCGATCAGCTTGGACAGGCGGACAAAGGCCCATTCGGCGGGGTTGTCGCGCATGCGCACCCCCTCGGCCATGGCGGCGTTCTGCTCGGCCGGGGCGGTCGCGCTGACGGGCTTGGGACACGGGGCGAACATGGCCGGGTCGGCCTTTACGGGGGCATCGCTCATGCCCCCACCCTAGCCTCTCGGCGGGATCAGAACAGCCCCTGCCCCTTGGGCAATTCGGCATAGCGGTGAACCCGCGTCGACAGCACCAGGCCAAAGCCGATCATCACCGTCATCATCGACGACCCCCCATAGGACAGCAGCGGCATCGGCACCCCGACCACCGGCGCCAACCCCATCACCATCGCCCCGTTGACCAGCACGAAGATGGCGAAGAAGGCCGTCATCCCCGCCGCCGAGATCCGCCCGAAATGGCTGTGCGACAGCGATGAAATCCGCAGGGCGATCAGGATCACCGCCAGATAGCAGGCCAGCATGGTGAACGAGCCGACGAAGCCGAATTCTTCCGAAACCGTAGAGAAGATGAAGTCGGTGTGCCGCTCCGGCAGGAACTCCAGTTGGCTCTGACTGCCCAGGCCATAGCCCTTGCCCAGCAGCCCGCCTGACCCCAGCGCGATCTTGGACTGGATGATGTTGTAGCCCGAGCCGGACGGATCGGATTCCGGGCTCAGGAAGGTCAGCACCCGCTTGCGCTGATATTCATGCATCACGAACATGACGAAGGGCGGGATGGCGACCACGGCGGCGGTCACAGCCGCCGCAATCACGCGCCAGCTCAGTCCGGCCATGAACATGACGGCGGCCCCGGTCAGGCCGATCACCATAGCCGAGCCCAAGTCCGGCTGCTTGGCCACCAGGATGAACGGCACGCCGATCATCCCCGCCGGAATCAGCAGCTTCCACGACCAGCGCGCCTCCTGGGCCGAATGGCTGTGATACCAGCGGGCCAGGGCCAGCACGAGGCCCAGCTTCATGAACTCGGCCGGCTGGATGCGGATAAAGCCCAGGTGCAGCCAGTTCTTGGCCCCGCCCGCCGTATAGCCCAGCGGCGTGAATTCGATCAGCAGCACCAGGAACAGCAGCACGCCATACATCGGATAGGCAGCGCGGAACCACCATTTCGGGTGCACCATCGCCAAGCCCAGCATCGCCACCAGCAAGGCGCAGAAGCGGATCAGGTGCTTGGCCGCCCACGGCTGCCAATGGCCGCCCGCGATCGAATACAGCATCGCGGCGCCGGCGCCGGCGATCACGCACAACAGGCCGATCAGACGCCAGTCCAGCTCGGCCAGCTTGACCGGCAGGCGGTCGCGCTCGCCGGGACGGGTCAGGGCGGATGATGTCATTGCGGCCCCTCCGGCGCGGGCGGCGGCGCCTCGGGCGCGGGCGTTTCCGGAGTTTCCGCCACGGCGTCGATCGGCTCGCCCCGCGCCTCGGCCTCGCGGACGCCGGCGTCCTCGGGCGCCTCAAAGCCGGCCTGCTCGATCCGGGCGCGGATTTCGGGGTCCTTCAGCAGGGCGATCTTCATCACCTCGCGCGCCCGCGGCGCGCCGGCCGTGCCGCCGCCCAGTCCGCCGTGCTGGACGATCACGGACACGGCGTATCGGGGATTGTCGGTCGGCGCATAGGCGATGAACAGGTTGTGGTCCTTCTGCTCCCACGGGCGCCCCGCCCCCTTGCGAGAGCCGGAGCCGTAGTTGCGCGCCTGGGCCGTGCCGGTCTTGCCCGCCATGCGAACGGCGCCCAGCCCCAGCTGGCTGTTGCGGAAGCCGGTGCCGCCAATGTCCGTCACGGCCTCCATCCCGTCGCGCAGCACTTTCAGCATCTCGGGATCGTAGGGCAGGTCGGCGAAGGCGGCGCCCTTCTGCTCCACCCCGCCGATCGACTTGATCAGACGCGGATTCACCGCCTTCTGGCCATTGGCGATCCGCGCCGTATAGACCGCCAATTGCAACGCGTTCACCGTCAGGGCGCCCTGACCAATGCCATAGCTGGGCGTCTCGCCGGGATACCATTTGCCGTCGCCTCGCACCGGGTTGCGACGTCGCCATTCCCGATCCGGCACCAGCCCGGTCTTCTGGCCCGTCAGGCCGATGTCGAAGGCCTGACCCATGCCCAGATCGCGCGCCGTTTCGGCGATGGCGTCGGGCCCGATCTCGGTCGCCAGGGTCATGAAATAGACGTTGCACGACGCCTTGATCGCCCCGCGCATGTCCAGGGCGCCATGCCGGCCCAGGCAGGCGAACCGGCGACCCAGATAGAAGCTGCCGTTACAGACGATCCGGCGGCTGGGGTCCACGCCACGCTTCATCGCCGCCAGTCCGACGACCGGCTTGAACGTCGAGCCCGGCGCGAACGTCCCGCCCAGCGCCTTGTCCAGCAGCGGCCGCCGCTCATAGTCGGCCAAGGCGCGATAGATCGTCGACGGCACCCCGGAAACGAACAGGTTCGGATCGAACGACGGCGACGACACCATCGCCAGGATGTCGCCGTTGCGAACGTCCATGACGACGCAGCCGCCAGCCTCTTCGCCAAATACTTCCAGCGCCCGGTTCTGGATGTCGGCGTCCAGCGTCAGCACCACCTCCTTGCCCGGCACGGCGGCGCGCGAACCCTCGGCGTCCTCGCCGACGACGCGTCCGCGCGCATCGACCTCGACCCGGTTGCCCCCCGCCTCGCCGCGCAGATCCATGTCCAGCGCCTTCTCGACGCCTTGGCGGCCGATGCGGAAGCCGGGGTTGAACAGCAGCGGCGGCGGCTCCTGTCCCTTGTCGCGCAGCGCCTTGATGTCGCGATCCGAGACCTTGGCGACATAGCCGATCACATGGGCGAAGGCGCCCCCGAACGGGTAGTAGCGGGCCTCGTTCATGTCGGCCATGACGCCCGGCAGCTCGTTGGCGTACAGGTTGACCTTGGCGAACTCTTCCCAGTTCAGGTCGCTCTTGACCGGCACGGGACTGAAGCGCGGGGCGGCGTTGACCTCGCGGATAATCGATCGGCGCCGCTCCAGCGTATCGGGCAGCAGCTGACCCAGCAGGTCCAGCGTATGGTCCAGGTCCTTGGTCTCGTCCCGCACGACCAGCACCCGGAAACTGGGCCGGTTGCCGGCGATGACCACGCCGTTGCGGTCCTTGATCACACCGCGCGGCGGCGGCACCAGGCGATAGTTGAACTGGTTGTTGATCGCCTTGGTGGCGTATTCCTGCGACTGAACCACCTGCAACTGCGCCAGCCGCCCGAACAGCGCCGTGACCCCCAGCGTCGTCAGGCCGCCCAGCACGAAGGTGCGCCGCAGGAACGAGCCCTGCCGCTCGTTGACGTCGGAAAAGAAGATGGACGGTTCGCTGCTCAACGGAACCTCACGTCGCCGTCGTCAAACCGCTCGATCATGATGTTGGCCAGCGGAAACAGGATCAGGGTCGGCACGATCTGGCCCAACAGGGCCAGCAGGCTGGGCGCCGTCCCCGTGCGCAGGCCGATCACGGCATAGGCGATGAAGAAGGCCATGGCGGTGCATGCCGCATACCAGACGAACAGCACCCTCACCTCCTGCCCCGCCAGAAACACTCGCGACAGCAGCACCGCGCCGTAAACGGCCAGCAGGCACAGCGCCCACATGCCTAGGGGCGCGAACCAGAAGACATCCAGAAACAGCCCCAGCCCCAGCAGGACCGCGGGCGCCACGATCGACGGCCGGATCAGCGGCCAGGCGAAGGCCAGCACCATCGGCAGGATCGGCTCAGGCAGGTTCAGCCCGAACAGTTCAACCGGCGTGGCCAGCGCCACGGTCGCCGCAATGGCGATCAGCGCTGGATAGACGATCCACTGCATCGGCCCCACGACGCGGACCGTCACGGACCGTCTCATCCCTCGCCCCCAGGCTGGGCGGCGGGCTCTGCGGGCGTCGGCGCCGGACGCGGCGGCGTCGCCGTCGGAGCGGCGGCAGGGCGCGCCGGGGCGGGGCGCGTGGGCGTCGGGGTGGTCACGGGCGCGTTGGCGGTCGCGGCGCGCTGGGCGGCGGCGGCGTCGCGGCGCGCGCCGGCGTCGGCGATGGCGGCCGCCTGTTCGGCAGTCGGCGCAGGCGCTGCGGCCAGACCGGTCAGCGGCGGCGGGCTCAGCGCGGCCACGTCGGCCAGTTGGCCAAAGTCCTGGAACAGCATGACGCGGACATAGTCGATCGCGCCCCGGTCGCTGAACAGCTTGACCCGCCACGAGCCGTCGATGCCCTTGGCCGCCACGCCGATCGGCACGCCGCGCGGATAACCGCCGCCGTCGCCGGACGTCAGGATGCGGTCGCCCGCCTGAACCGAATTGTTCCCGCGCACGAACTCCAGCCGGGGATTGCCGCTGCCATCGCCCGTCAGGATGGCGCGGGCGTCGGTGCGGTCCACCAGCACCGGCGTCCGCGACGCCACGTCGGTCAGCAGCACCAGCCGGCTGATCCGGGCCGAGGTCCCGGTGACCCGCCCGACCAGCCCATGCTCGTTGATCACCGGATTGCCGACCCGCACGCCCTTGCCCGACCCGACATCCAGCAGGCGCGCGTTCACGAACGGCCCCCGCGATTCCGAGATCGAGCGCGCGGTGATCATGGCCACCGGCGGTTCGGTGCGGATGCCCAGCATCGCCTCATAGCGGGCGTTGACGTTCTTCAGCGCGATGGCCTGGTCCCGCCAGGGCTGCAGCTCGGCCAGTTCGCGGCGCAGGCGGCGATTTTCCGACACGGCGAAGAAATAGCCGCCGACAAAGTCCGACGCCGCCCCGGCCCAGCGGACGGGCGCGGCCAGCACGCCGCCGACCGGTCCGGTGACCGTATCCACCGCCGCGCGTGTCGGGCCATAGCTGTCAGCCGTCGCCGCCTCGCGCCGATCGCCCAGCAACAGCAGAACCGACAGGACGATGGCGACGATGACCACCGCCGCGGCGGTCCACGCCAGCGGCACCTTCAGGTTCTCGAACGGTCCGTCGCGAAACGCCACGGGCGCGCCTTCCATCAAGGGGTTGGGAATCGACGGGACGCCCCCCGCCGACATTCACTTGCGTATTGCAAAATCCGAGCCGGAAGAAAACCGGCGCAGAGCCCAATGACGAGGATTTGCGGCGTGTTCGGGGCGAAAAATGCGGCGCCGCTTAACTATCGTCGTCCTGAACCGTCAGATCGGCCGGGTCCAAGTCGTAATCCAGCAGGTCGCGGGGCCGGCATTCCAGCGCGGCGCACAGCTTGGCCAGAGTGCGAAAGCGGATGCCCTTCACCTTGCCCGACCGAAAGAGAGACAGCTGTGTCTCGCTGATGCCGACCTGGGCCGCCAGGTCGCGGGCCTTGATCCCCTTGCGGACGATCAGGGCGTCCAGCGTCACGCGAATGGGCATCAGATCATCTCATCCAGCTCGGCCTGGACCCGCCCCGCCTGGTCCATCACACGGCCCAGCAGAAACAGCGCCCCGCCGATCATGCCCAGTGTCATGCCGGAAACGTCGAAATAGGCGAAGCCGCCCCGCCCGCCCTCGATCAACCGGCTCAGATTGGTGACGCCGAACACGCTCAGCAGCCCACCGAACCCCAGCGCCAGCCCCACCTTTCGCAACGCATCGGCCAGCGTGGGCTGGATCAGTCGCCCGCGCCCCAACTGGCCCAGCGCCGAACCGATGGACCACACGGCGAACAGATAAAACAGCGTCGGCGACGCCCACACCACCTGCGTCAGCCACCGGCTCGTTTCCAGGTCGAACCGCCCCCGGGCCATCATCACCGCCGGCGCGATCGCATACATCAGCAGAAGCAGCGCCCCCACGCTGACGACCATGAAGATCGCCAGCCAGCGGAACTGGCGGCAACGCAACCGGAAACGGTCGATTTCGGCGGCGGTCATGTCGGCTCCCGACTCTGTCATTTCTTTAATCTTGACTTAAATATCGCCACTCCGCAACTTTATGTAATAGTTAAACGAGAGGTGAGCCATGACTGCCGCCGTACAGACCCTGAACCTCACCCGGCGCTTTGGCGCGCGTCCCGCCGTAGACGCGGTTTCGATGACCGTGCCGGAACGCGCCGTCTATGGCTTTCTGGGTCGCAACGGGGCGGGCAAGACGACCACGCTGAAAATGCTGCTGGGCCTGCTGAAACCGTCGTCCGGCGCGGCCCGGCTGTTCGGCGTCGATGTGGCGAGCGACCGCCTGACCGCCGCGCGCATGGTCGGCGCCCTGCTTGAAGCGCATGGCTTCTACGCCAACCTGTCCGGCCGTGATAATCTGGACCTGACCCGCCGCCTGCTGGGCCTGCCCGTAACCGAGATCGACCGGGTGCTTGAGGTTGTCGAGATGACGCCCCACGCCCGTCGCCGCGTCGCCGACTATTCGCTGGGCATGCGCCAGCGGCTGGGCATCGCCCGCGCCATGCTGGGCGCCCCGCCCCTGCTGATCCTGGACGAGCCGGCCAACGGCCTGGACCCCGAGGGCATCGCCGACATGCGCCGCTTCCTGCGCACCCTGCCCGACCGCACCGGCGCCACCGTCCTGGTGTCCAGCCATCTGCTGGGCGAGATCGAACAGGTCGCCACCCACATCGGCATCCTGTCCGAGGGGCGGCTGGTTCGCGAAGGCGAACTGGCGCGCCTGATGGCCGAACTGCCCGCCGACCTGGCCATCCAGACCGACGATCCCGCCCGCGCCGCCCTGATCGCGCGCGCCTACGGCTTTGCGACCCGCGATGACGAAGACGGCCTGACCGTCAGCCTGCCGCAGGGCCATGACGCCCGCGCCGCCTCGGCCGCCCTGAACCGCGCGCTGGTCCAGGCCGACCTGGCCGTCTTCGCCCTGGCGCCTCGGCCGCGCACGCTTGAGGGCCTGTATCGCCAGGTCTCCGCCCCCACCCTTCAGTCCGAGGCCGCCTGATGCTCGCCGTCCTGTCCGTCGAATTTCAAAAGCTGAACCGCTCGCTGGCCGCCCTGGTCGCCATCGCCGCGCCGGTGCTGATCGCCGTCTTCATCTTCTTCAACCTGTTGCGACTGGGCGCGGCCATGCCGTGGGCGATGGTGCTCAGGAACGCCGCCGCCATGTGGGCTGTCTTCATGCTGCCGATGAGCGTCACCGCCCTGGCCGCCCTGACCGCCCAGATGGAGCATGGCCCCCGCGCCTGGGATCACCTGTTCGCCCTGCCGGTCCCGCGCTGGCGCATCGTCGCGGCCAAGGCGACCTGCGTCCTGACCGTGGTGGCGATCATGAGCCTGGCGGTCCTGCTGCTGTCCTGGCTGGCCGGCGTCGCTGCCGGGACCGTCAAGCCCGCCTCCGCCCCGACCGGCCCGCTGGAAATCGTCGCGCACCTGTCTCTGATCGGCCGGATGTATCTGGCCGCCCTGCTGCTGGTCGCGGTCCAGCTATGGGCGGCGCTGCGGTTCCGCAGCTTTGTCCCGCCCCTGATCCTGGGCATCGGCGGCACATTCTTCGCCGTGGTCGCCAGCGGCGCCAAGGCCGGGGTCTTCATGCCCTGGCAGATGCCCCTGAACATGCTGGCCGAGGATCCGCAGCGCGCCGCCACCGCCCTGATGAACGGCGCCGTCGGCGGTGTGGCCGTCCTGGCGCTCATGCTGATTCACCTCAGCTGGCGCGAGCCGGGCTGACGCCTCGACCGGCCGCATCAGCATCGCCAGCGACGCACACCCGGCGCTCAGGACAATCATCGTCGACTCCTGCAATTGCGAACCGTTTGCAGGTTTGCCCGACTTCGCCTGCTGTGCAAGATCGAAAATCGGCGGCGCCCATCCTGAAGGGATCACCCATGCGTGAAGACGGCAAACTGGACTATATCGAAATGCCCGCTGCGGACGTGCCGGGGGTAAAGGCGTTCTACACCCAGGCTTTCGGCTGGAAATTCGTCGACTATGGCCTCGAATACGCCGCCTTCGACGAAGGTCTGGATGGCGGCTTCGCGGTCGAGGCCATGACCCCGAAACCCCTGCCGATCCTCTATGCGACGGATCTGGAAGCCATGCAGAAGCGGGTCCAGGCGGCGGGCGGCCAAATCACCCACGCCATCTTCGATTTCCCCGGCGGGCGCCGCTTCCACTTCCGCGACCCGGCGGGCAACGACCTGGCGGTCTGGTCCGAAAACTAGGCCTCAGCGCAGGTCCACGGTCTGGGCGATCTGCTCGGCCAGGGCGGCGTCCGCCCCTTCCAGGCTGACGACCCAGACGTGGACTTCCTTGGGCGCGGCCTCGCGCTGGAACAGATGCTCCATCGCGCGACGCTTGCCGTTCTCGGTCACGACGATCGAGGACCGCCCGCCCGCCTGCGCCATCTGCCCGTCATAGATCGGAAACTGCGACGATGGCCCCGCATAGACCATCACGAACGGCTGCGCGCCGCGGCGGATCGAATAGATCGCGAAATTCGGTCCCTGCGGCCGCGACACGATCTCGAAACCGGCGGGCAGATCGACCGTGAACGGCAAGGCCGCCCGCTGCGCCGCGCTCAGCACCGTCACGGTCGGCGCCGCCGGTTCGGGAGACGCCGATGCCTGAGGCGCAGCGACGGGCGCGCTCGATGCCGCGGGAGTGGCGGGCCGTGGTGAAGGCGCTGTCGTCGACGCCGCAGCCTGCGGCGCGGTCGAGGGTCTGGCGGCCTCGAGCGTCGGTCGGGGCGTCACCGCAGGAGCCGTCGCCGGTCGCGCCGGCGCAGCGGCTCCTGTGGCCGGCCGGGTCGCGGGCGCCGGGCTTGTCGTCGCCGTCGTTTGAGGGGCGCTGAGTCGGACGGCCGTCGTCGAGCTTGCGGCCGACTGCGGCGCCGGTCGGGGCGCCGCAGCTGTGAACGGTGGGCCGCTGTTCAGATCGCGGGTCAGGTCCGAAACGCTGCGCTCGGCGGGCGCCGCTTGCCCAGGCGTCTGCGCCTGGGCCTGCACGCCCGATGCGACGGCGGCCCAGCCAGTGGCGGTCAGGGCGGCGGCAAGGAGAACGGTTTTCATGCCGCCAGCTTCGACCCGCTTTCGCCGCACGGCAAGGGGCGTTACGTCCGCTATCAGGCCAGCGGCAGTTCGATCCAGAAGGTCGCGCCCTCGCCCGGCTCGGACACCACGCCGATGGACCCGCCCTGAAGCTCCGTCATCCGCTTGGCCAGCGCCAGGCCGATCCCGTGCCCCTCGATCGCCGAGCGTTCCAGTCCCAACCGGTTGAACGGCTCGAACAACTGCGCCTGCTTCTCGGCGCTCAGGCCCGGCCCCTTGTCGATCACCTCGATCCGCACGGCGTCATAGACGCGCAGCGCCCGGAACCGGATCACGCCGCCCCCGCTGGCGTATTTGGCCGCATTGGTCGCCAGATTGCCCAGCACCTGCACCAGCCGCTGGGAATCGGCCATGGCGACCAGCCCGTCGCCTTCGCAGTCCAGCTCGACCCGCATGCCCGCCACTTCGGGGCGCAGCAGCGTCGAACGCCGCACATCCTCCAGCAGGCCCGCCACGTCCGTGGGCCGCAGCTCGACCTTGACCGCCCCGGACTCGGCCCTCGCCACATCCAGCAGGTCGTGGGCCAACGCCTCTACCTGACGGGCCGTCTTGACCATCAGTTCGCCCATCTCGACCTGGGTCGCCGTCGTCGCGCCAAGCTGGCCACCGACCCACAGATCGCCGATGCCGATGACGCCACCGATGGGGCTCTTGATCTCGTGCGCGACGTTGGCCAGCAGGCGCGACTTGGCCTCCGACGCCCGCTCCGCCCGGGCCTGGCCCATACGGGCGCGCTCGGCGAACCGGTCGCGTTCCTCCAGCAGCGCGGCGACCAGCAGGATCGGCAGATAGCCGAACAGCACCAGCAACTGCGCCAGCAAGGCGCGTTCGCCCCCGCTGACGCCCGCCTGGGCATAGGGGCCGCTTCCGCTCATGGCGCCGCCGATGGCCAGCACGGCGATCACCAAGATGGCCGCCGCCGTCCCCAGCACCCTGAACCGCACCGCGATCAGGATCAGCAGCGGCAGGACCATGAAGCTGATGGGCGTCGACTGACCGCAGAAGATCACCACACAGGTCGCCGTCAGCATGCCCAGCAGGACGACCGCTTCCAGCACCCGCCACGGCTTGCGCATCGCCAGCAGATGCCGCCGCGTCAGCGCCAGACCAAAGGTTCCCAGCACTGCGATGCCCAGCGCATGGCCGAACCACCACGTCTGCAAGGACTCCAGCATCGGCTCGCCATTGAGGACGTTCAGCGCCAGCGCCGTCAGAATGGCCGGCGGTAGCGGCGCGATCACCGCCGCGCTCAGCAGGAACCGCCCCACGCCCTCGACGCTGGCCAGGTTCAGCGTCGGCGCGAACCGGCGCGCCAGCAGCACGGCGCTGACGATCTCCAGCATGTTGGCGGCGGTGAAGATGACCGACAGCAGCGGCGGATTGCCCACCATGAACTCGCCGGCCAGGATCCCCGTCGCCACCAAGGCGCCGAAGCACCAGTCATAGGCCACGCCCCGGCCGTTCCTCAGCCAGACCGCCACGGCCACTCCGCCGGCGCCCCACAGCGCCGCCACCAGCCCCGACGATCGGGCGAATGCGATGCACAACACCACCAGCGCCGCCACGCCGACGGCCGTCAGCATGGGGACCAGAGGTTCGGCGAGGAAGACGGACGCGCTCGACCGCGGCGCCGTCGTCACGCGGGGCGCGCGAACGCCGGTCGGGGCCGGCGGCGGGCTCTGCTCAAAGGCGCGACTGACAGGCATGGAGGGCTCGAAGCTCGAAATTCTGCCCCTGAAGCCCTAATCCCCGCAATTTAACATCCGCTGAAGAGCCTAGCCGTCCGCCAACGCCTGGTTGAAGGCCCGCACAGCGGCCGCCGGGCCGTCCGGATGGCCCCAGACGCCGGCGCTGACAGCGATGAAATCGGCCCCTGCGCGGGCCAGCGCGCCCGCCGTTTCGACCGTGATCCCGCCGATGGCGACGCACGGCGTCTCCATCGTCTCCTGCCATATGCTCAGGATCTCCGACTCGGGCCGATGCGTCGTCTCCTTGGTGTAGGTCGGGAAGAAGGCGCCGAAGGCGACATAGTCCGCCCCCGCCTCGGCCGCGTCCATGGCCAGATGGCGGCTGTCGTGACAGGTGGCGCCGATCATGGCGTCCGGCCCCATGATCCGCCGCGCCTCGGCGACCGAGGCGTCCCCCTGCCCCACATGCGCCCCGTCGCACCCCGTTTCGCGCGCCAGGTCAGGCCGGTCGTTCAGGATCAGCGCCACATCATGCGCCCGCGCGATCGGCCCCAGCCGCTTGACCGCCGCGCGGATGACCGCATCGTCGGCGGGCTTCAACCGGATCTGCAGCGCCGCCACATCGCCCGCGCCCAGCGTCGCCGCCAGCTGGTCGGCGAAGGCGTCCAGATCGGGGATCGCCGACGGCGTGATCAGATAGAGCCGGCTGGGCGGACGGGCGGGAACGGTCGGGGTCTTGGCCATGCCCCGCCCTGCGGCGCCCGCGCGCCGTCGTCAATGTCGCAGCGCATGCGAACGACTTGCAATCGCCTTAAGGACTGCTACAGAGAACCATTCTCATCGCGGTAAACCGGTCTGGTCTCTCGTGTACGTCTGCAACTGCAATGGTCTTCGCCAGCGTGACGTCGCCCTCGCCATCGAGGCGGGCGCCACCCGCCCGCGCGAGGTTTTCGCCCACAACGCCTGCTCGGCCCAGTGCGCCAAATGCGTCTGCGAAATGCGCGAGATGATCCAGGAAAGCCGTCAGGCCTTCGCCCTGGCCGCCGAGTAGATAAGAGCGAAATTCACTCGCACTATCAATGTGCTGATAAACGCTCTCAACAGCCCAAACGCCGTTTTCGCTATGGTAGAAGTCTTCGGGTGAGCGGCGGGACGATTCCGCCGCCGGGCTGAAGGACCACCGCCATGAAGGGCGATCCCGCGATCATCCGCACCCTCAACGCCGTTCTGACCAACGAACTGACGGCCGTGAACCAGTATTTCCTGCACGCCCGCATGTTCGAGAGCTGGGGCTTGGCCCACCTCGGCAATGTCATCTACGAAGAGTCGATCGGCGAGATGAAGCACGCCGACATGCTCATCAAGCGCATCCTGTTCCTGGACGGCCTGCCGAACCTGCAGGACCTGCACAAGCTCAAGGTGGGCGAAGATCCCATCGAATGCCTGGGCGCCGACCTGCAGCTGGAAATCGACAGCCGGGCTACGACCCGCGACGCCGTCACCCAGTGCGAGGCGGCCCGCGACTACGTCAGCCGCGACCTGCTGATGAAGATCCTGGCCGACACCGAGGAACACGTCGACTTCCTCGAGAACCAGCACAAGCTGATCGAGCTGATGGGCCCCCAGAACTATCTCCAGTCGGCGATGAAGGAGATCGTCACCGACGGCGCCGCCACCGGCGGCTGATCCGACCGACGGCGCGGGCGCGGCGGGAACCCCTCGCCGCCCCCGCCCATTCCGCTCCCACAGCCAGTTGAGGGGAGCCCCATGTCCATAGACACCGCCATCGATGACGCCCGGGACGCGGCGAGCGAGTTCCTGAACATTCAGGGCCGCAGCCCCGGCCATGTCGTCGCGGGCGTGCTGCTGACGGCCGGGTTCGCCTTTCTGGCCAGCGGCGCGGCCAACAGCCTGTTGCGGCCGAACCCGCGCACGGCGCGCCAGTTGGCCCATCACAAAGGCCCGATCACCGAACGCCCGCGCGGCCCGCTCAGCCTGGTTCTGCCCGCGGTCTTCTCGGCCACCACCCTGTCAGCCCTGCGCGTCTGGAACGCCCCGCCCCGGCCCGAGCGCACCACCGCCATGGCCCTGTGGGGCGTGGCCCAGGCGGTCAACGCCGTCTGGCTGGCCCTGCGCCCGTCGTCGCGTGGGCTTCAGATCGCCGCCGCCATGTCCTCGGCCGGCCTCGCCGCCGCCTTCGCCCACGAGGCGCGCAAGCTGGACCGCGGCGCGGGCAAGCTGGCCGCCCCCACCGGAATCGGCGTCCGCATCGCCAACGCCATGGGCCGCAAGGTCGACGACCGCCCCACCGTCCACTGACGCCCTTCCGTGGCAGGCATTGCGGTTTCAGCGGTGTTCCTCTAGGGATCGCGCCCGATTTCGCGCGCGCCACGACGGCGCCCCAGCACCAGCGACACCGATGAAAATCAACGGCAACACCATCAAGCCCGGCATGGTCCTTCAGCACGAAGGCGGCCTGTGGGTCGTGACCAAGGCCAGCCACGTCAAGCCTGGCAAGGGCGGCGCCTTCGCCAACGTCGAGGCCAAGAACCTCGAGACCGGCAACAAGCTGAACGAACGCTTCCGTTCGGAAGACAAGGTCGAGCGCGTCACCCTGGAACAGAAGGACTTCTCCTATCTGTTCGACAACGGCGACAGTCTGGTCTTCATGGACGACGCCACCTACGAGCAGATCGAACTGCAAAAGGATTGGGTTGGCGAAGACCGCATCCCCTATCTGCAAGAAGGCATGAAGGTCGTCATCGAGATGCACGAAGAGCGTCCGATCGGCCTGTCGCTGCCGGAACAGGTCACGCTGGAAGTCGTCGAAACCGAGCCGACCGTGAAGGGCCAGACCGCCTCATCCTCCTACAAGCCGGCCAAGGCCAACAACGGCGTCCGCATCATGATCCCGCCGTACATGGGCGTGGGCGAGCGGATCGTGGTCGACACCGAAACCGGCGAATACGTCCGCCGCGCGGACTAAGCTGACCGGCGGCCCCCTCGGGGGCCGTTCCTTTTTTGAACTTCTCCGCATGCCCGGGGCGAATGGTCGCCTTGCCGAGGGCATGCCGGACCAGGAGATTCCCCCATGGCCCTCGCCTCCGCCCTGCTTCAAGTCATGATGGACGCGGTCCGCAAGACCGCCCGCCCCATGCTCCGCGACTTCGGCGAGGTCGCCCAGCTTCAGGTCTCGCGCAAGGGTCCCGGCGACTTCGTCACCGCCGCCGACATCAAGGCCGAGGACACCCTCTACGAACTGCTGATGAAGGCCCGCCCCGGCTACGGCTTCCTGGGCGAGGAGCGCGGCATGATCGAGGGGACCGACAAGTCGCACACCTGGATCGTCGACCCGATCGACGGCACGACCAACTTCATGCACGCCATGCCCCACTTCGCCATCACGGTGGGCCTGGAGCGCAAGCACCCGGACGGCTCGGCCGAGATCGTCGCCGCCGTCACCTACAACCCGGTCATGAACGAGATGTACTGGGCCGAAAAGGGCAAGGGCGCCTATCTGAACGACCAGCGCATCCGTGTCTCGGGCCGCAAGGACCTGTCGGAAAGCCTCGTCTCGACCGGCTTCCCCTTCATCGGCAAGCCGGGCCACGGCCAGTCGATCAAGGACATCCACGCCGTGGGCCAGCGCGTCGCCGGCATCCGCCGCCTGGGCGCGGCCTCGCTGGACTTCGCCTGGGTCGCCGCCGGCCGTTACGACGTCTTCTTCGAGCGCAACCTCCAGCCCTGGGACGTGGCCGCGGGCATCCTGCTGGTCACTGAGGCCGGCGGCCTGGTCACCTCCATCGAACAGGACGGCGACCCCCGCTCTGGCAAGACCATCATCGCCGCCAACCCCGAACTCCAGCCGCAGCTGCGCAAGGTGCTGCAAGCGGCCTGACTCAAATCCTTCTCCCCTTGCGGGAGAAGGTGGCAGGCGAAGCCTGACGGATGAGGGGTTGCGGGCGATAGGCCTTGCAGCCTCATCCGATGTTGCGAGACCCCTCATCCGACCTCGCTATGCTCGGCCACCTTCTCCCGCAAGGGGAGAAGGGTCATGGTGACGCCACTATGCCCCACCCTCTCGTCATCGCCCACCGCGGCGCCTCGGGCGAGCGGCCCGAGCACACCCGCGCCGCCTATGAACTGGCCGTGGATCAGGGCGCGCATGTGATCGAGCCGGATCTGGTCATGACCCGCGACGGCCATCTGGTCGTCCGGCACGAGAACGAGATCGGCGGCACGACCGACGTGGCCGCTCATCCCGCATTCGCCGACCGCCGCACCACTCGCGCCATCGACGGCCAGTCCGTCACCGGCTGGTTCACCGAAGACTTCACCCTGGCCGAGATCCAGACCCTGCGCGCGCGCGAGCGCCTGCCCGACCTGCGCCCCGCCAACACCGCCTACGACGGCCAGGAGCCGATCCTGACCTTCGACCAGGTGATCCGGATCGCCCGCGACGCCTCAGCCCGCGCCGGCCGCCGCATCGCTATCGCGCCCGAACTGAAACACCCCTCGCACTTCGCCGCCCTGGGCCTGCGGATGGAGGACGCCTTTGTCGCGGCGCTGGATCATCACGGCCTGACCGGCGTCGACGCCCCTGTCCTGATCCAGTGTTTCGAGGTCGGCACGCTGGAACGGCTGGCCGCCCGCATCAATGCCCCCCTGCTGCAACTGATCGCCGCGACGGGTGGCCCCGCCGACCGCCCCGACCTGACCTACCGGGACATGATCACCCCTGAGGGCCTACGGACCATCGCCCGCTACGCTGGCTGGATCGGCGCCGAGGCGTCTCTGATCGAAACCGACGACGGCGCGCCCACATCCCTGGTCGCCGACGCCCATGCGGCGGGCCTCAAGGTCGCCGTCTGGACCCTGCGCGCCGAAAACATCTTCCTGCCGCCGCGCGACCGCCGGGGCGCCGCGCCCGCCGCCCACGGCGATTTGGCCGCCCGCTTCGCCCGCCTGTCGGTGCAGGGCGTGGACGCCGTCTTCGCCGACCATCCGGCAGCACTGGGCCGCTGACTATTGGTCCGGCAGGGCGGCGATCGCGGCCATCGATTCTGGAGACAGCGGCTTGCCGGCGGCCAACTCGTAGACGGCGGTCTGTATTTCCGTGACGCCTTGACTGTTCGTGCTCATGATGGTCGTCGGGTCCGCTTGTTTTCCAGCAGGGCGAACAGGCGCTGGAAGCCCGGATTGCGAGTGACCGGACCAAGTCTGTAGGCCACTCCCGGCGCACTGGTGCTGCGCCCCGCGTTCATGCACATCAGGCCGACGGGCACATGGATGGTTTGCCCTGGGCGGATTTGAATCGTCACCGACTTGACCACGATGCCGTGCTGAAAATTCTCGTCCTCGGAGGTGAAGATCAGGCCCGCCGGCAAGACAATGAAGATCGGCAGGGACGGATTCATGCCGGGCTCGGGCCGATACGTCAGCGGCAGACACAGCATGACGGCGTCGCCCGAGCCGACGACCTTTTCAGGATCAGGGTCGCAGTTCTCCTCGAAGAACATCGTATGCCCCATGATCTGCCTGGCGAAGGAGACGCCCGCGGGAAGCTCCCACTTGTCGCCGATGGGCATGGCGTTCGAGTGACTAAAGCCTGCCAGAGTCGGGTCGCTGGCGGCGGCGAGCGTCGGCACTGCGAGGCACACCACGGCCATGCCCAGGGCGCAGAAGAGGCGTTTCGCCATGACCGGTCTCACTTGTTCGGCAAGGCGTTGATCGCGGCGATGGTGGCGGCTGACAGCGACTTTCCGGCCGCCAGCTCGAACACCGCCTCCTGAACCAGAGCGATATCGGCGCCGTCGCCGCTGAACGAAGTCGCGGACAACTGCTTGTTCGCCAGCAGGGCGAACAGCCGCCGGAAGGCCGGATTGTCGGTCACCGGACCGACTTCATACTCGTCGCCCGGTGCGCTGCCGTTGCGGCCCGAGTTGATGCACATCAGGGCGATGGGCATGTACATCGTCGTATCGGGCTGAAGCTCCGCTTCTTCGCGCGTCACCAGGATGCCGTGCTGCGTCTGGCGGCTCTTCGAGATGAAGAGCAGCCCTGGCGGCAACTGAAAGAAGCGGTTGTCCGGCCGGCCGATCCGCAGCTCCAGGCACAGCAGGACCATCCCGCCCGATCCCTTGATCTTTGACGGGTCCATCTCGCACTTGCCATCATCGACGAAGGGCGAATAGCCGGTCACGCTCATGATCTGGATGTAGGACGGCAGCTGCCAGTCATCGCCCATCGGCATGGCCATGGAATCGCCGAAGCCGGCCAGCGTCGGATCGGCCGCCTGCGCCGCCATCGGCGCGAACAGGCAGGCGGCGGACAGGATCAGCAATGACGACAGTCTGGGCATGGGGCGCTCCTCGATAGGTCGCCCCGCTGTCCCTCATCCCTGCTCCGCCGAAAACGAGGTCACGACGGCTTGGCGACGAAGCCAGGGGCTTCATCGGATGGCCGAGGCGAAATCGTCCCGAAAATTCAAGGCTGCATCGCATTTGCCGACCTGATCGGCCCGCCGACATCGAAAGTGCGGTATGCTATAATGTGGTCTTTGACATCGCCGGGCCGCCGCGTCCCATCATCCCAAAAGTGCACTATGTGCACTATGTGCACTCACTTTTTTCTGCTGCCGTCAGTGCACTCTGCTCAATCCGCCTGGAACTGCAATGACGCCAGTCTGGCGTACAGGCCGCCCTTCGCCGTCAATTCGGCGTGGGTGCCCTGCTCCACCACCTGACCGGCGTCCATGACCACGATCCGGTCGGCGCGCAGCACGGTCGCCAGGCGGTGGGCGATGACCAGGGTGGTGCGCGCCTCCATCGCCTGGTCCAGCGCCTGCTGCACCAGTCGCTCGTTTTCGGCGTCCAGCGCGCTGGTCGCCTCGTCCAGCAACAGGATCGGCGCCTCGCGGACCAGCGCCCGCGCAATGGCCAGCCGTTGGCGCTGACCGCCGGACAGGCTCTTGGCCCGTTCGCCCAGCGGCGTGTCGAACCCTTCCGGCAGGGCGTCGATGAAGCCCAGGGCCTGGGCCTCCTGCGCCACGGTGCGCGCTTCTTCCAGCGTCGCCGCCTCATGCCCGAAGCGGATATTCTCCAGCGCCGAGCCCGAGAACAGCGGCGCCTCCTGCGACACCCAGGCGAAGCGGTCCCGCACCGCGACCGGATCGGCCTGGCGCACATCGACGCCGTCCACCGACACCAGGCCGCTCTGCGGGTCGTAGAAGCGCAGCAGCAGGCGGAACACCGTCGACTTGCCCGCCCCCGACGGCCCGACCAGGGCCACCGTCTCGCCCGGCCGCACCGTCAGGCTGAACCCCTTCAGCGCCGGCAGGTCCGGCCGCCCCGGATAGGCGAAGTCGACAGCCGACATCGACACCTCGCCGCGCGGCGGCGTCGGCAGGGCGACGGGCCGTTCGGGCGGCGCGATGGCGGGCACGGCGCGCATCAGCTCGTCGATCCGCTCCATGGCGCCGGCGGCCTTCTGGACATCGCCCCAGCTCTCGCCCAGCGCCCCCACGGCCCCCGCCGCGAACACCGACAGCAGCACGAACTGCAACAGGGCGCCCGGTGTCATGGTCCCGGCGATCACGTCCTGCGCGCCCAGCCACAGCACCAGGGTCACGCCCCCGAACATCACCACGATGATCAGGGCGGTCATCAGCGCCCGCGCCCGCATCCGCGTCAGCGACACGCCGAACGCGCCCTCGACCGCCTCGCCGAACCGGGCGGCCGCGCTCATCTCGCGCCCGAACGCCTGCACCGTCTCCAGCGCGTCCACGCTCTCCCCCGCAAAGCCCACGGCGCCCGCGAACCGGTCCTGCGACGCCACCGTCAGCTTGCGCACCCGCCGCCCGAACACGAACAGCGGCACGATCAGCAGCGGCACGATCAGCAGCACCAGCGCCGTCAGCTTGGGACTGACGAAGAACAGCAGGATCACCCCGCCGATCAGCGTCAGGAAGTTGCGCAGCGCATAGCTGACCGAGGTGGTCAGCAGCGTGTCCACCAGCTGGATGTCCGTGGTCAGGCGCGACAGCACCTCCCCGGTCCGCATGTGGACAAAGAAGACCGGGTCCAGCGTCAGGATGCGCTCGAACAGCGCCTTGCGCAGGTCGGCGATCACCCGCTCGCCCGTCTTGGTGACGTAGAAGTAACGGAACGCCGTCGCCAGCCCCAGCAGCAGGGCGTTCGCCCCCAGCACCAGGAACCAGAAATTGATGTCCCGCCCGCCGTTGTCGAAGCCCTGGTCGATGGCGCCCCGCGCCGTCGCCGTCAGCGCCAGCGACGCGGCGGTCGATCCGATCAGCCACAGGCCCGCGATGGCCGCATCCACCTTGTGCCGCCCCAGGAAGGGCAGCAGTCGGGCCAGCGGCCGGACATTGCGGCTCTTGGCGCGCTTGCCGCTCGCCTCGTCCATCTGCTCGACCAGCACGGCGCCCGCACCGGGACGGCCGTGCGGCTCTGTGGCGGCGGGGATCGGCGTTGAAGACTGGCTCATGGCCGCGCCTCTTGCCCCGGAACGGCCCCCGGTGTAAACGCCGCCCCTCGTTCCCGCCGCGCTATCGGCGGGTTTTCTCTATTTACGCGCAGTGACGGTCGGCATCGTCGTCGCGCAGAGACCGGACCAGGACCATGAAAGCGGACACGCACCCCGACTACCACTTCATCACCGTGACGCTGGTGGATGGCTCGACCTACCAGACCCGTTCGACCTACGGGAAGGAAGGCGCGACGCTGAACCTGGATATCGATCCCTCGACCCACCCGGCCTGGACCGGCGGCAACCAGCAGCTGATGGACCGCGGCGGCCGCGTCTCGCGCTTCACCAACAAGTTCGGCGGCTTCCTAAAGAAGTAAGCCCTCGCCGAGAGGCGAAAAGGACACGCAAAGCGCCGGTCTCGCGACCGGCGCTTTTTGTTTGGTCGGAACGCCGATAACATGGCCACGTTCGGTCCCGGGGGCGTCAGTTGGGGCCGAGTTTTTTGAGCGGATCGGACATGAATCGACGGGAACTGGGTTTGGGCGCCGCCTCCGCGGCCTTGGCCACCGCTTCGGCGGGCGCGGCCGGGGCCCAGAATCGCCTTCCCGACGCCACCGCCTTCGCCGGCGGATTCAACGACCAACTGGCCCGCCTGCCCGCCACGGTTCAAGACGACGTCCGCGCCTTCTATGAGTTGAACGGCTCGCGCCCCGTCTGGACGCCCGACCGTGTCCGCGCCCTGAACGCCGTCGCCGGTCGGGCCGAGCGGCACGGCCTGTCGGCCTCCGACTTCTTCGACTTCGTCGGTCTGGCGTCCGATCCCGCCAGCAGCGAGATCCGCACCACCGCCGCAGCCCTCGCCTATGGCCGCATCCTGTCCGAGGGCCGCGTCCGGCCCGAGACGGTCGAGGATCTGTGGGAGATGCAGAAGAACCGCGCCGACCTGCCGCGCGGCCTGACCGACGCCCTGGCGCGCAACGAACTGCTGAACTGGTTCGAGGGCCTGGCCCCGACGGACATCGGCTATTCCAACCTGTCGGCCGGCTATGTCCGCTATCGCCGCCTGATCCAGAACGGCGGATGGCCCGCCTTCCGCGCCGGCGCCGCCATCGAGCCGGGCGCCTCGGATCCCCGCATCCCTTCGCTGGTCATGCGCCTGGTGGCCGAGGGCGACCTGACCGCCGCCGAGGGCGCGCGCCTGGGTCTGATGGGCAATGTCTACGGCCCCGAACTGCAACAGGCCGTCCGCAGCTTCCAGACCCGTCACGGCCTGGGCGTCGACGGCCGCATCGGCCAGGCGACCCAGCGCTCGCTATCCGCCTCGGCCGAGGATCGCGCCCGCCAGATCGCCCTGAACCTGGAGCGCCGTCGCTGGCTCAAGCGCGACCTCCAGCCCGAGCGGATCGAGGTCAACACCGCCGCCGCCATCATGGTCTACTGGAAGGACGGCAAGCCGGTTCACTCCAACCGCGTCGTCGTCGGCTCGCCCGAGAACCAGACGCCCAGCCTGGAAAAGCCCTTCGCCTCGGTGGTGGCCAATCCGCCCTGGTATGTGCCCGCCGGCATCGCCCGCCGCGAGATCCTGCCCAAGGGCGAGGCCTATCTGCAAAGCCAGAACATGTACGTCACGCCCGAGGGCGCCGTCGTTCAGCGCGCGGGCCCGACCGCCGCGCTCGGCTATGTGAAGTTCGAGTTGCGCGACAGCTACGCCATCTTCCTGCACGACACCCCGTCGAAGGCCGCCTTCAACAACGCCTACCGCCACCGCAGCCACGGCTGCGTGCGGGTTCAGGGCGCTGTGGACTTCGCCCGCCTGCTGCTGTCGCCGGACCCGGAAAAGCTGAGCCAGTTCGACACGGCCCAGGACAACCGCCGCACGACCCGGGTCACCACCGGCCGCGAGATCGGCGTGCGCCTGCTCTACTGGACCGCCTTCGTGGACGGCCAGGGCCGCGTCGCCTTCCGCGAGGATGTCTATCGCCGCGACGAGAAGCTGGCCCGTGCTCTCGGCATCGCCGTCAGCCTGCCCCGGCCGATCGACGACGGTCGGACCGACGCCAACGACGTCGGTCCGTAGTCTTCAGAAGCCGAAGCCCAGCGTCGCGGTCACCCGCCCCTCGCTGAGCGAGCCATCGACGTCCGTGTCGTGATACCGCACGTCCAGTGACAGGCTGTCCGTCAGCGCCAGTTCGCCGCCGACGTTCCAGGTGGAATAGTCGTCGCTGATGTCCAGATACTGCTTGCCATAGGCGCCCGACAGGCTGAACCGGTCGGTGAAGGCAAAGCCCACGCTGCCCTCGACGTAGGTCGCCTGTTTATCGGCGCCGAAGAAGTCGGGCGAGTAGTAGACACCCGCGCCGAACGACACGCGGTCGATGCTGCGCGACACCGTCGCCTTGAATTCCACCAGATCATAATCGGTGAAATTGGGCGCTCCGATATAGTGATAGCCGATCACCCCGACATCGAAGTCAAAGCCTGCGACATCGAACAGATAGCCCCCGTAGATGTCGAACTCGGCGTCCGTATCATCGCCGAAATCGACAGTGGACGCCCACGCCCCCGCGTAGAACGAGCCGAAGCTGGCGTCGACGCCCCCCTGGATCGCCGGCTCCTCGCTCGTCTGGCTGAAGCCCCTGAAGACGTAGTCGCTGGTGACCCCGATGTTGAACGACACCTCAGGCTGTGTCCGGGCCAAGGTCTGGGCCTGAGCCGACCCTGCGGCAAGCGCCAGGGCCAGCATTGAAACGCATACGATACCCGATCTCATGACTGTATCCCCTCAAGTCAGATGGTTTCTCGATGACGCCTTACTCATCCGGACCCGGGATGGAGCGGGGGCCGGGTCGAAGAACGGGGCGCGACGGGAGAGCGCCGCGCCCCCTGCCGTCAGGCCGGATCCAGCACTTCTCCATGCAGATGGCTGTCCAGCCCGTCGGTTTCCTGGGCGTCGGTGACGCGCAGACCCGTCGTAAACTTGCAGACCAGCAGGATGGCGAAGGTGCCCACCGCGCTCCAGACGATGGTCCAGACCAGACCCATGGCCTGGGTCGCCAGGGTGGCGCCGCCCGACAGTTCGTTGACCGTCGCCGTAGCGAAGACCCCCGTCAGCAAGGCCCCCACCAGACCGCCCGCGCCATGGATGCCAAAGGCGTCCAGGCTGTCGTCATAACGCAGCAGTTTCTTGATCCAGACCGACGAGACGTAACAGACCGGTCCCGCGATCAGGCCGATGATGACCGCGCCCTTGGGGTCGACGAAGCCCGCCGCCGGCGTGATGGCGACAAGCCCCGCCACGACCCCTGACAGGACGCCGATCAGCGACCACTTCCGCTTCTCGATGACTTCGACGAACTTCCAGGTCAGCGACGCGGCCGCGGCGGCCAGCAGGGTGTTGATCAGGGCGGCGCCCATCAGGCCATTGGCCGCCCCCGCCGAGCCGGCGTTGAAGCCGATCCAGCCGACCAGCAGCAGCGAGGCGCCGATCATCGTCAGGACAGGGTTGTGGGCCGTGATGGGCTCGACCCCATACCCCTTGCGCGGCCCCAGGAAGATCGCACAGACCAGTCCCGCGACGCCCGAGTTGACGTGCACCACGGCGCCGCCGGCAAAGTCCAACACCCCCATGCCGCCCAGGAAGCCGCCGCCCCACACCCAGTGGGCGATCGGCGCATAGACCACCAGCGACCACAGGGCCGTGAACAGCAGCATGCCCGAGTATTTCAGCCGCTCGGCGAACGCCCCGGTGATCAGCGCCGGCGTGATGATGGCGAAGGTCAGTTGGAACGAGATCCAGAGGAACTCCGGAATGCCCGGCAACAGGCTGTGAGCCGTATCGACCGTCACCCCGTTCAGGAACAGGGCGTCAAGACTGCCGACATACTGGTTCACACCCGCGTCGCCATTGGTCCCGAAGGCGATGGTGTAGCCGGCCACGAACCAGACCAGCGAAACCACCGCGAAGGCGGCGACCGACTGGGTGATGGTGGCGATGACGTTCTTGCGCCGCACCATGCCCCCGTAGAACAAGGCCAGACCCGGCAAGGTCATCAGCAGCACCAGGGCCGTGGACGTTCCCAGCCAGGCGGTGCCGGCGGCGTCCAACTCCAGCGGAACCTGATGTGAAAACAGCGCCGGAGCGGGCTCCGGCGCTGTCACTGCAGCACTTGCGATTTCGGCGGCTCCTGCGAGCTCCGGCGCGGCGAGCGCCGTGCCGACGTAGAATAGCCCCCCGATCAGACAACACAGGGCCAGAAGCCCTGGTACGCGATTCATCAACTGCGACATGCGTGTACCCCTCATCGATTTCGCAGTTGCGAACTGTTTTACGCATTCGCGAAACTGACAAGAGGAAAAGCGCACCCCGGAGCAAGATTCTTGCGCCTGTCGCAAAATCCGCGCGCACGCACGCAAAGGCGTGCCAGTGTATGAGAAGTTCTGACACGACGGCGCCGCGCGTGACGCGCCAGCCTGCTCTTATTTCTATAGGGATATCTGGCGGAGACGGAGGGATTCGAACCCTCGGTACCCCTTACAGGGTACGACGATTTAGCAAACCGTTGCCTTCAGCCACTCGGCCACGTCTCCGGCAGGACGCGTCGATAGCCGAGCGCGCGGCGGGGCGCAACCGGGTCCTGACGTTAACGCGACATGCACGGGGGACATGGCAGGAAGACAGACGTCTTTCGCCCGGATTTTCATGCCGAACGCCCCTGCCCGCCTGCGTTCCGAACGCCTGACCCGCGCCAGCGAGATCGAGCTGGATGCGGTCGCTCTGCGCGCGCTGGCAGCCGAGGCGCTGGGCGAATCGGATGGCGCGGCCCGACGCGGCCCGTTCCGGCCCGAGGTGTGGCTGAACGCGCGCCAGAGGGGTGGCGTCCGGCTGGCAGCCCACTATTTCCGAGGCGTGGATGTGCTGGCGGTCACGCTGATGACCTTGGCCTGCGCCTGGGCGTCGACGCCCGACGGGCTGGTTCACGCGCCGATATCGGCCCTGGCGCCCTTTGCGGTCGGCGGATGGGCGATCCTGGCGCTGATGCGGTCGCTGGGCCTGTATCGATTCCCGCGCGGCGGGGCTACGGCGTTGAGGCTGGCGGCGGTCGCGGGCGTGGTCGTCGTGGGCGGTGCGGCGGCGGGCGTGCTGGGCTGGATCCTGCACGGCAGGCAGGCGCCGGTAGCCGCCTATCTGGTGTGGACCGGGCTGACGCTGGTGACGCTGTACGCCCTGCATATCGGCTGGAGCGACCTGATCGGACGTTGGCGCGTGTCAGGGGCGTTGACGCCCAATGTCGTCATCGTCGGGGCGACCCGGCATGCCGAGCGGCTGATCCAGGATGCGCTGGAGCGGCGGCAGATCAATATCCTGGGCGTGTTCGACGATCGGCTGGCGCGGTCGCCGGCCAGTGTCCACGGCGTGCCGGTGCTGGGCACGGCCGAGGCGCTGCTGAGCCATCGGATGACGCCCTATGTCGACCGGATCGTGCTGGCCATCGACCCCAAGGCCCAGGCGCGGGTGCGCGAACTGACGCGGCGGCTGCAGACCCTGCCCAATGAGGTCACCCTGCTGGTCGACCCGCATGGCGCGGACGAGAGGAGCGCGGCGCTTGACAAGCTGGCGGCCGCGCCACTGGCGTCGCTGGACGGCGGGGCGGATGCGGATCGGCGGGCCTTCAACAAGCGGCTGCAGGACGTGATCCTGGGGGCGCTGGCGATGGTGCTGCTGGCGCCGGTCATGGCGATCATCGCCGTGGCGGTGAAGCTGGACAGCCCCGGCCCGGCCTTCTTCCGGCAGCGGCGGCACGGCTTCAATCACGAGGAGATCGTGGTGTGGAAGTTCCGCTCGATGCGGCATGAGACCGCCGACGCTACGGCGTCCCGCCAGGTGACCCATGATGATGAGCGGATTACGCGGCTGGGCCGCTTCCTGCGCTCGACCAGCCTGGACGAGCTGCCGCAGTTGCTGAACGTCATCCGGGGCGAGATGTCGCTGGTGGGGCCGCGGCCGCACGCCATCGGCATGAAGACCGGCGAGATCGAATCCGCCCGGCTGGTGGCCGAATACGCCGCCCGCCACCGCATCAAGCCCGGCATGACCGGCTGGGCCGCTATCAAGGGGTCGCGCGGGCCGCTGCATACGGCCGCCGACGTGCGCCGCCGGGTTCAGCTGGACGTGGACTATATCGAGCGCCAGTCCTTCTGGCTGGACCTGTGGATCATGGCGGTGACCGTGCCTGTCCTGCTGGGCGACCGGCTGGCGGTTCGCTGATGTTCTGGCGGGGGGTCTGGGGCTATCTGCCGGCCAATATCGTACAGGGGGTGGTCGGCTTCCTGACCATCGTGCTGTTCACCCGACTGCTGAGCCCGGAAGAGTTCGGCCGTTACGCCTTGGCCTTCTCGGTGATGACGCTGAGCCATGTGGCGGTGTTCAGCTGGCTGGAGGCGGCCATGGCGCGCTTCTGGGCGGCCGAGACGCCGGGTCAAGGGCTGAAGGCGCATTTCGCCACCCTGTACGCCGCCGCCTTTGTGCTGAGCGCCGGGTTCGCGGTCGTGGCCACGGCGCTGCTGTGGATCTGGCCGATGGAGGCGACGTTCCGGTGGGCGCTGACGGCGGCGCTGGCGGGCGCGCCGATCCGCTGCCTGGTCAAGCTGGCGCAGGAGCGATTTCGGGCCGAGGGCCAGGTGACCAAGGCGGCCGGGCTGGATGTCTTCACCGCCATCGCCGGCCTGCTGATCGGCGTCGGGTTCGCGCTGTCGGGCGCTGGGGCGGCGTCGCCGTTGCTGGGTCTGCTGATCGCGCCGCTGCTGGCCCTGCCACTGGTGCTGCCGGGCGAACTGCGCGAGGCGCGCGGGGCGAAGTGGGAGCGGGCGCGGTTGCTGGGCTATGCCCGCTATGGCTACCCGATCGCCGCGTCGCTGGCGCTGGCGGTGGCGCTGGCCTCAACGGATCGGTTCCTGCTGGCGGCCTTCCTGAACGAGGCGGCGGTGGGCGCCTATCATGCGGGTTACAGCATCGCCAACCGGACGCTGGACGTGCTGTTCATCTGGCTGGGCGCGGCGGGGATGCCGGCGCTGGTCATGGCGCTGGAACGCGGCGGGCCCGAACGGCTGCGCGAGGCGGCGCGGGAGCAGGCGTCGACCTTCATCCTGATCGGTCTGCCCGCCGCCGTGGGAGTGGCGCTGGTGGCGCGGCCCATGGCCGAGATCATGATCGGCGAGGAGCTGCGCACGGCCGCCGCCGCCATCACGCCGTGGATCGCCCTGTCGGCCCTGCTGTCAGGGCTGCAGGTCTATTACTTCGGCCAGGCGTTCACCCTGGGTCGGCGGACGGGACGGCTGTTGGGGGCCATGCTGGTCCCGGCCAGCGCCAACGTCGTGCTGAACCTTCTGCTGATCCCGCCCTATGGGGTGATGGGCGCGGCCTGGGCGACGGCGGCCAGCTTCGCCCTGGGGATCGTGGCGTTCATTGTGCTGGGGCGGCGGGTAATGGTTCTGCCGATCCCGTGGGAGGCGCTGGTCCGCTGCGGCGTGGCGGCGGGGGCCATGGCGGCGGTGGTGTGGCGGTTGCCGGCCCTCGGCGGGTTCGCGGAGCTGATGCTGGACGCCTCGGTCGGGGCGGCGGTCTATGCGGCGGTGGCGCTGACGCTGAACGCAGCGGGCGTGCGCGATCTGGCCCGGCGGCTGATCGGCGCGGCGCGGGCGCGAAGGGCGGCGACATGAGCGCGGCGCGGATCATGGAGAGCCCGGCCTGGGCCACGGCGGCGCCGCGCCTGTCGGTGCTGATCCCCTTCCTGCGGGACGACCCTGCGGACCTGCTGGCGCGGCTGGAGAGCGAGGCGGCGGGGCTGACGGGGGCGGTCGAGGTCGTGCTGCTGGACGACGGCACGGGGGATGCGGGCCTGACGGCGCGGCTGGTGAATCAGTTGACCAAGGGCGCCCTGCCCGCGCGGCTGATCACCCTGGACGGCAACGAGGGGCGGTCGGTGGGGCGGAACCGGCTGGCGTCGGCGGCGCGCGGAGACTGGCTGCTGTTCCTGGACAGCGACATGCGGCCGGACGGGGCGGACTTCCTGCAGGAATGGCTGGCGCAGACCCACGGGCCGAGCGCGGTGGTGTTCGGCGGCTTCTCGCTGGAGCAGGCGCCGGACGAGGCACGGTTCGCGGTCCACAGGGCGCTGTCGGGCCATGCCGAATGCGTGGCGGCGGCCGAGCGGGCCAAGCAGCCCGAGAAGTATGTCTACACCTCCAACCTGCTGGTCCGGCGTGATGTGTTCGAGGCCGAGGCGTTCGACCCCGGCTTCACCGGTTGGGGCTGGGAGGATGTGGAGTGGGCGATGCGGGTGTCGCGCCGCTTCCCTGTCGGCCATGTCGATAACCCGGCGACCCATATGGGGCTGGATGAGGTGGCGGCCCTGACCGCCAAATACGAGCAGTCGGCGCCGAACTTCGCGCGGGTGGTGGCGCGGCATCCGGACATCGTGGCGGCCTATCCCAGCTATCGGCTGGCGCGGGTGCTGAAGCGGACGCCCGGGCTATCGCTGGCCCGGCCGATGCTGAAGCGGGCGGCGGCGACGGCGTGGTTGCCGGTCAAGGCGCGGGCGCTGTCGCTGCGGCTGTACCGGGTCGCCCTGTATGCGGACGTGGTGTGATGCGCGACGTCGCGGTGCTGATTCCCACCTTGCGGCGGCCCGAGAGCCTGACGCGAGCGCTGCGGTCGCTGTTCGGCCAGACGGCGGCGATGCGCGAGATCGTGGTCGTGGACAACGACCCGCAAGGCACGGCCGACCCCGTGGTCGAGGCGCTGAGGGCCGAGGCGCCCTGCCCGCTGGTGCTGGTCCATACGCCGACGCCGGGCGTGGCGACGGCGCGCAACGCCGGGTTGGCGGCCACGGCCGCGCCGCTGATCGCCTTCCTCGACGACGACGAGGCGGCGTCGCCAGGCTGGCTGGCGGCGTTGGTGGACATTCAGACGGCGACCGGGGCGGACGTGGTGTTCAGCCCCATTCGCGGGCGAGTGCCCGAGACCGTCGGGTGGACGCGGGACTATCTGGAGCGCTTCTTCGGCCGCGAGGGGCCGGCGGACAGCGGGTTGATCGACCGGGCCTATGGGTGTGGAGCCAGCCTGATGGTGCGGGCGACCGCCCTGCTCGGCCCGGCGCCGTTCGACACCCGCGCCGACCAGGCGGGGGGCGAGGATGACGCCCTGTTCGCGGCGCTGGGCGCGCGCGGCGGGCGGTTCGCCTGGGCCGCCGAGGCCTGGGTCGAGGAGTTCGCGCCGGCGCACCGGGCGACGCTGCGATACGCCCTGGCCCGCGCCTTCGCCTATGGCCAGGGGCCCAGCCAGACGGCGGCCGCGAACCGGAACTGGCCCGGCGTGGCGCGGTGGATGGTCATCGGCGCCGGACAGACGGTCGTGTGGGGGGCGGCGGCGCTGATCCTGACGCTACTGAACCGGCCGTCGCGCGCGCAGATAATGGACCGGGCCGCGCGGGGCGTCGGCAAGGTGCTGTGGATGAAGGGGCTGGAGCCCCGCTTCTATGGCGCGCGGGAGCTGGCGCGGCTGGAGGGTCGCTGAGGGGCACACGCGTCGCCGAAAAAAGACAGTGTACATAGTGCACATAGTGCACTTTTTCGCCCTCCCGGCGCTGAACCGCCTGGCCCCGTCAGCATACGTTAAATGCGGACCAGGGCGGGCCGAACGGGTCGAGAAACCCCACCGATATTGAAAACCTGCGCCTTTTGGGCGTCGGCCATCATATCAGGCCCGGTCGGTCAACCGGTCAGGCGTTGCAGGAAGCCGGGTGGAGACCACCGCTGGCGGTTGACCACGACACCGGCGATGCGGCCGCCCACGGCCTCGATCTCGTCGCGCAGGATCAGGGGCTGATTGGCCTCGGTCGTGTCGGCGGCGACGACCAGCACCACGAAATCGACATAGGGCGCCAGCGTCAGCGCCATGTCGTTGCGGTCGGCGGCGGGCACGTCGATGACCACGGTGTCGGCGTGTTTGCGCAGGGCGTCCCAATAGCGCGGATCCGGCAGGGCCTCGGCCCTCTGGCCCGAACGCAGACGCTCGACCGCGAACCGGCTGACCCACAGCCGCCCGCCCAGGCACGACCGCGCGGTCAGAAGGCGTGCGTCGGGCACGCGGCGGCCGTCGGCGATCACCACCGGCGGCGTAACGGCGAAAAAGGCGGACCCGTCGGGCGAAGCGCGAGCAGGCTTGCTGAGGGCGCCGAAGCGTTCGGCCTCGGCGGCCACGGCCTCAAGCTGGCCTTGCTGGGCCAGGTCGCCGTCGATCAGCCAGACCGGCTTGCGCGCCCGCACGGCGGCCAGACGGGCGTATTCGCGCGCGACGGTCGAGGCACCCTCGCCGGTATTGGCCGCCACGACGGCGATCACGCGGCCACGATGGGCCGGCGCCGGTCCCAGCGCGGCCCACAGTCCGGCCATTTCGGACGTCAGATCGACCATCGAATCGCGTCGCGCGCTCCCGTGAGCGGTCAGGCTAGCACGGGCGGAGCCAGCACGGACGGGATCAGTGCGCCTTCATCGGGGCGACGGCCAGCACCGGCATGTCCAGGGTGCGACTGACGACCCGGGGCGTGGGGAAGCCGCGCCGGGTGAAGATGCGGATCAGGCCGACGCACAGGGCGGTGAAGCCCGCAAACAGGAAGACCGCGATCAGTAGCGGCGCCTTGAGGCTCTTGCCCTTGAGCGGCGGGGTGGCGCGTTCGATCACCGTCACCTTGTCGGCGCCGGCGGCGACCAGGGCGTTGTCGGCGCGGCTTTGCGATTCGCGCTGCTGGAACTCGCGGATCGAGGCGGTCAGCACCTCGCGATTACCGGCCAGGTTGGCGTTCTCGGACTCCAGCTGGGTCAGGCGGGCCTGACGGGCGCGAATGTCGACAACCTGGCGGTCCAGCACGGCCAGGCGGGCCATCAGGGAATCGCGCTCGGCCTGGGTGGTGATGCGGGTGGTCTCCAGCTCGACCCAGACGGGGTTGGGGCCGGTGCGGACCTCCTTGGCGCCGACGGCCGAGCCTGAGCCGACGTAGGTGGTCAGCTGAGCGATGCGCGCCTCGATATCCTTCACCGGCTGGGCGTCGGGCTGATAACGAGACAGAAGCTGCTCGCGCTCGGTCCGCAGTTGCAGGATCTGGTCCTGGGCGGCGATGTTCAGGTCCTGCTGCAGGGCGATTTCGGCCGGGGTTCCGGCCTGCTGCGCGACCAGGGTCTGGAGCCGACGATCGGCCTGGTTCAGCTGGGCCTGGACCGACAGGCGCTCGGCGTAGGTGGTTTGATAGACGACGGCCAGGGTGGCCTTGGCGGCGGCGAAATCGCCGATGTCGTTGGTGGTCAGGAAGGCCTCGTAGGCGCTGTCCGCCTCGTCCAGATCGCCCTGGAAGGCCTCGCGCTGGGCGCGGATGGCGGGGGTGGTGCGATCCTGAAAAACCTCGCGCCGGTACAGCAGATACTGCTGCACGACGGTGTTCAGCACGCGCGCGGCGCGGTCGGCGTCGTCGGTTTCGTAACTGACGCCGATGACCGGGCTGGTCGGGGCGATGGAGACCTCCATCCCGCCGGTCAGGGCCTTCATCGCGGCCTGCTGGCCATCGCCGGATTTCGGCGCCTCACCCAGGATGGCGGTGGGCCCCAGCGCCTCCAGCGTGCGGCGCTTGACCTCGCGGCTGTTCAGGATGGCGGCCTCGGACTGGACCACCTCGCCCTGCTGGGGGACGGCGCCGCGTTCGGCCGTGCCGATGCGGGGCTGATAGACATATTCCTGGCCCACGCCGGCGAAGATGCTGGCCCCGGCGGTGTAGGTCTTTTTCAGCGTCAGCACGGCGGCCGCGCCGATCGCGAAGATCAGCAGGAAGATCAGCGCCATCACGCCCAGCTCGCGGAACAGCAGGCCGACGACGTCGAGGACGCCGTATTTCGGTCGGGCTGAGACATAGGCCGCAGAGCGCATGAAGGTCGGGCGAATCCGTCCGCTGAAGTCAGGCTCACCCTTCGCCGAGCGGCGTTAACCAACGATTACCCATAAGCGGCGAGCTTCCTGACATCGTGATCCGGATACGCCCGCGAATGATTCCCGACCGTCGCCTGTTTCTGTCCGCCCTCGCCCTGACCGCGCTCGGATCGGGCCTGTCGGGGTGCGCGGGCAATGGGGCGCGGATGCCGCGGCCGGGCGCAGGCGGCGCGGGCCGGGTCGAGAGCGCGTCCGTCGAAGGCTTTCCCGACATTCCCTTCGCCGACTGGACCGACGCCGAACCGGAATACGTGCTGTACCCCGGCGACGAGATCGAGATCGCCACGCCGACGGCGACCGAGCTGACCCGGCAGATGAAGATCGGGCCGGACGGGCGGGTCGCCCTGCCCCTGGTCGGGCAGATCATGGCGGCGGACCGGACCATCGCCGAACTGGAGACCGCGTGCAGCCAGGCCTACGCCAGCCAGTTGATCCGGCCGGTGGTCGAGGTGACGCTGCGCCAGGCCGCGCCGATCCGTGTCTGGGTCGACGGCGAGGTGCGCACGCCGGGCATGTACGAGATGCAGGGGGATATCGACGCCTATCAGGCGATCATCATGACCGGCGGCTATCTGCCCACGGCCAAGGTCGGCCAGGTGGCGCTGATCCGGCGCGGGCCGGGCGGGCGGCGCATGCTGCGGGTGCTGGACCTGAGGCCGCGCCGGGGCGAGGTGATCGCGGCGCGGCGCGGCGACATCCTGTTCGTGCCGCGCACGACGCTGGGCGAGCTGGCGAATTTCTTCACCCAGTTCCGCAACGCCCTGCCGATCGGCTTCAGCTACGCCATCAACGGCGGCTACGCCTCGACCTAGGCAGCCAGGGTGACGACGCCGGCGTCGATCCATTGGCGGGCGGCGCGCTGGGCCTCGGCGATTTCCTCGCGCTCCATCTCACCCGACATCTCGCGGCGATAGACGCGCGCCTCGACCGAGCCTTTCAGGGCCGCCAGGTTGAAGATCATGTGGGCCGAGACGCGGTCCACCGGGCAACCGCCCTGCCCCGTCGAATACATCAGCCCCAGACGGAACAGGTCGTCGCCGTCCATGTCGGGGGTCGGCAGCGGGATTCCCGCTTCCTCGGTCGCTTCGTGCGCCAGTTCTTGCGCGATCATAGCCATGTCCTCCAGCCGGTCCGTTCTGGACCCGCCCTCTGACACGCAGAAAACGGCGCCGCGCTTGAAGTTAAAGTTAACGGCGAACGGCGTTCCGGGGACTTTTTTGCTAAGAGGCAATGAACGCCTGGGGCCCGGATTCACGGGCCGTGAACGCCTTGGAAAGCCCGCATTTACGAACAGGCGTCAGCGGGCGCGTTGACCAAACAGCATCCTGCGCGCGTCCTCGGCCGCCTTGCCGCTGGACGCCAGGTTGGAGCGCAGATCCTCGCCCAGCGCCCGGCCCGCGATGACGGCGGGGCGCGCGCCGACGCGGTCCAGCCAGGTCTTCAGGTGCGGGAAGTCGTCCAGGGTCTGGCCCTGAAGCGCGGGCAGGATCCACGGCCAGATGGCCATGTCGGCGATGGAATAGTCGCCCGCCACATAGTCGCGATCCGACAGACGCCGATCCAGCACGCCGTACAGGCGGTTCACCTCGTTCGTATAGCGGGCCACGCCGTAGGCCAGCTGGCGCTGGTCCTTGATCATGGCGGGGGCGTACTGGCGGAAATGATGCGTCTGGCCCGCCATGGGGCCCAGGCCGCCGACCTGCCAGAACAGCCACTGGTCCACCTCGGCCCGGGCGCGGATGTCGGCGGGATAGAAGCGGCCGGACTTGTTCCCCAGGTATTGCAGGATGGCGCCGCTCTCGAAGATCGACAGTGGCTGGCCGTCCGGGCCGTCGGGATCGACAATGGCGGGCATGCGGCCGTTGGGGCTGATGGCCTGGAATTCGGGCGTGAACTGCTGGCCCGCGCCGATGTTCACGGGCTTCATCGCGTACGGCAGGCCCATCTCCTCCAGCGCGATCGAGATTTTCCAGCCGTTGGGCGTGGGCCAGTACCAGAGTTCGATCGGGCGGGTCATCGGCGGCTCCCTTTAGAAGGCGTGATCTCATCTGGGCCGCCGCCGGCGCGGCCGCAAGCGGCTGACGCCGCCGTTCAGCCACAGTTCATGCGGCGGGATCGATTGTGGCTCCATCGACGGGTTGGCTGACCCCACTCTTGAACGGAGCAGACAGATGAACCGCCTGACCAAGGCCGCGATCGTCGCCCTGGCGTTGAGCACGACGGCGGCGCCTCTGGCCGCCTCGGCCCAGAGCCGCCATGACCGCGAATGGCGCCAGGATCGCCGTGATGATCGCCGGGACGATCGACGCGATCATCGTAGCGACCGTCGCGATGACCGACGCGAATATCGGCAGGACCGGCGCGAGGATCGCCGCGACTGGCGCAACGAACGTCGGGATGACCGCCGCGATTACCGCAACGACCGCCGCAACGACCGCTGGGACCGCAATAACCGCGACTGGTGGCGCGGCCGGGCCGAGTTCCGCGACTATCGGGGCGCCCGCAGCGGTTACTGGTATGCGCCGGGTCACGGCTATTACCGGGTCGAGCCACGCTATCAGGGTTATCGCTGGAGCCGGGGCGGTTATCTGCCCGCCGCCTATCGCGGCTACTATGTGCGGGACCCCTATTTCTATGGCCTGCAGCCTGCGCCGCGCGGCTATCGGTATGTCCACGCGGGCAATGACATCGTGCTGATCGCCGTGGCCACGGGCCTGATCGCCAGCGTGCTGTACAGCGTGTTCTGAAGCTGAGAACCGCTCTGAGATGAAGCCCCGCGAGCACTGTCTTGTGGGGCTTTTTTTAATGACGAAAGCGTCATCTTCCCACCAACCCGCGTTCAGCCGCCGTTCATGGCGCGAGGCTGATTATTCCGACAACGCCGCCTTTCCCGGCGGTACAGGACAACGACGATGAAACGCACCCTGATGGTGTTCACCGCCCTGGCCAGTTTCGCGGTTCCGGCCGCGGCGCCACTGGCGGTTCTGGCGCAGGATGGCGGCCAGCGCGCGGCCCAGCGGGCCGAGCGTGACGCCCGACGCGGGCCCGGCCCCGTGATGTCCGAGGGCGGCGCCGCCCCCGCCCGCTCGGAAGGGCGTCCCACGCGCGGCGATCGCGGCGACCAGCCACGCGAAGGGCGCCCCAGCCGACCCGAGGGCCGCCCGTCTGCGCCCTCGCGCCCCGACAGCGCCAATCGGCCCGAGCGCCCGCAACGACCGGATCGCCCGGCGGGCCAGGAACGGCCGAATCGACCGGATCGGCCCGGTTCCGAACGCCCGGGCGCCGACCGCCCTGGGCAAGGTCGTCCCGACGCCGGCCGTCCAGACCGGCCCGGGCGTCCCGATCAGGGGCGTCCCAATCGCCCTGATCGGCCCGGACAAGGCCGTCCGGATGCGGACCGTCCAGATCGTCCGGGCCGCCCCGACCAGGGCCGCCCGAACCGGCCGGATCGCCCCGACAGACCCAATCGTCCTGACCGGCCCAATCGCCCCGATCGTCCCGGCGGCGGCTGGAACAACAACGACCGCGATCGCCAGGAATGGCGCAATCGCTGGAACCGCGACCAGTGGCGCAATGACTGGGGTCGTCGTCACAACCGCAGCGACTGGTGGCGGAACGACAACCGCTTCCGTGGCTGGTCGGGCGTCAGGATCGGCTTCTATTTCGCGCCGGGCGTTGGCTACTACAGCGTGCCGCGCAGCTACTGGAACCGCCGCTTCTACGAGGGTGACTACCTGCCCTCGCTGTTCTGGCGTTACGAGATCCGCGACTACGCCGCCTGGGGCCTGCCATGGCCGCCGGCGGGGACGATGTGGGTGATGGTCGACAACAACATCTATCTGGTCGACCGCTTCGACGGACAGATCGTCGACGTCATCTACGACGCCTGGCGCTGGTGAGCTGACCAAAAGAAAAGGCCCCGGATCACTCCGGGGCCTTTTTGCTTCTGCCTTCTCCCCTTGGGGGAGAAGGATGACGTTACAACCCCAGCTTTGCCTTCAGGATATCGTTGACGGCGGCCGGATTGGCCTTGCCGCCGGTGGCCTTCATGACCTGGCCGACAAACCAGCCGATGGCCTGGGGCTTTTCGGCGACGGCGGCGGCCTTGTCCGGGTTGGCGGCGATGATGTCGTCGACGGCCTTTTCGATGGCGCCGGTGTCGGTGACCTGTTTCAGGCCGTGCTTCTCGACCACCTCGGCGGGCGAGCCCTCGCCATTCCAGACGTAATCGAACACTTCCTTGGCGATCTTGGACGAGATGGTCCCGTTCTCGATCAGCTCGACCAGTTCGGCGACGTGGGCGGCGGGCAGCGGGTTGTCGCTGAAGTCCCGACCGTCGGCCGCCAGACGGGCCGACAGCTCGTTCGTCACCCAGTTGGACACCAGCTTGGCGTCGCGACCCTTGGCTGCGGCTTCGAAATAGTCGGCCTTGGCCTGTTCCGAGATCAGCACCACGGCGTCGTATTGCGACAGGCCGTAGTCGGCCATCAGGCGACGGCGCTTCTCGTCCGGCAGTTCGGGCAGGTCAGCCTTGATGCTGTCGATCCAGGCCTGCTCCAGCTCCAGCGGCAGCAGGTCGGGGTCGGGGAAGTAGCGATAGTCCATCGCCTCTTCCTTGGAGCGCATCGAGCGCGTCTCGCCGGCCGTCGGGTCGTACAGGCGGGTTTCCTGAATGATCGAACCGCCGTCCTCAAGGATTTCGATCTGGCGGCGCGCCTCGTACTGGATCGCTTGCGAAATGAAGCGGAACGAGTTGACGTTCTTGATCTCGCAGCGCGTGCCCAGATGGCTGAAATCGCCGGTGGCCTTGAACTTCTCGTAGTTCCCCGCGCGGCAGACCGAGACGTTCACGTCGGCGCGCAGATTGCCCTTTTCCATGTCGCCGTCGCAGGTGCCCAGATAGATCAGGATGGTCCGGATCTTCTTGACGTAGGCGACCGCCTCTTCCGGCGAGCGGATGTCGGGCCGGGACACGATCTCCATCAGCGCCGTGCCGGCGCGATTCAGATCGACGTAGCTCTCGGTCGGCGACAGGTCGTGGATCAGCTTGCCCGCGTCCTGCTCCAGGTGCAGGCGCTCGATGCCGACGTTGAAGAAGGAGCCGTCCTCGGCCTCGACCTCGACCACGCCTTCGCCAACGATCGGGAAATACAGCTGGCTGATCTGATAGCCGGTGGGCAGGTCGGGATAGAAGTAGTTCTTGCGGTCGAACTGACTGCGCCGGTTGATCTGCGCCTTCAGGCCCAGGCCGGTCTTCACCGCCTGTTCGACACAGTGTTTGTTCAGCGTCGGCAGCATGCCGGGGAAGCCGGCGTCGACCAGCGACACCTGCTCGTTCGGCCCCGCGCCGAAGCCTACGGCCGCGCCGGAAAACAGCTTGGCCTTCGACGCCACCTGGGCGTGAATCTCCAGCCCCATGACGATTTCCCAATCGCCGGTGCGGCCCTGGATGAGTTTGGAATTCTCGGTCATGCTCACCACCACTTCTCCGGCCTGGCGACAAAGCCGGCGGCCTCTTCCAGCGCGGCGGCGACCTGGAAGACGGTCGCTTCGTCCAGGGCCTTGCCGATGACCTGCAGGCCCAGCGGCAGGCCGTTGGCGTCCAGGCCCGCGGGGACCGAGATGCCGGGCAGGCCGGCCAGGTTGGTCGTCACGGTGAAGATGTCGTTCAGGTACATCGTCAGCGGGTCGATCTGCTTGTCGCCGATGGCGAAGGCGGCCGACGGGGTCGAGGGGGTCAGGATGGCGTCCACCTTGCCCCAGACGTTGTCGAAATCCTCGGCGATGCGGCGACGGACCTTCAGCGCCTTGACGTAATAGGCGTCGTAATAGCCCGCCGACAGGACATAGGCGCCGATGATCAGGCGGCGCTTCACCTCGGCCCCGAAGCCCTCGGCGCGCGAGGTCTCATACAGGTCGGTCAGCGAGGTCGCGGCGTCGGCGCGGTGGCCGAAACGCATGCCGTCATAGCGGGCCAGGTTCGACGACGCCTCGGCCGGGGCCACGATGTAATAGGTCGGCAGGGCGTATTTGGTGTGCGGCAGGCTGATCTCGACGATCTCGCAGCCGGCGGCCTTGAGCCACTGGACGCCCTGATCCCACAGGGCCTGAATTTCGGCGGGCATGCCGTCGATGACGTATTCAGCGGGCACGCCGATGCGCAGCCCCTTGACCGACTGGCCGACAGAACGGGTCCAGTCGGGCGTCGGGACGTCCAGGCTGGTCGCGTCCCTGGGGTCGTAGGAGCACATGGAGTTCAGCAGCAGGGCCGCGTCCTGGACCGTTTTGGTGATCGGCCCGGCCTGGTCCAGCGAGCTGGCGAAGGCGACCATGCCGAAGCGGCTGGCGCGGCCGTAGGTCGGCTTGATCCCAACGGTGCCGGTGAAGGCGGCGGGCTGGCGGATCGAACCGCCCGTATCCGACGCGGTGGCGGCCAGGCACAGGTCGCCGGCGACGGCCGCGGCCGAACCGCCGGATGAGCCGCCGGGCGTCAGGTCGGCGTTCGAGGCGGTCGATTTCCACGGGTTCACGACGGGACCGAAGGCGCTGGTCTCGTTCGACGAGCCCATGGCGAACTCGTCCATGTTCAGCTTGCCCAGCATGACCGCCCCGTCGCGCCACAGATTGGCGGTGACGGTCGATTCATAGGGCGGCACGAAGCCGCGCAGCATGTTGGAGCCGGCGGTCGTCTGGACCCCCTCGGTGCAGAACAGGTCCTTGATCCCCAGCGGCGCGCCTTCCAGCGCCCCGCCCTCGCCCTTGGCCAGTCTGGCGTCGGAGGCGCGGGCCTGTTGCAGCGCCTTGTCGCCCGTCACCTCGACATAGGCGTTCAGGGTCGGGTTCGAGGCCGCGATATTGGTGAGGAAGGCCTGGGTGATCTCTTCCGACGAGAAGGTTTTGGCCTTCAGGCCGTCGACGGCGTCAGTCAGCGTCAGCTTGGTCAGATCGGTCATGGCTTACTCGACCACCTTGGGCACGACGAAGAAGCCGTCGGCGGACCTGGGCGCGTTCGACAGGACGGCGTCGACCTTGGCGCCGTCGGTGACGACGTCGTCGCGCAGGCGCATCGGCTGGGCGACGTTCGAGGTCATCGGCTCGACGCCCTGGACATCGACCTCGTTCAACTGCTCGATCCAGTTCAGGATGCCGTTCAGTTCCTGGGCCAGCGGCTCCAGGCGGTCTTCGGGGGTCTTGATGCGGGCGAGATGCGCGACCTTGCGCACCGTCGCGGCGTCGATGGCCATGCGGCCCTCCAAACGTGACAGGATCAGGCGCCGGGATTAGCCCCGCGAGCCCGGATTCACAAGAAGATGCGACTTATCGCGCGGGGGTGACGGTGATCGTCGCAGGCGGCTCGCCCTGCGGATCCCGCGCAAAGCCGACGATCATCCGGCGCGTCGCCTGGCCGATCACGCCGGTGTCGGGGTCGTGAGTGCTTTCCCGCACCTCAAGATCGACGCGGCCGGGCGCGCTGGCCACCACCTTGAACGACAGGAAGTCGCCGATCTGGAACGCGCGCCAACCCTGGGCCGGGTCGATGAAGACCGCCAGATAGGTGTGCAGGCCGTTCATGGCGGGATCGCCGCCCGCCAGACCGAACAGTTTGACGGTGGCGCCCCCCTGCCCGCGCAGCACCACCACCTGGGCGACCGAGGCGGCCTGCTGAACGTCACCCGTCGCGGGCGCCACGGCGACAGGCGCGCCGTTGGCCGTCAGCGGCCGGGGAATGTTCGGCGCGGCGACCGGCGGCAGGGGCGATTTCCGAACGGGCGCGGCCAGCTGATCGCAGGCCGAAACCGCCACGAGGGTCGCCAGAAACAGCATCGAACGCATCATGATCCCCACCATCCCTTTGACTTCGCTACGTGGCGGCCGTAACCGCAGCCGGTGCCCGTCCTGGATCTGACCGACCTTCCCGCCGCCTGCCCGCCGAACACCGCCTGGCTGGGGCTGGATATCGGCGAGAACACGATTGGCGTGGCCGTCTCGGACACCAGCCGCATGATCGCCAGCCCGCTGGAGTTGATCCGCAAAACGAAGTTCACGCAAGACGCCGAGAGCCTGTTCAGGATCATGAACGGCCGCAACGTCTCGGCCCTGATTATCGGCCTGCCGATGAACATGGACGGGTCCGAGGGGCCGCGCGCCCAGTCGTGCCGCGCCTTCGCCCGCAATCTGGACCGCGTCCGCCCTATCAACGTCGCCTTTCAGGACGAGCGGCTGTCGACCAGCGCCGTGGAGCGGTTCCTGATCGAGGACCTGGACCTGAACCGCAAGCGCCGGGCCGCGGTGATCGACCGGACGGCAGCCGCCTGGATCCTGCAGGGCGCGCTGGACCGGCTGAGGGACGCGCCCCGGCTGTGAACGCGCTGCTGTCCGGATTCCTGCCGGTCTTCGCCATGATCGCGCTGGGCTGGGGGCTGAAGGCGGCGCGTTTCCTGCCGGAGGACGGCTGGCGGCCGGTCGAGCGGCTGACCTATTTCGTCTTCTATCCCGCCTTTCTGATACCCGGCGTCTGGCAGGCTGACTTCAGCGGCGGGGCGGCGGGCGTCGTGGCCCTGGCGACGCTGGCCGGGGCCATGCTGATGGCGCTGCTGGTCTTTCTGGCCCGGCCGCTGATGCGGATCAGCGACCCGGCCTTCACCAGCGTGTTCCAGGGCGCGATTCGCTGGAACGGCTTCGTCTTCGTGCCGGTCGCCGCCGCGATATTCGGGCCAGAGCAGGTCGGACTGGCGGCCGTGGCGCTGGGGTCGCTGATCCCGTCGATCAATGTGGTGTGCGTTCTGGTGCTGGCGAAATGGGGCGCGGGTCAGGGCGGCGGCTGGCGCGCGGTCGGCAAGTCGCTGTGGGTCAATCCGATCATCTGGTCGTGCGTCATCGGCACTCTGCTGAATTTCAGCGGGCTGAGGCCCCCTGCCCTGCTGGTCGCGCCGCTGGACATGCTGGGCGGAGCGGCGATCGTTCTGGGCCTGATGGTGGCGGGCGCCGGTCTCAGCTTCCGCGATGCGGCGGGGCGTCCGTTCACCGTCGCGGCGGTGACGGGCGTGAAGCTGCTGGTCCTGCCGATGATGATGCTGGGCGTCGCCATTGTGCTGGGCGGGGACCGGACGGCGCAGGGCGTGGCGCTGCTGGCCGGATCGGCGCCGGGCGCGGCGGCGTCCTATGTGCTGGCGCGGCAGATGGGCGGGGATGCGCCGCTGATGGCCAGCGTGGTCGCCCTGACCACCCTGGGCAGCCTGGCGACCATGCCGCTGTTGCTGTGGGCCTTTGGATTCCTGTGAGCGAACGAGCGGGTGACTGGCGCGGCGTTGCGTCAGGCCCTATAGCGGCGCCTCGATGACACATGCCGCCCCCGTCACCGAAATCATTGAGGAGCGGCTGATCCCGTTCCCGAAGGACCACTTTCTGTCGGCGGGGGATCTGAACCCCTGGTTCACGCCGCAACTGCTGGACCTGGCCGACGCCTTCGTCGACTTCAACCGCCAGTCCGCCAAGGGCGTCGACCTGATGCGCGGACAGACGGTCGTGAACCTGTTCTTCGAGAACTCGACCCGCACCAGCTCCTCGTTCGAGATCGCGGCCAAGCGGCTGGGCGCGGACGTGGTGACCATGCCGGTGTCCGCCTCGTCCGTCGCCAAGGGCGAGACGCTGATCGACACGGCGGTGACGCTGAACGCCATGAAGCCGGAAATCCTGGTGGTCCGTCACGGAGCGTCGGGCGCGGTGGACCTGCTGTCGCAGAAAGTCGGCTGCGCAGTGGTGAACGCCGGCGACGGTCGGCACGAGCATCCGACGCAGGCGCTGCTGGATATGCTGTCGCTGCGCCGCGCCTTCGGCGACGTGACCAGCCTGACGGTCGCCATCTGCGGCGACGTGGCCCACAGCCGGGTGGCGCGCTCGAACGTCGCCCTGCTGTCGATGATGGGGGCAAGGGTGCGGCTGATTGGGCCGCCGACCCTGGTGCCGGGCGACGCCGACCGCTGGGGCTGCGAGGTGTTCCACGACATGAAGGAGGGCCTGCAAGGCGTTGATGTCGTGATGATGCTGCGCCTGCAGCTGGAGCGGATGACCGGCGCTCTGGTGCCGTCGACGCGCGAATATTTCCGCTTCTGGGGTCTGGATCGCGAGAAGCTGGCCTGGGCCAGACCGGGGGCGAAAGTCATGCACCCCGGCCCGATGAACCGGGGCGTCGAGATCGATTCCGACGTGGCCGACGACCTGTCCGTATCGCTGATTCAGGATCAGGTCGAGATGGGCGTCGCGGCGCGCATGGCCGTACTGGCGTCCCTGGCCCACCGCCGCGCGGGAGGCGCCGCATGACCGCCGCCCTCGCCATCATAAACGCCCGTCTGCTGGACCCCGCGACCGACTATGACGGGCCCGGCGCGGTGCTGGTGCAGGATGGCCGCATCGTCGAGGTGATCCGTGGTCAAGCGACGGCCCGGCCCGAAGGCGTGACCCTCATCGACGCGCAGGGCCTGTGCCTGGCGCCCGGCCTGATCGACATTCGGGTCAAGACCGGCGAGCCCGGGAACGAACCCAAGGAGACGCTGAAGTCGGCCAGTCTGTCGGCGGCGGCGGGCGGCGTCACCACCATCGTGGTCCAGCCGGACACCGATCCGGCCATCGACGACCCCGCCCTGATCGACCACATCCAGCGGCGCGGCGCCGCGCTGGATCTGGTCAACGTCCGCGCGGCGGGCGCGGCGACGCAGGCCCGCGACGGCCAGCGGATGGCCGAGATCGGCCTGATGCACGAGGCGGGCGCCCTGTATTTCACCGACGGCGACCGGGTCATCGCCAACAGCCGCACCCTGCAACGGGTGATGAGCTACGCCGCCGCCTTCAACGCCCTGATCGCCTGCCGGCCGGCGGATCCGTGGCTGTCGGACGGCGCCGTGGCGACTGGCGGCGAACTGGCCACGCGACTGGGCCTGCCCGCCGCCCCGGCCATCGCCGAGCGCATCCAGCTGGAGCGCGACCTGGCCCTGGTCGAACAGACCGGCGCGCGCTTCCTGGTGGACCAGATCTCGACCGAGGGGGCTCTGGACACGCTGGCGCGGGCGCGCGGCAAGGGTCTGGAGGTCGCGGCCTCGGCCTCGATCAACCACCTGTGCTTCAACGAGATCGACATCGGCGACTATCGCACCTTCTATCGGCTGGACCCGCCGCTGCGGTCCGAGGCCGATCGGCAGGCGCTGATCGAGGCGGTGCGCGAGGGGCTGATCGACGCCATCACCTCGGCCCACTGTCCAGAACCCGCCGAGAACAAGCGCCGCCCCTTCGCCGAGGCGGCGCCCGGCGCGGTGGGGCTGGAGACCCTGCTGGCCGCCGCCCTGACGACGCTGCACCACGAACACGGGCTGGACCTGCTGGACGTGCTGCGGCCGCTGACCCACGGCCCGGCGGGCCTGCTGGGGCTTGAAGCGGGCGTTCTGGTCGCGGACGCGCCGGCCGACCTCATCCTGTTCGATCCGAACGCCCCGGTGGTCATCGACGCGGCGACGCTGAGATCCAAGTCCAAGAACTCGCCGTTCGACGGACGGCGCCTGCAAGGCAAGGTCTTGCTCACGGTCGTCGGCGGACGCATCGTCCACGATCAACGCTAGGGGAGCGAATCACGTGCAGGATCTGGTCGCGCCGGCGCTCGGCACGCTGGGACTGGTCGCAGTCGGGGGCTATCTGCTCGGCTCGATCCCGTTCGGCGTGATCCTGACCCGCGCGGCAGGCGCCGGGGACGTGCGCAACATCGGCTCGGGCAATATCGGGGCGACCAACGTCCTTCGCACCGGCCGCAAGGACCTGGCGCTGGCCACCCTGCTGCTGGACGCGGGCAAGGGCGCCGCGGCCCTGCTGATCGCGCGCTATCTGTTCAACAGCGAGGCGGCGGGCGCCATCGCCGGCGGCGCGGCCTTCCTGGGCCACCTGTTCCCCGTCTGGCTGGGGTTCAAGGGCGGCAAGGGGGTGGCGACCTTCTTTGGCCTGATCCTGGCCGCGTGCTGGCCGTTGGGTCTGATGGCGGCGGCGACCTGGCTGCTGACGGCCCTGCTGTTCCGGATTTCGTCGTTGGGGGCGCTGGTCGCCTCGGCCGCGACGCCGTTCTACGCCCTGCTGCCGCTGGCGGCGCTAGGCCTGCCCGCGCCCGCTCCGATCTTCGTGCTGAGCGTGTTCACCGCCGTGCTGATCTATATCCGGCACCATGAGAACATCGCCCGGCTGCTGAAGGGCCAGGAGCCGCGCATCGGGGCCAAGAAGGCTTGACCCCCCTGTCCGACGCCGAGCGTTTCGCCCGGCTTCGGCTGGCCCGCACCGACCGGATCGGCCCGGTCGCCTTTTCCCAGCTTCTGCAACGGTTCGGCACGGCCGTGCGCGCGGTCGAGGCCCTGCCCGACCTGGTGCGGCGCGGCGGCGGGGCCAGCTATTCGCTGGCCGACGCGGGACGGGTCGAGGCCGAGCTGGCGGCCGGCGATCGGGTGGGCGCGCAACTGGTGCTGCTGGGCGATGCGGCCTATCCGGCGCCGCTGGCCGCCGTCGATCCGCCGCCGCCGGTGCTGTGGGCGCTGGGGGATGTCGGCCTGATGGCGCGGCCCTGTATCGCCGTGGTCGGCGCGCGCGTGGCCTCGGCCGGAGGGCAGCGGATCGCGCGCGGCCTGGCCCAGCAGTTGGGCGAGGCGGGCCATGTGGTCGTGTCCGGCCTGGCGCGCGGCGTCGATGCGGCGGCGCATCTGGGCGCCCTGCCCACCGGCACGGTGGCGGTGCTGGGCGGCGGCGTGGACGACATCTATCCGCCCGACAACGCCGAGCTGTATCGCCAGGTGGTCGCGCGCGGCTGCGTCATATCCGAAAATCCGATGGGCGCCCGGGCCCAGGCGCGCGACTTCCCGCGCCGCAACCGCATCATATCGGGCCTGTCGCGCGGCGTGATCGTGGTCGAGGCCGAGATCCGCTCGGGTTCGCTGATCACCGCCCGGCTGGCGGCGGAACAGGGGCGCGACGTCTTCGCCGTGCCGGGGTCGCCGCTGGACCCCCGTTCGCGCGGGCCGAACGACCTGCTGCGGCAGGGGGCGATCCTGTGCGAGGGGCTGGAGGACGTGGAGCGCGCCTTCTCGACCCTGAGGACCCTGCGCGAGCCGGCGGACGACAGCGTGTTCGACGCCTCGCCCGATGATCTGGACGACGCGCTGATCCAGGCGGTCGCGGCCCTGCTGTCGCCCACGCCGACGCCGCGCGACGAACTGGCGCGGGCGCTGAACCGGCCCGTGGCCGAAGTGGCCGCCGCCCTGCTGGAGCTGAGCCTGGCCGGGCGGGCGACCCTGCTGTCGGGCGGCCTGGCCTCGCTCTAGCTGCGGGCCTTGGGCGGGCTGTCGGCCCGGCGTGCGGCCTCGTCCAGAAGATCGCCTAGGCCGCCGTCGCCATCCCACCGCGCCATCTGGGCCAATTCCTGCGCCATGGCGCAGATGTATTCGCGCACCGGATAGTCGTCGGCATGGGGCGTCCCGACGCCCCGCCGGTCAACCGGGGTCGCAACCTGTTCGTGTCCGCTCGCGCCGTCTGCCATGCCCTGCTCCCGTTCTGGTTACATGAGCATAAATAACAATCTATAGGTGCACAACAGGGCATAGACAGCCTGCGGTCGCCCGCGACGTTCCGGGGGCTCATTGACATGGCGCCGCTGTCCAACCACGTTCGCGCCCCTTCCTAACAAGCGGCGCCCCATGAACCTCGTCATCGTCGAGAGCCCGGCCAAGGCCAAGACCATCAACAAATACCTGGGCCCGGACTATAAGGTTCTGGCGTCGTACGGGCACATCCGCGACCTGCCGTCGAAGGACGGATCGGTGCTGCCCGACGACGACTTCGCCATGCAGTGGGAGCTGGACGCCAAGGCCTCCAAGCGGATGAGCGAGATCGCCGAGGCCGCCAAGGCCGCCGACCGCGTCATCCTGGCCACCGACCCCGACCGCGAGGGCGAGGCGATCAGCTGGCACGTGCTGGAGGTGCTGAACAAGAAGAAGGCGCTGAAGGACACCGAGGTCCAGCGCGTCACCTTCAACGCCATCACCAAGTCCGCGGTGCTGGAGGCCATGGCCAATCCGCGCGAGCTGGATACGCCGCTGGTGGACGCCTATCTGGCGCGGCGGGCGCTGGACTATCTGGTGGGGTTCAACCTGTCGCCGGTGCTGTGGCGCAAGCTGCCCGGCGCGCGTTCAGCCGGCCGGGTGCAGTCGGTCGCCCTGCGCATCGTCGTCGATCGCGAGATGGAGATCGAGAAGTTCAAGGCCCAGGAATACTGGTCCGTCGAGGCCGACCTGATCGCCGACAGCCCGCCGTTCACCGCGCGCCTGGTCAAGCATGAGGGCAAGCGGGTCCAGCGCCTGGACATCGTCTCCGAAGCCATGGCCAGCGCGGCGCGCACGGCCATCGACGCCGGCGACTTCACCATCAAGTCGGTCGAGAAAAAGCCGGCCAGGCGGTCCCCCGCCCCGCCCTTCACCACCTCGACCCTGCAACAGGAGGCCGCGCGCAAGCTGGGCTTCACCGCCCAGCGCACCATGCAGGCGGCGCAGAAGCTGTATGAGGGCGTCGACGATACCGGCGGCCTGATCACCTACATGCGGACCGACGGCGTCTATGTGACGCCCGAAGGCATCGCCCAGGCGCGTCAGGTCATCACCGACCGCTTCGGCCCCGCCTATGTCCCGGCCGAGCCGCGCTATTATAAGGTGAAGGCCAAGAACGCCCAGGAAGCGCACGAAGCGATCCGGCCGACCAACATCACGCGTCATCCCGACAGCCTGCGGTTGGAAAGCGATCTGCATCGTCTGTACGAACTGATCTGGAAGCGGATGGTCGCCAGCCAGATGGAGAGCGCCCGCCTGGACCGCACCTCGGTCGAGATTGAGACGCCGGACGGCAAGACCGGCCTGCGCGCCACCGGCCAGGTCGTCGCCTTCGACGGCTTCATCGCCGCCTATGAAGAAGGCCGCGACGAGAAGCAGAAGGGGTCCGAGGACGAAGAGGATGAAGACGGCCGCCTGCCCGCGCTGAAGGAAGGCGCCAAGGCCAGGGTCGAGGCGATCCGCACGGATCAGCATTTCACCGAGCCGCCCCCGCGCTTTTCCGAAGCGACCCTGGTCAAGAAGCTGGAAGAGCTGGGGATCGGGCGCCCGTCGACATATGCCTCGATCCTGACCACACTGCGCGACCGCGAATACGTCCGCATGGACAAGAACCGCTTCTATCCCGAGGACAAGGGACGGCTGGTCACGGCGTTCCTGGAGCAGTTCTTCGCCCGCTGGGTGGAGTATGATTTCACCGCCGCGCTGGAGACCCAGCTGGACGAGGTGTCGGCCGGCGAACTGGACTGGAAGGCGTTGCTGCGCGCCTTCTGGACCGACTTCCACGCCGCGACCCAGGCGGCGGGCGAACTGCGCACCACGGCGATCCTGGATCACCTGAATGACGCCCTGGGACCCCACATCTTCCCGGACAAGGGCGACGGATCGGACCCGCGCGAATGCCCGGTCTGCCATGAGGGTCGTCTCAGCCTGAAGACCAGCCGGTTCGGCGCCTTCATCGGCTGCTCGCGCTATCCGGAGTGCAAATACACCCGCCCGGTCGCCTCGCCCGACGCGTCCGAGGGCGGCGCCGACGGCGGCGATCGCGAACTGGGCGTCGATCCTGCCACCGGCCAGCCCGTGCATCTGAAGATCGGCCGTTTCGGCCCCTATGTCGAAACCACGCCGCCGGACGCGGACAAGCCGAAACGGTCATCCCTGCCCAAGGGGTGGAGCCCGGCGTCGCTGGATCTGGAGAAGGCGCTGCGCCTGCTGGCCCTGCCGCGCGAGGTCGGCGCCCACCCCGAGGACGGCAAGATGATCACGGCGGGCCTGGGTCGCTATGGCCCATTCGTCCAGCACGCCGGGACCTATGCCAACGTCACCGACATCGACGAGGTGTTCGAGGTCGGCCTGAACCGCGCCGTCGCCCTGCTGGCGGAAAAGCGCGCCGGACGGGCCGGGCGCGGCGCCGCCACTGCGCCGCTGAAGGACCTGGGCGCCCACCCGGAGACGGGCGAGCCGATCCAGGTCATGGCCGGCCGGTTCGGCCCCTATGTGAAGTCGGGCAAGATCAACGCCACCCTGCCCAAGGGCACGGCGCCCGAGGACCTGACGCTGGAAGACGCCCTGCCCCTGCTGGCCGCCAAGGCCGGCGCGGCGCCCAATGCCAAGAAAGCGGCGGCGAAGAAGCCGGCCACCGCAAAGAAGCCCGCGGCCAAGAAGGCGCCCGCCAAAAAGCCGGCGGCGAAGAAGGCCCCGGCGAAGAAGAAGGCGCCAGCGGAATAGTCATCTGCTGAAAGCCCTCCCCTCGAGAGGGAGGGTTGGGTGGGGTGGGGTGGTCGCGCGCCGTTTCAAGGCAAGACTCAGGAGGGCGCGAATCAAAGGCGAGTCGCCTTAGGCGCCCCCTAGGACGTGTCGTGCCTTCACCTCATCTCCGGCCCTTCCCCCTCGAGGGGAAGGGAGGTTACTCCGGCCGCCCCTGGCCATTGCGCCAGCCCGGCTCGGCCAGGCGCTGCGCATGCTCGCGCACGTCGGCGGGCCAGTTGGCGATGGCGTCGTCAAAGGCGGTCCAGTCGCCGGCGAACAGCACGCGGGTGGCCTGTTCATAGCCGGGCAGGTCGCCGCCGACGGCGGTCATGAAGCGATAGGCCGCCTCTTTCGCCAGACGCGCGCGATCCGGCCCCTGGGCGTCGCGCAGGGCGCCCTCAACCAGTTTGCGCAGGGTGACCGAGGCGCCGCCCGGCTGGGACGCCAGCCAGTCCCAGTGACGCGGCAACAGGGTGACCTCGCGCGCCGCGACGCCCAGTTTCGGGCGGCCCGGTCCCCGTTTCTCTGGCGCCTCGATCGCCAGCCGCGCCAGCACCTGGGCCAGATCGCCGCGCAGGTCGAACTCGACCGGGCGCGCGTCGGCATCGGAGAAGACCAGCACCGGCTGGCCCGCGTCATGCGCAGCCTTGGCGGCGGTCGCCACCTCGATGGGGGCGCCTGTCGCCAGGCGACGGACGCCGGAAAAGGCGGTGCAGGTTTGAACGGCGTCGGTCATCGCGGCCTCATGGATTGGAGGCCGCGATATACCCGGATGAAATCAGAGCGTCAAATTTATCCGGGTATTATCTTTCGACGCGACGGTCATCCGGAATGACCGAGCCGGCGATCCAGCTGACGATGCCGGTGACGATGGCCGCGCCGATGCCCGCCCACAGGCCATCGACTGCGAAACCGCCCAGAACCATCGCCGTCAGCCCGATCATCGCCGCGTTCACCACCAGCAGGAACAGACCGAACGTCACCAGGGTCAGCGGGAAGGTCAGCACCACCATGATCGGCCGCACGACCGCATTGACCAGCCCCAGGATAACCGCCGCCGCGATCAGCGAGCCGGTGTTGGTGAAATCGACGCCCGGCACGACCTGGGCCGACAACCACAGGCCGATGGCCGTGACCACGGCCTGAACGATGAAACGCAGCATGGCGACCTCTCTCTCCGACAAACCCTCAGCTTGACCATTTTAGCGCGCGGGTCGGCGTTTGGCTCCCCGCCCCTTCCTGCTAGTGATCGGGTTCGACCGCGACACGGAGCCCGACCATGAGCCTTCACGGCGCCTATGACCCCGACAACATCTTCGGCAAGATCCTGCGCGGCGACATCCCCAGCGTGAAGGTGTGGGAGGACGATCAGGTCCTGGCCTTCATGGACGTCTTTCCGCAGTCCGAGGGTCATGTGCTGGTGGTGTCCAGGACCTCTCAGGCGCGCACCATTCTTGAGATCGAGCCGGATGTTCTGGAACGGTTGATCCTGGCCGTCCAGCGCACCGCCCGCGCGGTCGAGAAGGCCCTGACGCCCGAGGGTTTGAGCGTCATGCAGTTCAACGGCGAGGCGGGCGGGCAGACGGTCTTCCACCTGCATTTCCACATCGTGCCGCGCTGGACCGACCGCCCGATGAAGGGCCACGGCCATGCGCCGATGGCGGATACGGAGCAGCTGAAGGCGCTGGCCACGCGGATCGCGGCGGCGCTGGAGTAGCGCTGACATGGTCCTCCCTTCCCCTCGAGGGGGA
>Ga0160449_1000195_pt1 | contig 49318 bp, 51 predicted proteins | sample HID1975I_E1MG_FD_108216 | JGI IMG/M metagenome (GOLD analysis project Ga0160449, IMG submission 108216) | Enriched soil microbial communities from UW Madison campus, WI, USA - HID1975I_E1 MG | ecosystem: Environmental > Terrestrial > Soil > Unclassified | place: USA: Madison, Wisconsin...
AAGAAGCTGGTGCCGAAGTTGCGGTCCGTCAGCAGCATGGTGATGGCGCCCGCCAGAACCGGCAGCGACAGCAGCAGCAGGAAGGCCGTGATCAGCACGCCCCAGGCGAACAGCGGCATGCGGTGCAGGGTCATGCCCGGCGCGCGCATGTTGAAGATGGTGGTGATGAAGTTGATCGCGCCCAGGATCGACGAGGCGCCGGCCATGTGCAGCGAGAATATGGCCAGGTCGAACGACGGTCCGGTGTGGCCGGTCGTCGCCAGCGGCGGATAGGCCGTCCAGCCCCCGCCGAAGCCGCGGCCCGGCCCGCCGTCGACGAACATCGAGACGCACAGCAGCACGAAGGCGAAGAACAGCATCCAGAACGAGATGTTGTTCATGCGGGGGAAGGCCATGTCCGGCGCACCGATCATGATCGGCGTGAAGTAGTTGGCGAAGCCGCCCATGGTCGCCGGCATGACGACGAAGAACACCATGATCAGGGCGTGGGCCGTGACCGTGACGTTGTAGCCGTGCTTGGAGGCCTCGACGAGGCCCAGCTGCTGGATGATCGTGCCTTCCTTGAACAGCTGGATGCCCGGCTCGGCCAGTTCCCAACGGATCAGGCCCGACAGGGCGCCGCCGATGATGCCGGTGAAGATGGCGAACACCAGATACAGGACGCCGATGTCCTTGTGGTTCGTCGACAGGAACCAGCGGGTGAGGAAGCCCGGCTTGTGGTCGTGGTGATCGTCGTGGGTGGCGATTGCGGTGGCCATGGTCTCTCGGGCTCTCGCGCTGACTGTGCCGCGGGCGCGGCGGCGGCCGGCGCGGCGGGAGGGGTCGGGGCGGCGACGGCCGGGGCTTCTGTCGGGGTCGTCGCGGTCTGGGCGGTCGGCGCAGCGTCGGTCGCGGCGGCCGGGGCGCCGGTCACGCCGGCGGCGGCCTGATCGGCGGTGCCGCCGGGCGCAGCCTTGGGCGTCATGGAGCCACCCTTGGAGGCGACCCAGGCGGCGAACTCCGCCTCGGTGACGACGTTGATCTGCAGCGGCATGAAGGCGTGGTCGACGCCGCACAGCTCGGAGCACTGGCCATAGAAGACGCCGGTGCGTTCGGCCTTGAACCAGGTTTCGTTAACGCGGCCCGGGACGGCGTCGGTCTTGAGGCCGAAGGCCGGCAGGGCGACGGCGTGGATCACGTCGGACGCGGTGACCAGCAGGCGGACGGTCTTGCCGACCGGCACGACCATCGGTTCGTCGGCGGCCAGACGGTACAGCTGCGGCGTGGTTTTGTCGGCCGGCAGCATGTTGGAGATGTACTCCGGCACGCCCTGGTCCGGATATTCATAGGCCCAGTTCCACTGGTTGCCCGTGACCTTCACCGTCAGGTCCGGCGTCGGCATGTCGTGATAGGCGAACAGCAGGCGGAACGAGAACAGCGAGATGCCGACCAGGATCACCACCGGCACCACGGTCCAGATGACCTCGATGATGGTGTTGTGACTCCACTTGGCGGGGACCGGATTGGCCTTCTTGTTGTAGCGGATGGCGATCCACAGCAGCAGGCCCAGCACCAGCACGCTGATGCCGATGCACATCGGCAGCAGGATCGCGTTGTGGAACCAGATCGCCTCATGCTTCAGCGGCGAGGCCGCCGGCTGCAGGTCGATACCGCCAGGCGTCGGCTGACCCATCAGGTCCTGCGCCCAAGCCGGCGCGGCGACGAAGACGGCCGTGGCGAGCGAGGCGACGGCGCCTCCGATCTTCGCCAGGGCTCGCGTGCCCATCCCCATTCGAGAAGTCCTCATAAAATCGTTCTGCAGCCGATACTTGCGACCCGGTCGCAAATAGTCGCCGCGCCCGTTTAAAGGCGTGACGTTTCAGGCCCGGTCCCTATCGGATCGCCTCGCGCTTGCCAAGCGATTGGCGCCGTTCTGACGCGCGCAGGACGCCGCACCCGAAAACCGGGCCTCGATTAATTCGTCGTCATGTTTTGATAGCTACCTTGTGACGCATGATACCTTGCGATACCTCTTCGCCATCACAAGAGGAGGCCGGCGTGCCGGACACCATAGACATTCAGCTGAAGAAAGGGGTGCTGGGACTGTGTGTCCTGGCGCTTCTGGACGGGGCGGACAGCTACGCCTACGAGATCGCCAGTCGCCTGTCCCAGGCCATCGGCATGGGCGAGGGCACCATCTATCCGCTGATGCGGCGGATGCAGACCGACGGCCTGGTCGAGACCTATCTGGTCGAATCGTCGGCCGGTCCTTCGCGCAAATACTATCGGCTGACGACCGCCGGGGCCGCCGCCCTGTCGGCGCAGCGCAGCGAATGGCAGGCCTTCGCCCGCGCCGTGGACGCCCTGGTCACGGGGACCGGCGCCGCCGCCCCCGTTCCCCCCGCCCCCAAGAAGAACCGCTCTCAAGACGGAGACGCCCAATGACCCGCGCCGATTTCCTGGCCCGGTTGAAACGCGGCCTGGTCGGCCTGCCGACCTCGACCGCCGCCGAAATCCTGAACGACTACGAGGCTCATTTCGAGGACGGCGTCGCCGCTGGCCGCACCGAAGCCGAAGTGGCCGATGCCTTGGGCGATCCCGATCGCCTGGCCCGCGAACTGCGCGCCGAGGCGGGGGTCCTGCGCTGGAAGCAGGAGCAGACGGCGTCGTCGGCGGCGGGGGCGATCTTCGCCATCCTGGGCCTGGGCGCCATCGACATCCTGATCCTGCTGCCCATCGCCCTGCCGGTGTTCAGCGTCGTGCTGTCCATCCTGTTGACGGGCGTCTTCATCTTCCTGGCCGGCGGCTTCGTGCTGGTGGCGGGCCCCTTCATGGGCGTACCGGGCGGACCGGTCGCGGCCGTGCTGATGGGCGTTGGCCTGATCGGTCTGGGCCTGTCGATGGGCGCGGTCATGGCCCTGCTGACCAAATGGCTGATCGACGCGACCGTCTGGTACGCGCGCCTCCACTATCGTGTGCTGAAGCCGGCTCTCGAGCCGCAAGCGCAATCCTGATCCGGGCCTGAGGGAGGACCTGACATGATCCGCAATCTCATCATCATCTCCGCCGTCGGCCTGGTGCTGGCCGTCGTCGGCATCGGCGGGGCCATGGCCGTGGGCGGTCGCGACTTGGCCCGGCACGACTGGACCTGGGTCATCACCGACGACGAGGAGGGCGATTCCAGCTTCCAGATCGAACGCGGCGCCGTGGCGCCGGACATCACCCGCAAGATCGCATGGACCGGCGGCGAACGCCTGGCGATCGATATGCCGGGCGAGGTCACCTACATCCAGGGCGCCGAGGCGGGCGTCACCGTCACCGGCCCCCAGACCCTGGCCGACCGCGTCCGCATCGTGGACGGCCGGCTGACGCTGGACGGGCGGCAGGACAAGGAACGCAGCTATATCCGCTGGACCCGCTCGGGCATCCGGGGATGGAGCGAGACCGAGGTGCTGCGCGTCACCATCACGGCCCCGGCGGTCAAGAGCTTCGACCTGGCCGACCACGCCAATCTGGTGATCCGTCACTATGATCAGCCGTCGCTGGAGCTGACCCTGTCGGGCTCGGCCGTGGCCGAGGCCCAGGGCCGCGCCAACGCCGTGGTCATAGACCTGTCAGGCTCGTCCCGCGCAGATCTGGAGGCTCTGCAGGTGACGGACGCCCGCATCCGGGCCAGCGGCTGGGGCGACGTCAAGGTCGGCCCGACCGGGGCGGCCCTAGTCGATGTCTCGGGCAATGGCGACGTGACCCTGACCCGCCAGCCGTCGGAGCTGCGCCAGCTGATCTCGGGCGACGGCGAGGTCATCCAGGAATAGGCGCCGCCGCGACCGGATCGCGCCCGTCGTCACGATCCGCCCCGCGCGGGCGGTGACGGCGGGCGCATCTGCGCCTATCTAGGCCCCATGACCGTTTCCGTGACCCCGCCCCCGATCCTCGAAACCGCCGGTGTTGATCCGTCAGAGGCCCTCGACATCCTGGGCGGCGCGCTGGTCGGCGCCGACGACGGCGAACTGTTCCTGGAGCGATCGGAGAGCGAGTCCCTGGTCTTCGACGACGGACGGCTGAAATCGGCCAGCTATGACGCCACCGAGGGGTTCGGCCTGCGGGTGGTGGCGGGCGAGACCGCCGGCTTCGCCCACGCCAATGAAATCTCGGCCGCCGCGCTGCGCCGCGCCGCAGACAGCGCGTCGATGGCCAAGCGCGGCTATGCGGGCCAGGTCGCCGAAGGCCCCCGCGCCACCAACCAGAAGCTCTATGACGAGGTCGATCCCCTCGCCTCGCCCGCCTTTTCCGACAAGATCGAACTGCTGTCCGAAATCGACGCCTGGGCGCGGGCGCGCGACCCGCGCGTGGTTCAGGTCTCGGCCTCCATCGTCGGCGAGCGGCGGGCGATCGAGATCCTGAGGGCCGACGGCCGGCTGATGCGCGACGTGCGCCCGCTGGTCCGGCTGAACGTCTCGGTCACGGTGGAGAAGGACGGACGCCGCGAGAGCGCCTCGTCCGGCGCCGGCGGCCGCGCCGGGTTCGAAACCTGGATCGCGCCCGACCGCTGGCAGGGCCAGATCAACGAGGCGCTGCGACAGGCGCTGGTCAATCTGGACGCCATCGACTGCCCCGCGGGCGAGATGGACGTGGTGCTGGCCGCCGGCTGGCCCGGCGTCCTGCTGCACGAGGCGGTCGGCCATGGATTCGAGGGCGACTTCCACCGCAAGGGCTCGTCCGTCTTCAACGGCAAGATGGGCCAGCGCGTCGCCGCGCCGGGCGTGACGGTCGTGGACGACGGCTCCATCGCCGGACGACGCGGTTCGCTGTCGATCGACGACGAGGGCACGCCGACCTCACGCACCGTGCTGATCGAGGACGGGATCATGGTCGGGCTGATGCATGACCGGCTGTCGGCGCGTCAGCTGGACGCCCGCGCCACCGGCAACGGACGGCGCCAGTCCTTCGCCCACCAGCCCATGCCGCGCATGACCAACACCTTCATGGAAGGCGGCAAGGATTCGAAGGCCGACATGATCGCCAATACGAAGCGCGGCCTCTACGCCGCCAATTTCGGCGGCGGCCAGGTGGACATCACCAACGGCAAATTCGTCTTCCAGTGCACCGAGGCCTATCTGATCGAGGACGGGAAGATCACCGCCCCGGTGCGCGGCGCCACCCTGATCGGTGACGGAGCGACCGCCCTGACCCAGATCCGGATGATCGGCGACGACTTCGCCTTTGATCCCGGCGTCGGCGTCTGCGGCAAGGCGGGCCAGGGCGTTCCGGTAGGCATCGGCCAGCCCAGCCTCAAGATCGGCGGCCTGACCGTGGGCGGCACGGCGGTCGGCTAAGACCTGGGGCGAGTTTGCGGCTGCGCATTACCGCCTTGTAATATGTCGGATATTTAATCCACCTGTCTGCAATGTAACTGGTTCATGGCGGCGCTGGACGCCAAACCTCCCCTCGAAGATTTCAGGGGAGACGACCATGACCAAGCGCCTGCTGCTGGCGACCACCGCCTTGCTGTTCGCCACCGCCGGCGCCGCCCGTGCGGACGATGTCCCGCAGGTGGCCCAGGTCCCGGTTCCGACCGGCGCGCCCGGCGCCGCGCCGCTGGCCGACGCTGAGCAGCGAGGGGTTCTGGTCTTCACGCCCGACTTCTTCGCCGACCAGCGCCCGAACACGGCGCTGGACATGGTCAACCGGGTGCCGGGCTTCTCGGTCAACGACGGCTCGGGCGCGCGGGGTTTTGAAGGCGCGGTCGGCAACATCCTGATCAACAACGCCCGCCCGGCGTCCAAGAACGACACCGGCTCGAACGTGCTGGGCCGCACCCTGGCCGCCCAGGTCGAGCGGATCGAGCTGATCCGCGGCGGCGCGCCCGGCATCGACATGCAGGGCTATTCCGTCGTCGCCAACGTCATCCTGAAGTCGGAAAGCAGCCGCCAGTCCATCGTGACTCTGCACACCAACCAGTTCGAAGGTCGGGGCAAGGATCTCTATTCCGGCAGCTATCAGTTCACCGCGCGCGAGGGCGACCGCAGTTGGGGGGTGACCCTGTCCGACGGCATCAGCATGAGCGATTCGAACGGCCCCGGCTGGCTGGTCCGCCGGGCGCCCGATGGAACCGTGCTGCGCGACGAACGCACGGAGAACGACGGCTATGGCGGCAGCCAATCGATCCGCGGCACCTACGCCGGTCCGTTCATGGGCGGCAAGGTGGATGTCACCGCCCGCTACGGCATTAATGACTGGAACGGCTACAACATCAGCGAGTCGGCCGTCGCCCTGCGCGAGAGCCGCAGCGGCGAGGATGTCGAGGGCGGCGAGTTCGGCGTCACCTGGACGCGGCCGCTGGGCGATCGCTACAATCTCGAAACGCGCTTCATGCACGAGTTCGACAGCTGGGACGGCGCCCAGACCTATAATGTGACGCTGGGCGGGGCGGCGGACCCGGAGCAGGTCTTCGCCTATTCGGGCAAGAGCTCAGAAACCATCCTGCGCGGCCTTGTCCGGCACGAGCCGACCCCGCAGGTGACGATCGAGGCGGGCGCCGAAATCGCCTACAACATGCGCGAGACGGACCAGGCCCTGACGGTGGGCGGCGCGCCCATCGAACTGACCGGCGCCTCGGTCAAGGTCGAGGAGACACGCGGCGAACTGTTTTCGAAGACCACCTATCGGGTGAACCCCGACCTGACGGTGGAGGCCGGCCTGCGGCTGGAGGCCTCGACCATCAGCCAGTCGGGCGACTCGCAGTCGGAAAAGAGCCTCTTCTTCGCCAAGCCCCGCGTCCTGGCGACCTGGACGCCGATGCCGAACAACCAGTTGCGTTTCCGCTTCGAGCGCGAGCTGGGCCAGCTGGACTTCTCGGACTTCGCCGCCTCGGCGGATCTGGACGAAGAAAACGTCTATGGCGGCAACATCGACCTGGAGCCGGAACAACGCTGGATCAGCGAGCTGATCTACGAGCGCCGCTTCTGGGGCGAAGGGATCGTGTCGGTCGGCTATCGCCACGACGAGATCATCGACGCCATCGACTATCTGCCGCTGAGCCCCACGGTGTCGGCCATCGGCAACATCGGCGACGGGACGCTTGACCGGCTGTCGCTGAACGTGGTCCTGCCGCTGGACCGGGTCGGCTTCTCGGGCGGCCGCTTCACCTTCCGCAACGACTGGAACAAGGCCCGCGTCACCGACCCGACCACGGGCGAAGAACGTCCGATCTCTGGCGTGCGCGCCAGCCAGGCCAATGTCGGGGTCCAGCAGGACATCAAGGCCTGGAAGCTGCAATGGGGCGTCAACTGGCTGCCACACTTGGGTCAGGGGACCTATCGTCCCAACAACACCTTCAAGTGGCGCGGCTCGGGCTATGTCGAGATGTTCGCCGAGTACAAGCCGACCCCGACCCTGTCCCTGCGCGCGCAACTGAATCTGTGGGATGACTTCACCCAGCGCCGCATCCAGTACGTCGGCAACACGCGCGACGTCCTCTACACCGAGGACAGCGCCGTCGATCCGCGAACCTTTGTTTCACTGCGCCTGCGCAAGACCTTCTGACCAAGACGCCTGGGGAGGGCGCGCGACGATGACGACCAAGTCGATCTGGCTGACCGGGGCCGCCGTGGCCCTGCTGGCCGCGCCCGCCATGGCCCAGAACGGCGCCGCCGCCGCGGTCGCGACGGTCGAGGCGCCGCCGGCAGACCGCGCCGGGGTGCTGGTGTTCGAGCCGGCCTTCTTCGCCGACGCCAGGCCCAACAACGCCCTGGACATGATCCAGCGCCTGCCCGGCTTTGGCCTGGACACGGGCGACAACAGCACGCGCGGATTCGCCGGCGCGGCGGGCAACGTCCTGATCGACGGGGACCGCCCGTCGTCCAAGAGCGACAGCCTGGATCAGGTCCTGCGCCGCATCTCGGCCGGCAGCGTCGAGCGTATCGAACTGATCCGCGGCGGCGCCCCGGGCATCGACATGCAGGGCCGCGCCGTCATCGCCAACGTCGTGCTGAAACGCACCGTGACGGTCGAGCGGGTGCTGGAGACGAACGCCTATATCTATCCCGACGGCTATGTCGGTCCGCTGATCGCCGGCCAGTTCTCGCGCCGCGAGGGCGACCGGTCGATCGAGGCGTCGTTCAGCGCCACCACCGACCGCACCGACGGCACCGGCGACGGGTTCCGCCGTCGCTATGATCCCGTCACCAGCGCCCTGATCCAGGACGCCGATCTGGAACGCTGGGACCGATTCCGGAACATCCGCGGCACGGCCGCGATGCAGCGCCCCCTGGCCGGGGGCAGGCTGAAGGTGAACGGCCTGCTGGGCGTCGGCGATCACGACTGGGAGCAGGATGTTCTGATCCGCTCGGGCGCGGGGAACGACTTCTTCAGCGCCGAAACCTCGGAAGAGCTGCAGGCCGAACTGGGCGCCAACTGGACCCGTGACCTGTCGCCCCGGCTCAGCCTGGAGCTGACCGGTCTGCAACGCTATGGGACCGAGGACTATGTCGGCTTCTCGGAAGAGGCCGGCGACAGTTCGACCTTCACCGCGGATGACACCGCGGGCGAAAGCATCGGGCGCGCGGTCCTGCGCTTCCGCCAGAACGAGCGCTGGGCGTTCGAGACGGGAGGCGAGGTCGCCTACAACTTCCTGGACCGCGCCACGACCTATGAAGAGAACGGCGCGCCCCAGGTCCTGCCGTCGGCGTCGGTCAAGGTCGAGGAACTGCGGGGCGAGGTGTTCGGTCAGACGACCTGGCGACCCAGCCCGCGCCTGACGGTCGAGGCCGGGCTGCGGGTCGAGGTGTCCGAGATCAGCCAGTCGGGCGACAGCGACCTGTCCAAATCCTTCGTCTATCCCAAGCCCCGGCTGCAGATGACCTGGGCTCCGGCGTCGGGACACCAGTTCCGGCTACGGGCCGAACGCGAAGTCGGACAGCTGGACTTCGGCGACTTCATCGCCTCGGCCGAGGTCGATGAAGGGCAGGTCGAGGGCGGCAACCCGGATCTGGAGCCGTCTAAGGCGACGGTGCTGGAAGCCGTCTATGAGCGCCGCTTCTGGGGCGAGGGGGTGCTGGAGCTGTCCGCATCCCACGCCGAGATCGAGGATGTGGTCGACCTGATCCCGCTGGCCGGCGGTTATGACGGCGTCGGCAATGTCGGCGACGGTACGCAGCAGCAGTATCAGGTCAAGCTGACCTTGCCGATGGACCGTCTGGGCCTGTCCAACGCACGTTTGCAAGCCCGCGCCAGCTGGGTCTCGACCGAGGTGATCGACCCGGTGACGGGCGAGCCGCGACGGTTCCAGGGCAATCAGGCGTTCGGTTGCGGCGTCGCCTTCAACCAGGATCTGATGGGCGGTCGCTGGTCCTACGGCTTTGACCACGGCTGCAACGTGGACAAGGGCTCGGCTTACCGGGTCCGCGAGATCCGCCGGTTCCGAAACGAGCCGTTCGTCACCGTCTACGGCCAGTGGAAGCCCGCCAGCGACCTGACCGTGCGGGTCGATGTCGGCAACGCCACCGACCGGGCTGCGGGATATGACCGCGAGGTCTTCTCCGGGCCGCGCGACACCTCGCCCCTGGCCTTCCGCGAGCAGCGCCGGACGTGGATGAGCCCGTGGCTGTTCCTACAAATCCGAAAGACCCTCTGAAGAGGGCTCTGGTCCTCCGCTCCCCCGATGGCGGACATGAAAAGGGCGGCGTCTCGATCGAGACGCCGCCCTCTCTTTTGGTCACGGCACGGGTCGGGCGATCAGTGGATGCCCGCCATGCCCTTCTTCAGCAGCGGCGACAGCACCAGCAGCACCACGCCCACGACGACGCCGGTCCAGCCGATGGTCCCGAAGATCGAGCCATAGGTCTGCAGCGCCAGCTCGGGGCTGGTCACCACGCCCGCCACTGTATCGGTCGACGTGGCCTGGGCGATGAAGCCGGCGGCGATGTGCGCCACCGAGCTGGACAGGAACCACACGCCCATCATCAGACCCACGACGCGATCAACCGACAGTTTGGTGATCATCGACAGCCCCACCGGCGACAGGCACAGCTCGCCTATCGTGTGCAGGAAGTAGGTCAGGAACAGGAAGAGCAGCGGAACGCGGAAGTCCACGCCGGCCTGCGTCGCCGACGCCCAGGTCAGCAGCAGGAAGCCCGCGCCGACCAGGACCAGGGCGAAGGAGAACTTCACCGGGGTCGAAGGCTCCATGTTGCGCTTGCCCAGCCACACCCACAGGGCGGCGATGATCGGGCCGCCGATGACGATGATGCCCGGGTTGAACATCTGGGTCATGGGCGCATTGAACCACGCCGGCATGGACGTCGACTGGTCCGCGAACAGGGTCAGCGAAGAGCCGGCCTGTTCGAACAGGGCCCAGAACAGGACCGAGAAGAAGATCAGCGTCAGGGCCACCAGCATGCGGCTGCGCTCTGCGCCCCGCAGCTTGATCAGCACATAACCGACCACCGACGCGAAGATCAGGCCCGCGAGCCACGGCAGCGACGTCTCGATGATCTGGTGACGCTGCATCAGCAGCCAGACCGGGAAGACGGCGATCAGGCCGCCGATCCAGAAGATGGCTTCGAACGGCAGGCCCAGAACCTTGCGGGTCTTGAGAACTTCAGGGTTCGGCGGGCCACCGCGGCCTTCCAGCCAGCTCTGGCCCAGGATGAAGGTGATGAGGCCCAGCGTCATGCCGATGCCGGCCAGACCGAAGCCATAGGCCCAGCCGTATTTGATGCCGAGGTAGGAGCACGCCGCCGTCGCCAGCACCGAGCCCAGATTGATACCCACATAGAAGATGGTGAAGCCGCCGTCGCGACGGGGATCGTTCTCTTCATAGAGATGGCCGACCACGGTCGAGATATTGGCTTTCAGGAAACCAACGCCGACGATGATCAGTGACAGCGCCAGGAACAGGATCGGCTCGCCGAAGCCCAAGTCGCGCTTGGTCTCCAGCGAATAGCCGCCTGCTGCGGTGAAGGCAGGGAAGCCCGTCGCCTCGGCCACGGCCGGGACAGCGGCGTCGGCCGCCGCAGCGGCGGCCGGTTCGGCGCCGACGCGGGACACGCCCTCGGGCGAGATCGTGACCTGGGTCCGCTCGTCGCCGTTCACGGCGAAGATGGTGCGGTTCTGATCGCGGCCCTCGACCTGAAGCTCATAGGTCGTGGCGCCGATGGTCAGCTCTTCGCGACCGCCATTGCCCTCGAACGCCATCATGAAGTGACCGGCGACCAGAAGCACCGCGCCTATGATGACCGCCTTGCGCGAGCCCAGATACTTGTCGGCGATCATGCCGCCGACGACTGGCATCAGATAGACCAGGGCGGCATAGGCGGCGTAGATTCCCTGGGCCTCTCTGGGTCCGAACAGGAAATGCTGCGTCAGGTACAGGACCAGCAGCGCCCGCATGCCGTAGTAGGAAAAGCGTTCCCACATTTCCGTGAGAAACAGGACCACCAGCCCCCGCGGGTGTCCCAGAAACGTCTTGCGTGGCGTCGCCGTCAGCGCGCCTCCCCCATCCGTCGCGCTCAATGGCGTGCTCCCTTATACAGCGCCACAACTCGACGCCCAATCGCGCCTAAGCAGCACGACGAGGACCGGTGGACAAGCATTAACGACGTTATCGTGACGCGATTGATCCGCTTTCAGGGTCGTTTGTGATCGTCCGGATCGGCGGTGCGTGCGACGACGCACAACCGGGGCATGCTTCTTGCGACGACTGAAACACGAGGTGTCCACGGGAAGCCCATGCCGGTCCGGCCGTTCCATTTTGACGATCTGAGCGACGTGGCCGCGCTGCACCGGCGTGTCGGGTGGCCGATGCGTTCCGAAGCGGGATGGCGATGGATGGCCGCCGCGCCGGGTCAGGCCGAGACCGGCGCCCCCCTGGGATGGGTGCTGACCGGAGACGACGACCGGCCCGCCGCCTTCTTGGGCAATATGGTCCGACGTTTCCGGCGGGGCGAGGCGGTCGTGTATGGCGCGACCGGCCATTCGATCATCGTTCCGCCCGAGGCGCGGGGCGGCAGCCGCGCGCTGATCGACGCCTTCATGGCCCAGCCGGGTCTGTTCGCCCGCTATACCTTCAACGCCAACGCCCGCTCTGCGCCGCTGTATGGCCGACACGGTCTGTCGCCCTGGCCCGTCGAGACAGCCGGGCTGAAGCTGTCGTGGGTGGTGGATCCGGTCTCCTGCGTCATGGCCAAGGGCCTGCGCTGGGTGGTCGATCGCTCGCCGGCCCTGGCTCGCAGCATCGGCGAACGCCTGACCAATCCCCGCGTCGATCAGGGCCGTGCGATAGGATGGCCGGACGGGATCGCGCCGGTCGCGGACTTTTCCGACACCTCCACCTATGCCGCCTTCTGGTCAGGGCTGCTGGATGCGCCGCGCCTGATGGCGGACCGATCGCCCGAGACATTGCGTTGGCTGATGGCCGATCCGGACGCGCCGCGCCCGCCGCTGGCGCTGAGCTTCCAGCGCGACGGGCGGATCACCGGCTTCGCCCTGGCCGTGGTGACGAAGGGCGACATCGTTCAGGTTCCCAGCCTGGAGATCCTGGACCTGCAGGCGTTGGAGGGACATGAGGCGGCCATACCGGCGCTGGCCCAGGCCCTGATTACGGCCGCGCCGCGCCTGGGCGCTGCAAAGGTGCGGTTGCAGATGGTTTCGCCCTGGATGCTGGATGATCTGGGCGGCGTGGCGAAACGCGCGCGGCGCGAGGGCGGCTGGGGCCATTGCCACGCGCAGTTCGAGGGGGTTGCGCCCGGTGACTGGTCGCCCACGCCGTTCGACGGCGACTATCCGGTCTGTCTGCGCCCCGCGCCGAAGCGCGCCTAACGCCTGGCCTTCAGTTCGTCGCGGATTTCGGCCAGCAAGGCTTCGGTCGGCGTGGGCGCGGCAGGCGCCGTTTCGGCCGGCTGTTCGCGGCGCAGCTTGTTGATCCCCTTGACCAGCAGGAAGACCACGAAGGCCACGATCAGGAACTGGATCAGGGTATTGATGAAGGCGCCGTACTGGATGGCGACTTTCTCGATCGCGACGGTGGCCGGATCTTCCGGCACCAGCACCCATTCCAGCTTGGAGAAGTCGACCCGGCCCAGCAGCAGGCCGATCGGCGGCATGACGACCTGATCGACCAGGCTGGTGACGATCTTGCCGAAGGAAGCCCCGATGATGACGCCGACCGCCAGGTCGACGACATTGCCGCGGGCGGCGAATTCCTTGAACTCGGACAGCAGGCCCATCGGATTCTCCTCGGTTTATTCGTCGCCGGAAGCGTTCAGCCGCTCGCGCAGTTCCTTGCCGCTCTTGAAAAAGGGCACGGACTTGGCCGGCACCTCGACCACTTCGCCCGTACGCGGATTGCGACCCGAGCGCGCGGGACGCGAGCGGATCGAGAAGGCGCCGAAGCCCCGCAGTTCGACCCGGCCGCCATCAGCCAGGGCGTCCGTCATCCGTCCCAGGACGACATTGACCACCCGCTCGACCTCGGCGTGGGTCATGTGCGGATTCTCGGAGGCGAGTTTCTCGATCAGTTCTGACTTGATCATGGCCGCGGCCCCCGCCTGGTTGTCCGGTGCGCGCCCTCACCCGAGATCGCGTCAGCCACCCTAACCTTCGGAGCCCGAAGGAATAAAGAGGCTCAGGCCAGATTGTGGCGAAATATCGCCCCAGGCGACGCCGTAGCCAAAGAAAAAGGGCGACCGGATCGCTCCGGCCGCCCCTTCCTGAGTTGCGCTAGCGCGACCGGATCGCTCCGGTCGCATCTTTAGTTGCGCTAGCGCGAAACGCGCGGCGTTTCGCTGCTTGAGCGCAGAGCCTCAAGTCGCGAGGCTCCGCGAGCCGAGCCTAGGCTCGACAAGGAGGATTACTCCTTGCCGGCGTTCTTCAGCGCGGCGCCCAGGATGTCGCCCAGCGAAGCGCCCGAGTCAGACGACCCGAACTGTTCGATGGCCTCGGCCTCGTCCTTCATTTCCAGCGCCTTGATCGAGACGGAGACGCGGCGCGTGGCCTTGTCGACGCCGGTGATCATGGCGTCGACGCGGTCGCCGACGGCGTAGCGCTCGGGGCGCTGCTCGTTGCGGTCGCGCGACAGGTCCGACTTGCGGACGAAGGCCGTGACCGGCGCGTCGTCTTCACCGAACTTGACCTCGATGCCGCCGGTCTCGATCGACGTCACGGTGACGGTGATCTGCTGGCCGCGCTTGAAGGCGTCGCCCTCGCCGATCGGATCGCCGCCCAGCTGCTTGATGCCCAGCGAGACGCGTTCCTTTTCGACGTCGACGTCCAGGACCTTGGCCTTGACCATTTCGCCCTTGCGGTAGCGCTGGATGGCTTCTTCACCCGACACCGACCAGTCGAGGTCGGACAGGTGCACCATGCCGTCGATGTCATTGTCCAGGCCGATGAACAGGCCGAACTCGGTGGCGTTCTTGACTTCGCCCTCGACGGTCGAGCCGATCGGGTGGGTTTCCAGGAAAGCGTCCCACGGGTTGTTCTGGGCCTGCTTCAGGCCCAGCGAGATGCGGCGCTTGGACGAATCGACGTCCAGCACGACCACATCGACTTCCTGCGAGGTCGAGACGATCTTGCCCGGATGGACGTTCTTCTTGGTCCAGGACATTTCCGAGACGTGCACCAGGCCCTCGACACCGGCTTCCAGCTCCACGAAGGCGCCGTAGTCGGTGATGTTGGTGATGCGGCCCGTGTATTTGGCGCCGACCGGGTACTTGGCTTCCACGCCGTCCCAGGGGTCCGACTGCAGTTGCTTCATGCCCAGCGAGATACGTTGGGTGTCCGGGTTAATCTTGACGATCTGCACCTTGACGGTGTCGCCGACCGCCAGGACTTGCGACGGGTGCGAGACGCGCTTCCACGACATGTCGGTGACGTGCAGCAGGCCGTCGATGCCGCCCAGGTCCACGAACGCACCGTAGTCGGTGATGTTCTTGACGACGCCTTCGCGGACTTCACCCTCTTGCAGCTGGCCGACCAGCTCGGTGCGCTGTTCGGCGCGGGCTTCTTCCAGGATCGCACGACGCGAGACGACGATGTTGCCGCGCGGGCGGTCCATCTTCAGGATCTGGAACGGCTGTTCCTTGCCCATCAGCGGGCCGACGTCGCGCACCGGACGGATGTCCACTTGCGAGCCAGGCAGGAAGGCCGAGGCGCCGCCCAGGTCGACGGTGAAGCCGCCCTTGACGCGGCCGACGATGGCGCCGTTGACCGGCTGGCCGTCGGCGAAGACGACTTCCAGACGGGTCCAGGCTTCTTCGCGGCGCGCCTTGTCGCGGCTGATGACCGCTTCACCCAGGGCGTTTTCGACGCGCTCGAGATAGACTTCGACGTTGTCGCCGACCTTCGGGATGACGGCGCCTTCGCCGATGCCGAATTCGCGGGCCGCGATGCGGCCTTCGGTCTTCAGACCGACGTCGACGATGATGATGTCCTTCTCGATGCCGACGACGCGGCCGTGAACGACCTGGCCTTCGCCGAGGTCGCGGCCTTGAAGCTGTTCGTCAAGCAGTGCGGCGAAATCGTCGCGCGAGGGGGTGAGGGTGTCTGTCATGAAGCTCTTGGGTTTCTGAAAGGCTGAGGCGCGCGATCGAACGATCCCGCGCGTGGTGGATGAAAAGGGAACTAGATCCGGTCGTCGGGACGCGAGGCCGTCTTGAGATAAAGCCAGATCGCCCGCGGAGATCGAGGATGGGAGCGTTGGATTTGCCCTGGCGACCCTTACAGGCCGTGTCGGACGCGCGCCGCCTCGACGATACGGCGGGCCGCATCGAAGGCCGCCTCTATATCCATATCGGTCGTGTCCAGCAAGACCGCGTCGGCGGCCTGGATCATCGGGGCGGAACCGCGCCCGGCGTCCCGTTCGTCCCGACGGCGGATATCGGCCAGCATATCGTCGAAGGCGATGACGTCGCCGCGCGCGGTCAGCTGCTTCCAGCGGCGTGTGGCGCGAACCTCAGCCGTGGCGGTGATAAACAGTTTGGCGACAGCGTCGGGTGCGATCACCGTGCCGATGTCGCGGCCATCCAGCACGGCGCCGCCGGGCCGGGCGGCGAAATCCTGTTGCAGCTTCAGCAGGGCGGCGCGCACGCCGGGATAGCCGGCGATCCGGCTGGCGGCCTCACCCGCCTCGCCTGTGGTCAGGCGCACATCGTCCGACAGGCTTGATGCGTCCAGCGCCAGGGCCGCACGCTCGGCCGCCGCCGCATCGTCCAGCGACGCCCCTGCTTGCAGAACCGCCACCCCAACGGCGCGGTACAGCAGGCCCGTATCCAGATGCGGCAGGCCATAGGCGCGGGCCAGCCGGGCGGCGATCGTCCCCTTGCCCGAGGCGGCAGGGCCATCGACGGCGATGACGAGAGAGCCGCTCACGCGCCGATCTCTGCGCCGAGGCCGTTCATCAGGTCGACAAAGGCGGGGAAGCTGGTGGCGATCATTTCCGGATCCAGCACCGAGACCGGCTGTTCGGCGCCCAGGCCCAGGACCAGATGGCTCATGGCGATGCGATGGTCGTGGGCGGTGGCGACGGTCGCGCCGCCGCGCACGGCGCCCCCGGTGACGATGAAACCCTCGGGCTCCTCCTCGACCGTGACGCCGCAGGCGCGTAGGCCGGCGACCATCAGGGCGATCCGGTCGCTTTCCTTGACGCGCATCTCGCCGACGCCGCGCATCACCGTCTGGCCGTCCGCGAAGGCGGCGACGGCGGCCAGGATCGGGTATTCGTCGATCATCGAGGCAGCGCGGTCCTCAGGCACGACTATGCCTTTGAGCGCCGAATGACGGGCGGTGATGTCGCCGACATCCTCGCCCCCGCTGACGCGGCGGTTGGCGATGGTCAGGTCCGCGCCCATGTCGATCCAGGTGTCGAACAGGCCCGTGCGCTGGGGGTTCAGCATGACACCCTCGACCGTCACCTCGGACCCCGGAACGATCAGGGCGGCCGCCAGCGGGAAGGCGGCGGACGACGGATCGCCCGGCACGGCCACGGCGGTTCCGCTCAGGGCCTGCCCCCCCGGCAGGCGAATGCGCCAGCCCGCGCCCTCTTCCGTTACGTCAACGGCTGCCCCGAAGGCGCGCAGCATGCGTTCGGTGTGGTCGCGGCTCTTTTCCGGCTCGACCACGACGGTGTCGCCCGTTGCGTTCAGCCCGGCCAGCAGGATGGCCGACTTGATCTGGGCCGAGGCGACCGTCTGGACATAGTCGATGCCGCGCAGGCCGCCGCCATGCAGGGTGACGGGCAGCCGGTCCTCGGCAGCGCCCCAGTCGAACCGCGCGCCCATGTCGGCCAGCGGCCCGGTGACGCGCTTCATCGGCCGCTTCCGCAGCGAGGCGTCGCCGTCGAAGGTCGCGTTCAGATCATGGCCGGCGGCGGCGCCCATCAGCAGCCGCACCCCGGTGCCGGCGTTGCCGCAGTCGATGACGGTCGTGGGACTGGTGAAGCCGCCCTGCCCGATCACGCGCCAGCGTCCCTCGCCCAGCCGCTGGACCGTCGCGCCGAACGCTTCGACCGCGCGGGCGGTGGCCAGGATGTCGTCGCCTTCCAGCAGCCCCTCGATCAGGGTTTCGCCCGTCGCCATGCCGCCCAGGATCAGCGACCGGTGCGACATCGACTTGTCGCCGGGCGCGCGCACCACGCCCTTCAGGGCGGTCGCGGGTCGGGCGGTCAATGTGGCGGAAGTCAGCGGACGGCTCCGGTTTTGGGGAGATAAGGGGCCGCGAATGGCCCTTGCGGAACCGGCGCGCGAAAGACAGCTTTTGACAGCGGCCCCTCACAGTGGCAAGGGAGCCGCCCGTTTTCCAACCCTCGCCGAAGGTCTCCTCCCGTGGCCAATCCCGAACTGGGCGCCAAGCAGGTCTGCCCGAACTGTCAGGCGAAATTCTACGACCTGAACCGCCGCCCTGCCCATTGCCCGAAATGCGCGACCGATTTCGACCCGGAAGAGGCGCTGAAAAGCCGCCGCGTCCGTGGCCGTCCGGCCGGCTATCAGGACGACGAGGCCGAGGATCAGGTCAAGGACAAGGCCGAAACCGACGACGAGGACGAGGACACCGAGGCGTCGACGCCCGAAATCGACGAGGAAGGCCATGAGCCGATCCTGACGCCGGACGATGACGACGACACCCCCGCCGACGCCTCGGAAGAACCCGGCATGGGTTCGACGGATGGCGACGACGACGATGTCCTGGACGACGATGACGACGACTCCGTCCCCTTCATCGAGGACGAGGATGACGACTCGTTCGACGACGAAATCGCCAAGCCCGCCAAGGACGAGGACTGATTTTTCAAGGGTCGAAAAAAATGTCGGAACCGGGCTTGCTTACCCAAAAGCCCTGACATAGGTTCCGCCGCCTCGCCGGGGGGTATCGCAAGAAACCCCCGGCGGACCGACCCTCAGGGTTCGGGGCTTTAGCTCAGTTGGTAGAGCGCTTGCATGGCATGCAAGAGGTCAGCGGTTCGACTCCGCTAAGCTCCACCATCGAAGGCCCCGCGGGACATCCCGCGGGGCCTTCGGCCTGTCTGGGCCCTCGTTTCTTCGCTGTTGAATCCTGCTTCGCCGCAACCCATCTAGGGCCTTGCCGGGTGTCCTGCCGATGACGGGGGATGCAGACCGGCGCCACAGTCGCTTGCCTCTCGAGGACTGGCCCGATGACGACGCGAACCATCCTGTTCGACAGCCCCTTCCTGCTCGGTTTCGACCATACGCGCGCGCTGATCGATCGCGCCGCCAAGGCCGCCGCCGAATCCTATCCCCCCTACAATGTCGAACAGCGCGGCGACGCCGCCGTGCGCATCACCCTGGCCGTCGCCGGTTTCTCGCCCGAGGAGTTGGCGATCACCCTGGAAGGGCGTCAGCTGACCATCGCGGGCAAGCGCGACGACGCGGGCAAGGGCGAGCAGGCCTTCCTGCATCGCGGCATCGCGGCGCGGGGCTTTGTGCGCAGCTTCGTCCTGGCGGACGGACTGGAGGTCGAGGCGGCGCGGCTGGAGCACGGTCTGCTGCATGTCGACCTGCTGCGTCCCAAGGACACCCCGGCGGTGCGCCGGATTCCGATCAGCGCGGGCTGATGCCGCGCTCGTGAAAGGCCGCGCTGGAAAGGCGGCCGAACCGCTCGCCTACGCGGGCGTTAGTCAAGAGTAAGGAGGCGGTCGAATGACGCCGAACATGACGAAAGAAGACCTCGCCGACTTGGGCGCCCCGGACCTGGTCTATGTGCGCCAGATCAAGGCGTCAGACGTTCTGGCCGACGCCTCGGTCGAGGACGCCCGGGGAATGGAGATCGACCCGGAACAGACCCTGTATGCGGTGCACAGCGCCGACGGCGAGCGGCTGGCCGTGATGATCGACCGCGAGACCGCCTTCGCCGCCGCCATGGCCCATGAGCTGGAGCCGGTCTCCGTCCACTAATGTCGAATGCAGAGCCGCCGAGCGGCCGCTGTCTCAGGCGGCGGTCGCCGGGGCCTGGCTGACGAACAGGGCGCGGATAGCGTCGGCGGTGCGCGCCTGGCGCACCTGTTCGCGCAGCTGGGGCGAGCGCAGGGCGCGGGATACGGCCGCCAGGGCGCGCAGATGCTCGGCCCCGTCACGCGGCGGAGCGAACAGGGCGAATAGCAGGTCCACCGGACGATCATCGACCGCGCCATAGGCCACGGGCTGGTCCAGCCGCACGAAGACCGCCACGACCTTGTCCAGGCCCGGAATCCGGGCATGCGGAACCGCCACGCCCGAGCCCAGCCCGGTCGCGCCCAACGCCTCGCGTTCCAGCAGGGCCTCCATCACGCGGGCCTCGTCCAGTCCCAGCGCCTGGGCGGCGGCCTCGGCCACCACATGCAGCGCCTGGCGCTTGGACGACGCCCCGCTCCGAAGGACGATGCCGTCCGACGTGAGCAAATCTCCGATGTCCATCGAACCCTCGATCGAACCCGTCAAAACGGATGGGCGGGCGCCGTTTAGACGCTCCGCTCCGAATATGAAAGCGTCAGGATACCGACGCGCCGTCCGCCTTGATCAGGGTGCGCTCCGGATCGACCCAGCCGACGTTGCCGTCGGGGCGGCGATAGACCACCGAAAGGCCGCCGTGACCGGCGTTGCGGAACAGCACGACCGGATAGCCGGTCATGTCCAGCTCCATCACCGCGCGACCGACGGTCAGGGTGCGAATCTCGACCCCCGTCTCGGCGATGACCATGCCGGTGGGCGGCGGCTCGTCGGGCGCGCCGGCGTCGCCGAAGTCGTCATCCTCGACCGTGTCCGGATTGCGCAGGACGATGGTGCGCGCCACCTCGGCGGCCGCCATTTCCTGTTTCTCGGGCGACAGGCCACGCGGGCCGGCGTGGTGATCCTTCAGCCGACGCTTGTAGCGACGGACGCGCTTTTCCAGCCGGTCCAGCGATTCCGAAAAGGCACCGTGCGCGTCGCCACCGTGCCCGGTCGTGACGATGGTCTGCCCCGAGGCCAGCCGCACCCAACAGTCCACGCGAAAGCCGTAGCCGTCTTTCGACACCACGACCTCGGCGTCCTGGCCGCCGCGTTCGAAATATTTGCCGATCCCGTCTTCGAGTTCCTGGGAGATGCGCGAGCCTAACGCTTCGCCGACATCCACTTGCTTGCCGCTCACTTGGACTTGCATGTCGATAGAACGCGACCGTCCGGGTTTGGTGTCAACGGCGAACGACGAAATCGACAGTCACGCTTGCGCGATTGGTCGCAGGCGCCTCAGCCGACCTTGAGCATGCGGCGACGCTCGACCGACGAGGGAATCCGCAGCGCTTCCCTGTATTTGGCGACGGTGCGGCGGGCGATGTCGATGCCCGCCTCCTTCAGGATCTCGACGATGCGGTCGTCGCTCAGCACGTCGCCGTCGGCGCCCTCGCCGTCGATCATCGACTTGATCCGGTGACGGACAGCCTCGGCCGAGTGCAGGGCGCCGCCGTCGGACGACTGGATCGCGGCGGTGAAGAAGAATTTCAGCTCGAACACGCCGCGCGGCGTGGCGACGTATTTGTTCGAGGTGACGCGGCTGACCGTCGATTCGTGCATGCCGATGGCGTCGGCCACGGTCTTGAGGTTCAGGGGGCGCAGGAACTCGACCCCAAAGGCCAGGAAGGCGTCCTGCTGGCGCACGATCTCGGAGGCGACCTTCAGGATGGTGCGGGCGCGCTGGTCCAGCGACTTGACCAGCCAGTTGGCCTGGGCCGCGCACTCGGCGACGAAGGCCTTTTCCGTGTCCGAGCGTGCGCCGGCCGAAACCACGCCGTGATACCGCTTGTCCACCAGCAGGCGCGGCAGGGTGTCCGAGTTCAGCTCGACCCGCCAGCCGCCGGCCGGATCGGGACGCACATGCACGTCGGGGATGACCGTCTGGGCCACCTCGCCGCCGAAGCCGGCGCCGGGGCGCGGCGTCAGGGCCTTCAGCTCGGCGATCATCTCGGACAGGTCCTCGGCGTCCACGCCGCAGGCCTTGCGCAGGCCGGACAGGTCGCGTTTCGCCAGCAGATCCAGATGGTCCAGCAGGGCGCCCATCGCCGGGTCGAAGCGATTGCGCTCGATCAGTTGCAGCTTCAGGCATTCGGGCACGCTGCGGGCCATGACCCCGGTCGGCTCGAAGCCCTGGCATTTGACCAGCACCGCCTCGATCCGTTCCAGATCGCAGCCCAGGCGGTCGGCCAGTTCGGCCAGTTCGCCGCGCAGATAGCCGCCCTCGTCCACCGCATCTATCAGGGTCAGGGCGATCGCGTGATCCGGCCCGCTGAACCCCGCGGACGAAGCCTGGGCCTGCAGATGTTCGGACAGGGTCAGTTGCTGGCGTTCGGGACGGTCGCCGTCGCGATCCTCGCCCATGCCGCCGCCCGAGCCTGCACGGGACCAGTCCGACAGACCCGGCTGGGCCTCCTCGGCCGTGGCGCGGTCGTTGGAGCGCTCGCCCGGCGCGGCGTCGCCGTACAGGTCGTCCTGACCGGCGTCCATATTGCGTTCGGCGTCGGCGACCCGCCCCTCGTCAAAGCGCATCTCGCCGTCAGAGGCGGTTTCGTTGGCGGCGCCGTCGTCGGCGGAGCGGTCGGCGGCCTCTTCGCCCGGCTCGCCTTCTTCACGCTGCAACAGCGGATTGCGTTCCAGCTCGGCCTCGACGAAGGCCTCGACTTCGAGGTTCGACAATTGCAGCAGCTTGATCGCCTGCTGCAGCTGGGGCGTGATGACCAGCCCCTGCCCCTGCCGGATCTCCAGTCTCTGACCGATCACCCTTTTCGCGCCCCGACAGCCGCCCCATGAGCCAACTGGCCCAAAACTTGCTACGGCCACCTTGTGGCCGAACCGGTTAACGGGGTTCTAAGCGCGGCGCGTGGCGTCAGGGCAGCTTCATCGCCATGCCGATGGACACCGGCGCGGTCGGCGCAAAGCAATACTGCGCATACAGCTTCCAGGCCTCGCCGTCTGCGATCAGGCTGACATAGGCGTCGGATGGCGCGCGCGCCTTCAGGGTCTCCATCAGCGCCGCCATGACCGCCTTGCCCAGACCGCGCCCCTGGTGCGCGGGATCCACGGCGATGTCGACGATCTGGAAGAACAGGCCGCCGTCGCCGATCACCCGTCCCTGGCCGACGACCTCGTCGTCGTGACGCACCACCACGCCGCAAAAGGTGTTGGGCAGGCCCACTCGCGCCCCCTGTTCGGTCTTAGGTGTCAGGCCCGAGATACGGCGAAGGCGCAGATAGTCGTCGACAGGCGGCGTCTCGATCGAGAGTTCATACCCCTCGGGGCAGGGTCACCCGTACATCTCGCCCAGATAGACGCGGCGGACCTCTGGGTCGTTGATGACCTCGTCCGAGGTGCCTTCGAACAGAACCGCGCCGGCCGAGATGATCGAAGCGCGGTCGATGATCTCCAGCGTCTCGCGGACATTGTGGTCCGTGATCAGCACGCCGATGCCGCGACCGGCCAGATAGCGGATGACGTGGCGGATGTCGGCGATGGCCAGCGGGTCGATGCCGGCGAAGGGCTCGTCCAGCAGCATGAAGGACGGCCGGCCGGCCAGGGCGCGGGCGATCTCGACCCGGCGACGCTCACCGCCCGACAGGCCTGCGGCGGGCGCCTGGCGCAGGTGATCGATGCGCAACTCCTCCAGCAGGCGCGCGGTCTCTTCGGACACGGCGGCGCCCCGGTGATGCAGTTCGACGACCGAGCGGACGTTCTGCTCGACCGTCATGCCGCGAAAGATCGAGGCCTCCTGCGCCAGATAGCCCAGACCCATGCGCGCGCGCTGGTACATCGGCTGGCCGGTGATGTCCTCGCCGTCCAGCCAGATCGAGCCGCTGTCGGCCGGGATCAGGCCGGTGATCATGTAGAAACAGGTCGTCTTGCCCGCCCCGTTGGGACCCAGAAGGCCGCAGACCTCGCCCCGCTGGACGGTCAGGGAGACGTCGCGCACCACCTGGCGGGCGCCGAACGAGCGGGCGATGTTTCGGACCCGCAGGCCCGTGTCGCGCGCGTCCGCGACCGGCGCGGGATCGGCCGCAGGTTCATCCAGATTGAGGGCCGAGAGTTCCTTGCGCGCCACGCGATATCAGCCCGGGTTTCCGCTGCCCGAAGGATAGAAGACGCCCTGGACGCGGTTGCCCGCGGCGCCGCGCGGCGAACCTTCCATGCGCGCCGCCTGGGTGCGCGTGTTGTAGGTCAGGCGCGACCCGGTCATGACGTTCTTGCCCTGGGTCAGAATGACATTGCCCGTCACCACCACGGTGTCGTTGGTCAGGGTATAGACCGCGCTCTGGCCGTGGATCGTCTGGTCCGGGGTGACGAAATAGACGTCGCCCGTCGCCTCGACCCGCGTCAGTTCGTTGTTGGTGGTATGGCCGGTGATGGCGTTGGCGCGCAGGCGGTTGTCGCCCTGCATCACCTCGGCCCGGCCCTTCAGCGAGAAGCCGTCGGTGATGTATTCGAACAGGTCGGCGCCGAACATCACGGCCTGGCCGCCGGCGGCCTGCTGGGCGAACGACGGCGCCGCCAGCGAAAGGGCGGCGGTGGCCGCGATAAGCAGAAGAGGTCTGGTCGCCATGGCTTCAGTCACCTGATCGGGCGGAGTTTATGACACCCCGCACCTTGTTGTCGCCCGAACCGTTGAACACGATCCGCTGTCCCTGATCATAGATCGCATAGGACGATGCGTTGATGGTTCCAAGGGGGCCGCGCCCCTGAACGCCCTTTGACCCTGTCACGACACCGGTGTTCGTGTCCACGACGGCCTCGGGCGTGGTCAGGGTGAAACCCGAACCGCCGTCAGAAATCCGCACGTTCGGCCCGATCAGGACGGTCTTCTTCACATCGTCATAGGTCCCGCCGTCGGCGGTGAGCTCGGTCACCTTGCGGCCGCCCAGGTTCAGCCGGACCGCCGGCCCGACCAGGCGGAAGCGCCCGGTCTGGGGATCGCGCACCGCGCCCTTGGCCCCGACGATGAAGGCGCGGCCCTGGGCGTCCTGGCCCCGGAAGCGGGCGTTCTCGAGCCGGATTTCGCCGCTCTCGCTGGCCTTGCGCTCGACGCCCGACATGACGGTGCGGAACACGGTCCAGGTCAGGGTTCCCCCCGCGATCAGCAGGATCAGAATAGGCAGGACACGGCGCAGCAGCCGCACCCGGCGCGAACGCGCGCGCCAGCGTTCGCCCGCCGCCGCGACCCGCGCCTCGTCGGCGCGCTTGCGGTCTTCTCCGGCCGGGTCCAGCTGGCTCATCGGCGCTCTCAGGCGTGGGCGAAGATGTCGGTCTCGTCCCAGCCTTCGAGGTCGAGACGCGAGCGGGTGGGCAGGAAATCGAAACAGGCGCGGGCCAGTTCGGTGCGGCCCTCGCGGGCCAGCATCTCGTCCAGCCGGGCCTTGATGACGTGCAGGTGCAGCACGTCCGAGGCGGCGTAGTCCAGCTGCGCCTGGGTCAGGGTCTGCGCCCCCCAATCGGAACTCTGCTGCGCCTTGGACATGTCGATTCCGGCCAGCTCGCGGGCCACGTCCTTGAGCCCGTGGCGATCCGTATAGGTGCGGGCCAGCTTGGACGCGATCTTGGTGCAATAGACCGGCCGCGTCTCGACCCCCAGGTGCAGCTGGAACATGCCGATGTCGAACCGGCCGAAGTGGAAGATCTTGAGCACCGTCTGGTCGGCCATCAGCCGCTTCAGGTTCGGGCAGTCATAGGCCGGGCGATTCAGTCGCACCACGTGGGCGTCGCCGTTCCCGGCCGACAGCTGCACCACGCACAGGGGGTCGCGGCGAAAGCGCAGGCCCATGGTTTCGGAATCGACGGCGACCTCGGGTCCCAGATCCAGATCGGCGGGCAGATCGCCCTCGTGCAGGTAAACGGTCATCGGCCCTCGGCTGGCAAACTCATGCGACCATAGACGAACGGCGCCGTGTCGTCAGGACACGGCGCCGTTCGAAAATATGGTGCCCAGAAGAGGACTCGAACCTCCACGGCCGTTAAGCCACTGGCACCTGAAGCCAGCGCGTCTACCAATTCCGCCATCTGGGCCCGGGGGTTTCCCCTCGGAGGAGCGGGTCTATAGGGGGCGGTTCGGGACGGGTCAACAGGCTTTTCGCTCGATTTCATTGCGACGCCGAAACGCATCGTCTATCCCCCGCCCGTCAGGCCACGTCGGCCTGTGGCGAACAATCTGTTCGGGAGCGCGTCATGGCTGAGTTCACTCCGGGTCTGGTCACCGTTTTCGGGGGCTCCGGCTTTGTGGGTTCGCAGGTCGTGCGCGCCCTGGCCCAGCAGGGCTGGCGCATCCGCGTGGCCGTGCGCCGTCCGGCCCGCGCCTATGCGCTGATGACCCAGGGTCATGTGGGCCAGATCCAGTCCGTCCGCTGCGACATCACCGACCCGGCCGCCGTGGCCGAGGCGCTGCGCGGCGCCGACGCCGTGGTCAATCTGGTGGGCATCCTGGCCGAGGGGCCGTCGCGAAAGTTCAAGGCGCTGCACGTCGACGGCTCGCGCATCATCGCCGAGGCCAGCGTCGCCGCCGGCGCGGCCCGCCTGGTCCAGATGTCGGCCCTGGGCGCCGATGCGGCCAGCGCGTCCGAATACGCCCGCACCAAGGCCGAGGCGGAGGCCGCCGTGCGCGCGGCGCGTCCGGACGCCGTCATCATCCGCCCGTCGGTCATCTTCGGGCCCGGCGACAATTTCCTGAACAAGTTCGCGACCCTGTCCGGCTTCGCCCCGGCGCTGCCGCTGATCGGCGGCGGCCAGACGAAATTTCAGCCGGTCTATGTCGGCGACGTGGCCGAGGCCATCGCCCGCGCCGTGGCGCGCGTGGATGCGGCGGGCCGCACCTTCGAGCTGGGCGGACCGTCGGTCTGGACCTTCGAGGATATTCTGAAGCTGATCGGGCGCGAGACGAACCGCCAGCGCGCGCTGCTGCCGATCCCCTTCCCGGTCGCACGGCTGATGGGCGCGGTGGCGCAGCTGACGGCCTTCGTCGGCATCGCGCCGCAGTTGACGCGCGACCAGGTGCTGATGCTGCAGAGCGACAATGTCGTGAGCGCAGACGCCGAGGGCCTGGCCGCACTGGGCATCCAGCCGACCGGTCTGGAGGCGATCGCCCCGTCCTACCTGTGGCGCTATCGCAAGGGCGGCCAGTTCGCCGACCGCCCCGCCACCTAGAGCCGTGTCAGAGGCCGCCCGTCGCGGCCAGGCCGATCAGACCCGCCACGCCCACCGCGATCCGCCACCAGGCGAACGGCGCGAAGCCGCGCCGGCTGACGAAGTCCAGCAGCAGCCGCACCACCGCCAGCGCGGCCAGGAAGGCCGTGACGAAGCCGATGGCGATCAGGCCGATGTCGCTGAAATCCAGCACGTCGCGGTTCTTGAACAGATCATAGGCGACCGCCGCCCCCATGGTCGGCAGGGCCAGGAAGAAGCTGAACTCGGCCGCCGAGCGCTTGTCCGTGCCCAGCAACAGGCCGCCGGCGATGGTCGCGCCCGAACGCGAAACGCCGGGGATCATGGCCAGGCACTGGAACAGGCCGATCAGGAAATAGACCCGCATCGGATAGGCGTCCGCGTCCAGGTAGGCCGGGACCTTCTTCATCCGGTCCAGCCAAAGCAGCAGCAGCCCGCCGACGATCAGGGCGACACAGATCACCACCGGCGTCTCGAACAGCACCGTCTTGATGAAGCCATAGGCCAGGAAGCCGATCACCGCCGCCGGCAGGAAGGCCAGCGCCAGGCCGATCACGAACCGCCGCGCCTCGGGATCGAAGGGCCAGCGCGTCGCCAGGCGCCACAGCTTCTGAACATAGAGGCTGATGATGGCCAGCAGGGCGCCTAGCTGGATGACGATCTCGAAGGTCTTGCCGCTGCTCTCGAAGCCCAGGAAGTGGCCCAGCAGCAGGATGTGGCCGGTCGAGGACACCGGAATGAACTCGGTCAGTCCCTCGACCAGGCCGAGGATGATCGCCGCAAGCCAGTCCGCCATGACACCTCCGTGCGGGCGCGTGTCCTCGCCCACCCGGCGGCGCCCCGATGGCACATAGCCCAGCCGCACGGGGCGAGGCGAGAGGCGCCATTGGCAAGATGCCGGCTTTCGGCGACAAGACCGGCATGACGACCTCCCCTCCGTCCCTGGAAGACGCCCATCTGGCGACCCGCAGCGTGACGCGGCTGTCGGTCGCGGTCGCGGTGGTGCTGATCGTGCTCAAGGCCTTCGCCCTGGGCGCCTCGGGCTCGGTGTCGATCCTGGCGTCGCTGGCGGATTCGTCGCTGGACCTGATCGCCTCGCTGGCGACCTTCTTCGCCGTGCGCTGGGCCGCCGCGCCGCCGGACGCCGACCATCGGCATGGGCACGGCAAGGGCGAGGCCCTGGCCGCCCTGGTGCAGGCGGGCCTGGTGTTCGCCTCGGCCGTCTTCATCGGCTGGGAGGCGATCCAGCGCATCTTCGATCCGCGCCTCGTGACCGGCGGCTACTGGGCCGTCGGAGTGGTGATCGTTTCCATCGCCGTCACCGCCTGGCTGGTTTGGATGCAGACCCGGGCGCTGAAGCGCAGCGGCTCGCTGGCCGTCGCGGGCGACCGCGCCCACTACGCCGCCGACCTGGCGTCGAACGTCGTGGTGCTGGTCGGGGTGGCCTCGGGCGCGCTGTTGCAGGCCCCGGGGCTGGACGCCGCGGCGGGCCTTGTGGTGGCGGTCTGGCTGTTCTGGGGCGCGACGGGCGTGCTGCGCTCGGCCTCGGACCAGTTGCTGGATCGCGCCGCGCCGGACGCCGATCGGGTGGCCATCACCGCCGCCGTATTGAAGGACCCGCGTATCGCCGGGGTTCACCGGCTGCGCACCCGGCTGAACGGCCCCGTCATCCATGTCGAGATGCACATCGATCTGGAGCCGAGCCTGACGCTGGAAGCCGCCCACGCCATCGTCGAGGGTGCGGAGACGCGGATTCGGGCGACCTATCCCCACGCCGACGTCATGATCCACGCCGATCCGCGTGGCCGGACGGCGCCGCGTGACACGTCGCCGCCGATCGAGACGCCGACGCCGGCGGATCGCCTGTCGGACGCCCCTGCGCCAGCGCGCGGCCCCTGGTCCTGATTCCGTCAGTCCGCACGACGCAGTAAACGCGCGCTTAACGGGCGCGGGCGCATGGAGGGCGGATCATGTCCGCCGTCCTGTTCCATTTCCCGTTCGACCCCGCCTCGCGCGCCGCGCGTCTGGCGCTGGGCGAAGCGCGCATCGACTGGAGCGAGACCGTGGTGCGCCCGTGGGAGCCGGACTGCCCGCTGGGCGAGCTGAACCCGTCCGGCATGCCGCCGGTGGTGCAGACCACCCACGGCGGTCGCCCCCTGACCCTGTGCGAACTGCCCGCCATCCTGGGCTGGATCGAGGATCAGGCCAAGGACCCGGTTCTGCTGTCGGTGGACCTGACCGAACGGGCCGAAGCGCGCCGCCTGGTCGGCTGGTTCGAACGCCGCTTCACCGACGAGGTCAACGCCGTCCTGCTGCACGAGCGGATGGAGAAACCGCTGCTGCGACTGGGCCCGCCCGAGGCGCGGATGCTGCGCGAGGGGCGCGAGGCCCTGCGCGCCCATCTGGGCATGCTGGAGGCGCTGGCGTCCGGCCGCGACTGGCTGGCCGGTCGTCGCCTCAGCCAGGCCGATCTGGTCGCGGGCGCCCATCTGTCGGTGCTGGACTATTTCGGCGAGGTCGCCTGGGGCCAGTGGCCCGGCCTGAAATCCTGGTACACCAAGCTGAAATGCCGCCCCTGTTTCCGACCCCTGCTGGGCGACCGGTTCGCGGGCGTTCCGGCGGCCGCCTGCTACGCCGATCTGGATTTCTGAGCCAGACAGGTCCAGACGACCGCCATGGCGGCCGATCCCCGCATCTTCATCCGGAAAAAGGCGTCCGAGCTGGGCTTCGACGTCTGCCGCTTCGCCTCGGCCGACGCGCCATGGAGCGCGGGCGAACGGCTGAGCTATTTCGTGGGCGAGGGTCGGCACGGCGACATGGGCTGGATGGAGACGACGCTGGAGCGCCGCGCCCATCCCACGGCCATGTGGGACGGCGCCCGCACCGCCGTCATGCTGGGCCTGAACTATGGCCCTGAAACCAATCCGCTGCCGGAACTGGCCGACCGGTCGGCGGGCTATATCGCCAGCTATGCGCGGGCCGACGACTATCACGACCTGATCAAGGGCCGGCTGAAGACGCTGGCCGGCCAGATCGCCGCGCGCACCGGGCAGGAGGTCAAGGTGTTCGTCGACACCGCCCCCCTGATGGAGAAGCCGCTGGCCCAGCGCGCGGGCGTCGGCTGGCAGGGCAAACACACCAATCTGCTGAGCCGGACCCACGGCAACTGGCTGTTCCTGGGAGCCATCCTGACCGCCGCCGTGTTCGAGCCGGACGAGGCCGAGACCGAACATTGCGGCCGCTGCACCGCCTGCCTGGACATCTGCCCGACGAACGCCTTCCCGGCGCCGTTCCAGCTGGATGCCCGGCGGTGCCTGTCCTATCTGACCATCGAGTTCGCCGGACCGTGGCCCGAGGAGTTCCGGACGGCGACGGGCAGCCGCATCTATGGCTGCGACGACTGCCTGGCCGTCTGTCCGTGGAACAAGTTCGCAGCGGCGACGCACGAGGGGCGGTTGCAGGCGCGCGACGCGCTGAACGCGCCCCCGCTGGCCGACCTGGCGGCGCTGGACGACGCCGCCTTCCGCACCCTGTTCGCCAAGACCGCCATCAAGCGGATCGGCCGCGACCGCTTCGTGCGCAATGTGCTGTACGCCATCGGCAACTCGGGAGATGCGGCGCTGCTGGCCTCGGCCCAGGCCCTGGTGGACGATCCGAACCCGGTGGTGGCCGACGCGGCGGCATGGGCCACGAACAGACTCAATACTCTCCCTCCCCGTCCCGGGGAGGGTGGCTGAGGCCGTAAAGCCGAAGCCGGGTGGGGGCGGCCAGGTGAAGCAGTGGCGCACCCAGCATCACCGCGCCCTCCCCACCCGGTCGTTACGCGCCCCCCCGGGACGGGGAGGGAGAATGGTCAGCCCGTGGCCTGACCGACACCCCGACCGCCGCCCGGCACCTGGGCCATGTCCAGCAGCTTAAGGCGGAAGACCAGAACCGAATTGCCCGGAATCCGGGGCGGCGCGCCTTCTTCGCCATAGCCCAGCTCGGGCGGGACATAGAGCAGCCATTCATCGCCGACCTTCATGGCCTGCAGCGCCTCGGTCCAGCCGGGCACCACGCCCTCGGGCGAGAAGACGGCCGGGGCGCCGCGCTCGAACGAACTGTCGAACACGGTCCCGTCGATCAGCGAGCCTTCGTAATCGACGCGGACCAGGTCGTTGCGGTCGGGGCTGGGCGAACCCGCGGGACCGGAGGCGACGACCTTGTACTGCAGGCCGGACGGCAGGGTCTGGACGCCCTCGGCCTTGGCGTTCTTGTCCAGGAAGGCCTTGGCCGCCTTGGCGGCTTCCTCGGTATTGGCCGGCGGCGCGTCCGAGCGGCCGCAGGCGGCCAGCGTCAGCGTGGCGGCCAGACCCGCCATCAGGACCGCCTTCGGGGCCGCCCCCCTAACCCATGCGAAGTTCATATCCCCGGTCCTTCAAGGCCTGGCCGATTTCGTCGGCGTGTTTTGCGTCGCGCGTCTCGACCATGATGTCGAATTCCGCGCCCTTGGCCGGCACGTCCAGCGCCAGCCGGTTGTGCACGACATCGATGATGTTGCCGCCCAGGCCGCCGATCACGGCCGCCATGGCCGACAGCATGCCCGGCCGGTCGTCGCCCAGGATGCGATAGACGATCAGCCGCTTTTCGCGAACCATTTCCCGGTTCAGCACCACGGCCAGCATGCGGGCGTCGATATTGCCCCCCGTCAGCTCGATGCCGATCTTCATCCCCTTGAACCGTTCCGGCTGGGCCAGGATGGCCGCCAGGCCGCCGGCCCCGGCGCCCTCGGCCACCGTCTTCTCCAGCGTCGCCAGCAGGGCCACGCCCTTTTCGAAGTCCGCCTCCTCGCAAACGAACACCTCGTCCACCAGCGGGTCGGCCAGGGCGAACGGGACCTCGCCCACGGCCTTGATGGCGATGCCCTCGGCGATGGTCTGGCCGGTGCATTTGGCGGGCTCACCCCGGCGGCGGGCGGTGAAGGACGGATAGCGGGCGGCCTCGACGCCGAAGACCTTGATGTCCGGCTTCATCGCCTTGGCGGCGATGGCGCAGCCGGCGATCAGGCCACCGCCGCCGATGGGGATGATCAGGGCGTCCAGATCCGGCGCGTCTTCCAGGAATTCGACCGCGCAGACGCCCTGACCCGCCACGATCCCCTCGTCATCGAAGGCCGAGACGAAGACATAGCCGTTCTCGCGCTCCAGCCGCTTCGCCTCCTCGGTCGAGGCGGAGAAGTCGAGACCGTGGATCACCACCGTCGCCCCATGCGCGCGGGTGCCGTCCGCCTTCACGAAGGGGGTGCCCTCGGGCATGACGATGGTCACCGGCACGCCCAGGCGGCCGCCGTGATAGGCCAGCGCCTGGGCGTGATTGCCGGCCGAGGCGGCGACTACGCCGCGCCGGCGCTCATCCGGCGTCAGTTGCAGCAGCCGATTCAGGGCGCCGCGCTCCTTGAAGCTGCCGGTGAAGTGCAGGTTGTCGTATTTGATCCAGATGTCGGCGCCGGTCAGTTGCGACAGGCGGCGGGAATGGCGCACCGGCGTGCGGTCCACCTGTCCGGCGATACGGGCCTGCGCGGCCTTGATGTCCTCGAAGGTGACGGTCATGGGGTCCTGGGAATTCCTGAGCCGGAGCTTTCCGTCCGGTCTTTGACCGCCTTGTGGCGCCGGGGCTTGAGGGTCGCAACCAGATCGTCGCAAGTTATGCGCGCAACCTTGACCTTGGGCGGGGCGTTAGGGCTGATGGACCGCGAAGCGTCCCCGGCTTCTGTCCGCACGGAGTCCCCCCATGACCGCGTCCCTTTCGCGTTCGATCCTCGCCATCGCCGCCCTGGGCGCGCTGACCGCCGCCTGCGCCACGGCTCCGACCGGGCCGGGCGCCCTGCCGCCGCCGTCCGGCGCCTTCCAGGCCCATGACTTCGACTGGTCGGCCCGGCCGGGTCAGTCGTCGATCAACGCCCGCGTCGAGTATCGCCAGGAGGGTCAGGCCTATCGCTGCACCGGCTCGGCCGGCCTGACGCCCGACACACCCTATACCCGCGCACGGTTCCAGGCGCTGTACGGCTCGACCGACCGCGCGGCGGTTCCCGCCGCCGTGGTGCGCGCGCGGACGGTGGACGACGCCGGCGCGGACTATCGATCCTATGTCCGGTCGGCCCCGTGCGAGAACAACCGTTTCAGCTTCTCCGGCCTGCCGGACGGCGGCTGGTTCATCATCGTCCCGGTCAGCGCAGGCGGCGACCCTGTCGCCCTGATGCGCCGAGTCGAGACGCGCGGCGGCCGCGCCGTCGACGTCGCCCTGTAGAAATCCTGGGCCGGGCGGTGACGCCCGGCTCGCCTGTTCCAGTAAGCGTGGAGTGCCTTGACCGCCCGGCCCGACGGCCACCCTGGAGAATTAACCATGCGCCCGCTGATCTTCGCTCTGGCCGCCGCCACCCTGGCCTCGACGGCCGCCGCGCCTGCCGCCGCCCAGGGCTGGGCCCCGCAGCACCGGAGCTATGGTTGGGACACGCGGTCCCAGTATGATCGGCCCGGCGACTATCGCTGCGACGCCTATTGGGACGCCAAGCGGTCGGACTGTGACGCCCGTTGGCGGGACCAGCGGCGCTATTCCAGCCACGGCCGATCCTACGGCCGGGATTATCGCGACTATCGCCGGTGGAGTTCATATCCACAAAGCCAGGCCGACGCGTGGCGCGGCGCCTATGGCCGACCGGACCTGGTCTATCCCGGCGGCGGCTATCAGCAGGGCGGATGGAGCCATGGCGCGCGCGATCCCCGGCGCGTCGACTGGTGCCGGGCCAGCTATCGCTCCTATGATCCCGCCAGTGGCTATTATCGCACCTATGACGGACGCGTGATCTTCTGCGGCTGAGTAAGGGCGCCGACGAACGTCGGTCGCCATCCTTTGGCCTTAACCGACCCCTTTTGTGACGCCGGTCCCAAGTCGGGACATGCAGTCGGGGAGCGCGTTGATGTCCCAACATAATATCGTCGGATCCGAGGCCTTTGACACCCGGCCGTCCGTCATGGTCCGGTCCTTCAAGCCCGGCGGCATCCGTCGTCGCAAGGCGCGCACAGCGCTGGCCTTCGCCGCCGGCGCCGTCGTCGCCCTGATCGCCGGCGCGGTCGCTACGGCCGTGGCCCTGGGCCCGACTGTCTTCGGCTAGAGTTGCACTGCACTGTCCGCCGAAAAAACAGTGCAATCAGTACAATCCCGTTCAGACCGACGGCGGCCACCGTCGACGCCCCCTGGCGCGCAGTATAGCGCGGCCGCCGGCGCGCATGTGAAATCGCCCCGTCCGGCCGCCCGGCCCGCGCACCGCCTGCACCGGAGCCGTTGGCCGATCCGATTGACCCGGCGCCGAAATGACCGTCCGGCTCAGGCCAGCCAGACCATCATCCGCGTGTCGACCACTGCGCCGCGCGCCTGGCTGAAGGTCCGCCGCGTTTCGCCGGTGTACAGGAAACCCGCCTTTTCCAGCACCCGGCCCGAAGCGGGATTGTCGGCGAAATGGCCCGAGACCAGGGCGCGGCGCTTCCATTGGCGACTGGCCCAGACTAGGGCCCCCTCCAGCGCCTCGGTCGCATAGCCGCGCCCCCAGAAGGGGCGGCCGATCCAGTAGCCGACCTCGGGCGCCAGATCCTCGTGCTCGAACAGGCCGATGACCCCGACCACGCCGTGATCTTCGTGGTCGATCAGGAAGGTCGAGCCGCGACGCGGATCCTGGGCCGCGACCCGCAGCACGAAATCCTCGGCCTCGGCGTGGCCGAACGGGTGAGGCATGCGCTGGGTCTGGGCGGCGATCGCCCGGTCATTGGCCAGCCCGGCCAGGCGGCTGATGTCCTGGGCGCCGGGCGCACGCAGCCGCAGGCGCCGCGTCTCGACGACAGGAGAGGTTTCGATGACGCACATGGCGACGCCTCCGGTTTCGCGCGCCGTCCTTTCAATCAGGGCTCGGGCGGGCTTCGAGGCGGGGAAACGCAAACGGGGAGCCTGGTGACCCAGACTCCCCGCGGAAATATTTCCCTGGTCCGGATCGCGGCTTCTTCGAGCCTGCGCGATCCGGGAGGTGTTCCGTTCGCGCTTACTCGGCGGCCATAGCCTGAGCGTCGTCATTGGCCGCAAGAATCGACACGTAACAACGACCGCCACGCTTGGTGGTGAATTTCACCGAGCCGTTCGCGGTGGCGAACAGGGTGTGGTCGCGGCCCAGGCCGACGTTGTCGCCCGGGTGGAAGGTGGTGCCGCGCTGACGCACGAGGATGTTGCCGGCCAGCACACGCTCGCCGCCGAACTTCTTTACGCCAAGGCGCTTCGACTCGGAGTCGCGACCGTTACGCGACGAACCACCGGATTTCTTGTGAGCCATAGGTCTGCTCCTCTTCCTTGGTGCGCTATCGCCCTTGCGGGCTACTTGAGCGCGACCCTAGTCCTGCTGGGCGCTGCGACAGCGCCGGTGAATAACTCAGGCTTCGTCGGCCGAAGCGGTTTCGGTTTTCTTGGCGGCGGCCTTCTTGGCCGGAGCCTTCTTGGCGGCGGCCTTGGGCGCTTCCTCGGCGGCTTCCACGCGGGGAGCCAGGCCACGGGCGCGGGCGTTGATTTCCAGCTTGGTCATCAGGTCGACCGTGCCGTCCCACTTGGCCTTTTCGCCGGCGCCTTCGATGCCGGTGATGCGCAAGACCGATTCCATCTGGCGATGGCCGTTCGTGCGGCGATAGCCCTGACGACGGATCTTCTTGAAGATCTTGATCTTCTCGCCCTTGCGGGTTTCGATCAGGGTCGCCGCGACGGTGGCGCCCGCGATCAGCGGGGCGCCCAGGGTCACGCCCTTGTCGCCGCCCAGCATCAGAACGTCGCCGAAGCTGACATCAGCGCCGGCGTCGCCGTCGAGCTTCTCGACGACAATCACGTCGCCCGGTTGGACCCGGTACTGCTTGCCGCCGGTTTTGATCACCGCGTACATCGTTGGCCTCGACTTGAACGCAAAAAAGAGTGCGCCCGCCAGGTGGACCCTGCGGGCGAAGAGCGGCGACATATACGGATGGAGGCGTCGGAGTCAACGCACGACGCCCTGAAAACGGCGGCGAAGGCGCGAATTCCGGGCGCCGCCCCTCAGACATCGCTGCGTTCGCGCGCGCAGGCAAGCAGGGAAGCGCGGGCGCCCTGGAGGTTCTGCACGAGAATCCGGCGTCACAGGTCTCGACCGTTACAAAGTAACAGGCTATAGGCGCGACGATGTCCCCCGCCGATCTCGAACAACCGGTCCTGCTGTCGCTGCTTGGCGGCGGATTCGCGGCCGCCTTCCTGCATGCGGCCCTGCCGACCCACTGGCTGCCGTTCGTGCTGGTGGGCCGGGCGCAGCGCTGGACGCTGGCGCGGACGCTGGGCGCAGCGGCGACGGCCGGGCTGGCCCATATCGCCGCGACCGCCGTCGTCGGCGGACTGATCGTCATGGCCGGGCTGGCGCTGAACCGCTGGGTCGAGGGTCTATTGCCGCATCTGTCGGCGGCGCTACTGTTCATTTTCGGCGCCTTCTATCTGGCGCGGGCGACCCTGATGCGCCCCGCCATGGCCAGCGGCCCCGCGTTGGACACGCCCGAGCCGGCCGTGTCCAACGCCGCCGCCTTCTGGGGACTGGTCGCAGTCATGGCGGTCCAGCCGGGCGAAGTGCTGCTGCCCATCTATCTGTCGACGGCCGAGGAAGGGCTGGCGGCGCTGTCGCTGCTGACCCTGTCGTTCGCGGCGGGGACGGTGGCGGGCATGGTGCTGCTGACCACCCTGGCGCGGGCCGGGGCGTCGATCCTGCGGCTGGAGCGATGGGCGCGTTATGAAGGCGCGGTGCTGGGGCTGGCGCTGATCGGCCTGGGGCTTCTCGTCCTGACGCACCAGCACTAGGGTCCGCGGATGGGCCACCACCACGCGCACGACGACCACGACCATCATCACGACCATTCCCATGGTCATGCGCACGGCGTCGGCGGCCATCATCATGGGCCGGTGGATACCGGCGACTGGCGCTATGCCGTCGGCCTGATCGTCAACCTGGCCTTTGTCGCCTGCGAGTTCGCGGCCGGCGTCTGGGCCGATTCCGCCGCGCTGATGGCCGATGCCGGGCATAATCTGTCCGACGTGCTGGGCCTGGCCATGGCCGGGGGCGCGGCCTGGCTGGCGCGGCGCGCGGCGGGTCCCCGGCGCACCTACGGCTATGGCAAGGCGACGGTGCTGGCGGCGCTGGGCAACGCCCTGCTGCTGATCTTCGCCTGTGGGGCCATCGCTTTCGAGGCGGTGCGCCGCCTGGCCGAGCCCGCGCCGGTGGCGTCGGGCGTCATCATGGCGGTGGCGGGCATCGGCTTTGTCATCAATCTGGGCACGGCGCTGCTGTTCATGAAGGACCAGCACAAGGACCTGAACGTGCGCGGCGCCTATCTGCACATGATGGCCGACGCGGCGGTGTCGCTGGGCGTGGTCATCGCCGGGGCGGTGATCCTGCTGACCGGCTGGAGCGTGATCGACGCCCTGGTCAGTCTGGGGATCGTGGCGGTCATCCTGATCGGGACGTGGGGGCTGCTGAAGGACTCGGTCAATCTGGCATTGGACGCCGCGCCGACGGGGGTGGAGGTCGAGGCCGTGCGTGAGGCGCTGCTGGCCCTGCCCGGCGTCGGAGCGGTGCACGATCTGCATATCTGGGGCCTGTCGACCACGGACACGGCGCTGACGGCGCATCTGGTGCACGACCGGCCGGATGGGGCGGCCCTGCTGGCCGAGGCGCAGGGCGTGGCCCGCCGCTTCGGCGTCGCCCACACGACGCTGCAGCTGGAAACCGAGGCCCTGCCCGACTGCCCGGCCTGCTGAACCCCTTCCCATCGCGACCTCGAGCCGCCATCTAGCGCCCCATGACCCAGAAGACCCCCGTGACCGTGCTGACCGGCTATCTCGGCGCCGGCAAGACCACCCTGCTGAACCGCATCCTGACCGAGGATCACGGCAAGCGTTACGCCGTCATCGTCAACGAGTTCGGCGAGATCGGCATCGACAACGACCTGGTGGTCGGCGCCGACGAGGACGTGTTCGAGATGAACAACGGCTGCGTCTGCTGCACGGTGCGCGGCGACCTGATCCGCGTCGTGTCGGGCCTGATGAAGCGCCAGCGACCGGGCAAGCCCGCCTTCGACGCCATCATCGTCGAGACGACCGGCCTGGCCGACCCCGGCCCGGTGGCCCAGACCTTCTTCGTCGACGAGGACGTGAAGGCCAGGACCCAGCTGGACAGCGTCACCGCCCTGGTCGACGCCAAGCACGTGATGGCCCGACTGGACGACAGCAAGGAAGCCCGCGAGCAGGTCGCCTTCGCCGACCGCATCATCCTGAACAAGGTCGATCTGGCCTCGGACGAGGAGCTGGCCGCCGTCGAAAGCCGTCTGCGCGCCCTGAACCCGCTGGCGCCGATCATCCGCGCCGAACGCGCCAATGTGCCGCTGGACCAGATCCTGGGCCTGCACGGTTTTGACCTGGAGCGGATCGTCGAGGTGCGCCCCGACTTCGTGAACCCGCCGCACGGCGCCGAAGGCCACGTGCACGACGACCATTGCGGCCATGACCACGGCCATCACGACCATGACCATGGGCATGACCACGCTCACGATCACCACGACCACGGCCCGCGCGGCCATGCGCACGCGGACGACATCAAGGGCATCGCTCTGTCGCTGGACCGGCCGCTGAACGGAGCGAAATTCACCGCCTGGCTGGACAAGCTGCTGGGCGAGCAGGGTCAGAACATCCTGCGGGCCAAGGGCATCATCGACGTGGACGGCGAGGATCGCCGCCTGGTCTTCCAGGCCGTGCACATGATCCTGGAGGGCGACCTGCAAAAGCCGTGGGGCGACAAGGAGCGGCGCTGGAGCCGCGCGGTCTTCATCGGCCGTGACCTGGACGAGGCCGCCCTGCGCGCCGGGTTCGAGGCCTGCGCCGCATGAACCCGCCGCCAAAGCCGATGAAGGAAGCGATCCTGCGCTTCGGCACGCCGGACTTCGAGTTCATCAAGGCCGGCGACCATGTCCGCTGCGCCGTCTCGGGCGCGGCGATCCCGCTGGAGGCGCTGAACTACTGGAGTGTCGAGTTGCAGGAGGCCTATGCCTCCGGCGCGCTGATGACGCAGCGCTGGCGCGAGACGCGCTAGTCCGAGTATGCAGCCGAACCCCGCCTCCGCGGGGATGAGCGGATAGATAGATAGCGATGCACACCACGTTCGACGCCCAGGTCACGGCCATCGTCTTTGACGGGACCGGCGCGATCTTCGCCCTGGGCGACGGCTCGGTGCGGTTCGACAGCGGCGAGCGGGCCGATGTGCATGACGGCGCCGTGCTGTGCGCCGCGCTGCATCCGTCGGGCGACGGGGTCGTGACGGGCGGGGACGACGGCAAGGTGGTGTGGAGCCGCCGGGGCGAGTCTGTCGTGCTGGCGACTGCCAGGGGTCAGTGGATCGACGCCATCGACGCCTCGGCGGCGTCGGGCCTGATCGCCTTTTCCGCCGGACGGACGCTGTCGGTGATCGACGCGAAGGACCCGGGTTTCCGCCGCGATTTCCAGCATGAGCGCACTGTTTCGGGCGTGGCGTTCGAGCCCAAGGGCCGGCGCATCGCGGCCTCGACCTATGGCGGGGCGGCGCTGTGGTATGCGCGGATCGAGAAGCAGCAGCAGACGATGATGAAATGGGCCGGGTCGCACACCGGCGTCGCCTTCTCGCCCGACGGCGCCTTTGTCGTCACCACCATGCAGGATTCGCAGCTGCACGGCTGGCGGATGAAGGATCAGAAGAACATGCGGATGGGCGGTTATCCGTCCAAGATCCGGTCGATGGCCTTCCTGTCGAACGGGCAGTTGCTGGCGACCTCGGGCGCGCAGGGCGTGGTGCTGTGGCCCTTCATCGGGGCCAATGGGCCGATGGGACGCGAGGCGACCGAGATCGGCTTTGACGACAGCAGCCTGATCGTCCTGGTGGCGGCGCGGCCCGGCCACGGGCAACTGGCGGCCGGCCTGGACGACGGCCGGGTGTGGGCGGCCGATCCGGCGGCCCAGGGCCTGAACTTCCTCAAGGCCGAAAAGGGTCCCGCCATCGTCGCCCTGGCCATGAGCCCGGACGCGCGCCGCGTGGCCTGGGCGGACGAGGACGGCCAGGCCGGCATCGCCGACATCTGAACCCGTTTCAGCGCCCTCTCGTCGCAAAGCCGCTTGCGCGCGGCGGCGGCTTGGGAAACATGGCGGACATGTCGGGGAAGACCACTGATCCTGCCGCGCCGAAACGGCGCAGGACGCCGCTGATTCTGTTTCTGATCGTGCTGATGCTGCCGATCGGCGGCGTGCTGATTCACGCCGTCGTGCCGCCGTTCGCCACCATATTGATGGTCCAGCGCGCGGCGCAGGGGCACGGCATGGACTATCGCTGGCGCTCGCTGAACGACATCTCGCCGCGACTGGTCGAAGGCGTGATCGCCGCCGAGGACGCCCGCTTCTGCAGCCATATGGGTTTCGACGTCGAGGCGATCGAAAAGGCGCTGGACGCCAATGCGCGCGGCGGCAAGGTGCGGGGCGGCTCGACCATCAGCCAGCAGACCGCCAAGAACGTCTTTCTGTGGCCCAGCCGCGACTGGATCCGCAAGGGGCTGGAGGCCGGCTACACCGTTCTGATCGAGGCGGTGTGGGGCAAGCGGCGGATCATGGAGGTCTATCTGAACGTCGCCGAATGGGCCCCGGGCGTGTACGGCGCCGAGGCCGCCGCCCGCCACTGGTACGGCAAGAGCGCCCGCGACCTGAACCCGCGCGAGGCCGCGCGCCTGGCCGCCATCCTGCCCAGCCCGCGCCGCTACAAGGCCGCCTCGCCCGGCCCCTATGTCCGCCGCCGCGCCAGCCGCATCCAGGCCGCCATGGGCACGGTCCGCGGCGAAGGCCTGGCCGCCTGCGTCACGCGTTGATTCCCGCCCTTAGCTGAGAGAACCCCATGCGCATCGCCCTCCTGAAGGGTCAATCCGCCTATGACGCGCTGCGCGTCTTCCTGGATGAGATCGAGGCCGCCTTCCGTCGTCGCGGCGACGAGGTGGTGATGATCGATCTGGCGGGGGTTCAGGATTTCTCCGCCCTGCTGGAGCAGGCGCGAGGGGCCGGGCCGTTCGATCTGATCTATTCGTTCAACATCCTGGCGGAGTATCGCACCAGCGACGGGCGGACGATCGGACAGGTGCTGGGCGCCCCCCATGTGTTCCACTACGTCGACTATCCTTTCACCCACGCCTATCGGCTGGATCGGACGACGCGGGACGCGGCGATCCTGACCATCGACCCCAGCCATGCGGACGCGGTGAAGTCGGTCTATGGCGCCGACGCCTTCGGGTACGTCGGATTCTGTCCACACGCCGCCATCGGCGAGGCGGCGGCGCCATCGCCAAATGTGGCCGCCTTCGCCGAGGCCCGGCCGATCCCGGTCCTGTTCGCCGGCACCTTCTACAAGGCGGGCGATCCGCCGTGGGCCAAGGTCGAGGCGCGGGCGCGCAAGGTGTTTTCGGACGCCGCCGACCTGGCCGCCTCGGTCGAGTGGATGCCGGCGCTGGATGCCCTGGACCAGGCCATGACCGCCCACGGCCTGGATCCCGCGGATCCGCAGTACCGCGAATTCCGCAAGCATGCCGCCATGGTCAACGAACACGTCCGCGCCGGTCGCCGGTTCGATGTGCTGAAGGCTGCGGCGCGGGCCGGCGTGCCGATGCACATCTATGGGCGCGGCTACGAGAAGCATCTGTATCGCTTCAAGAACGTCACCTATGGCGGCGAGGCCGATTTCCGCCGCACGGTCGAACTGATGGGTCAGAGCCGCGTGGTGCTGAACATCAACGCCAATTTCGGCCGTGGCTCGCACGAGCGACCGCTGACGGCGTTGCTGGCCGGGGCGGCGGTGATGACCGACGCCAGCGCCTTCTACGCCGACCATTTCGTCGAGGGACAGGAGTTGGGCGTCTATCGCTGGAAGGCGCTGGACGAGGGGATGGAGGCGCTGGCGGCGCTGGCCGCCGACCCGGCGCAGGCCCGCGATATCGCTGCGGCCGGTCAGCAGCGGGTCATGGCCGGCCACCGCTGGGACAACCGGCTGGACACCATCGTCCAGGCTGCAGACGCCGCACGTTCGCAGATGGCGGCTTGACGCGAAGCCGCGTCGCGCGTCCGATCCCGCCAAATCACGCTGGGAGACTTCTTCGATGAAACGCCTGCTCGCCACCACTGCGGCGATCGCCATGCTGGCCGCCGCCGGCGCGGCCGCCGCGACCACCCCTGCCCCGCGCGCCCAGGCGGCTGCGGCCGCCTTCCCCGCCACGCCGGCCGGGGCCGCCGCCTTTGTCGCCGACGCCGAGAAACAACTGGCGGAACTGTTGGAATACGCGGCGCGCGTGCAGTGGGCGCGGGCGACCAACATCACCTTCGACACCATGTGGCTGGAGTCCAGGGTCAACGCCCAGGTGACCGAGTTGCAGGTCAAGCTGGCCAATGAGGCGGCGCGGTTCAACCGGGTGCGCGCCACGGCTGACGTGCGACGCAAGCTGGACCTGCTGCGTCTGGGCATCGTGCTGCCGGCGCCGAACCGGCCCGGCGCGGCGGCCGAGCTGGCCGACATCACCACGCGGCTGGACTCGACCTATGCGACCGGCAAGTTCGAGTATAAGGGCCGGCAGATCACCCTGGACGACGCGTCGCAGATCCTGGCCGACAGCCGCGACCCGGCCGAGACCAAGGCGCTGTACGAAGGCTGGCGGACGATTTCGCCGGGCATGCGCGACGACTACGCCCGCATGGTCCAGATCGCCAACGAAGGCAGCCGTGAGCTGGGCTTCGCCGACACCGGGGCCATGTGGCGCGCCGGCTATGACATGACGCCCGACGCCTTTGCGGCCGACACCGACCGGGTCTGGGCCCAGGTGAAGCCTTTCTACGAAAATCTGCACTGCTATGTGCGCGGGCGGCTGAACGAGAAATACGGCGATGCGGTCCAGCCGGACACGGGCCCGATCCGCGCCGACCTGCTGGGCAACATGTGGTCGCAGCAGTGGGGCAACATCTATGACGTGGTCGCGCCCAGGACGGCGACCACAGGCGGCTATGACCTGACGCAGCTGCTGACCCGTGCGAACTATGACGCCACCAAGATGGTGAAGACCGGCGAGGGCTTCTACACCTCGATGGGTCTGGCCGCCCTGCCCGAGACCTTCTGGGAGCGCAGCCAGATCACCCGGCCGCGCGACCGCGAGGTAGTCTGTCACGCCTCGGCCTGGGACCTGGACGGCGCCGACGACATCCGCGTCAAGATGTGCACCCAGGTGAACGCCGACGACTTCTACACCGTGCACCACGAGCTGGGTCACAACTACTACCAGCGGGCCTACAAGGATCAGCCGCACCTGTTCCAGAACGGCGCCAACGACGGCTTCCACGAGGCGATCGGCGACTTCATCGGCCTGTCAGCCCTGACGCCGACCTATCTGAACCAGATCGGCCTGCTGGAGACCGTGCCGGGCGCGGAGGAGGACATCCCCTTCCTGCTGAAGATGGCGCTGGACAAGATCGCCTTCCTGCCGTTCGGCCTGATGGTCGATCGCTGGCGCTGGGACGTGTTCAGCGGCAAGACCGCGCCGGACCAGTATAACGCCGCCTGGACCGCCGACATGCTGAAATACCAGGGTCTGGTTCCGCCGGGGCCGCGCCCCGACAACGCCTTCGACCCGGGCGCCAAATACCACGTGCCGGGCAATACGCCGTACACCCGCTATTTCCTGGCCCACATCTACCAGTTCCAGTTCCACCGCGCGGCCTGCAAACAGGCAGGCTGGACCGGGCCGCTGCACCGCTGCTCGATCTATGGGAACAAGGAGGTCGGCGCCCGCTTCAACGCCATGATGGAGATGGGCCAGTCCAAACCCTGGCCCGAGGCCCTGGCCGCCTTCACCGGCGAGACCACGACTGACGCCTCGGCCGTGGCCGACTATTTCGCCCCGCTGAACGCCTGGCTGACCGAACAGAACCGCGGCAAGCCCTGCGGCTGGTGATCGACCCCGCCTGACGATCCTGACGCCGGCGAAGCCCCCGCTTCGCCGGCGTTAACCTTTGACGGTAGCGCTTCCCTTAACCCTGACGCGGCATGATCGCCGGTTGAAGGTCGCGCCATCCCCCGAGGCGCGACAGGGGAGCGGCGCACATGGGTCTGGGTTCGAGCTTGGGTCTCGGTTTGGCACGGCGTTTCCTGCGCGCGCGTCAGGGCAATGTGGCCATGCTGTTCGCGCTCAGCATGCCCGCCGTGATGATGGTCGGCCTGGGCGGAGTCGATGTGAACCGCATCTATACGGTGCGCGCCCACCTGCAGGACGCGCTGGACGCCGCGACCCTGGCCGCCGCCCGCTCGTCCTTCACCGACGATGCGAACATCACCAAGGTCGGGCTGGCGGCATTGAAGGCCAACCTGCAGCAGGTGCCCCAGATCGAGTTCAACAACGAGGCGACCTTTGTCCTGAACAACCAGGGCATCGTGGTCGGCTCGGCCAAGGTCAAGGTGAAGACCCTGGTCGCCAACATCGTGCTGCCGCCCTATGGCCAGGTGCTGGACGACAAGATTCCCGTCGCCTCGACCTCCGAGGTGTTCCGCTCGAACAACCGGATCGAGGTCGCCCTGGTGCTGGACAACACCGGCTCGATGGCCGGGACCAAGCTGACGAACACCAAGAAGGCGGCCAAGGACCTGATCACCCGCCTGGCCGCCGCCGACGCCCGCAGCGTCGAGGAAGATGCGGTGAAGATCTCGCTGGTGCCTTTCTCGATGACGGTGCGGCCATCGTCGGGCCTGACCTATGCCCAGGGTGTGAACAACGCCCAGCGGCCGGCCTGGCTGAGCAACGCCACCAACCACACCGGCGCCGACATGTTCAGCACCGCCGTCGGTCGCTTCACCCTGTTCAGCCGGATGCAGGCGGACTGGTACGGCTGTATCGAAAGCCGCGCCTATCCCTATGACGTGAACGACACCGCCCCCAGCAGCCTGGACCAGGCGACGATGTTCACCCCTTATCTGAATCCCGACGATCCGGACGCCATCGACTATTCCAAGGATCGGGCGTGGCAGAACTATTTCGGATCGGGTGACAACAACTATCTGGACGACGGCATCGCCGGAAATTCGAGCAGCAATGGCGGCTTCTCGAACACCACCCAGCGGGCTGCGATGTGGAAGACCCGCCGCATCCGCACTGAGAAATACGTCAGGATCACCGGCGGTCACCATGACGAATTTGGCCCAAACCGCGGCTGTTCGCTCGAACCTGTCCAGCGCCTGACCCAGGATTATGACGGACTGAAGCGCGCCGTCGACCGGATGGTGGCGACGGGCAACACCAACATTCCGATGGGCCTGATGTGGGGCTGGCACACCATCTCTCCGCGCACCCCCTTCGCGGACGGGCGCGCCTATGGCTCGGAGCGGTTGCAGAAGATCATCATCCTGATGACCGACGGCGAGAACGTGAACAGCGAGAGCGCCAGCCCGGACAACTCGGATTACAGCGGCGTCGGCCTGATCTGGCAGGGACGCCTGACCAAGCCGGGCGCCGGCGGCTATGTGGTCAACGCTTCAAGCTCCGGCGCCGTCCGCCGGGAGGCGATGGACAAGCGGCTAGCCGAGCTGTGCGCGAACATCCGCACCCAGAACATCATCGTCTATTCGGTGGGCGTGCAGGTCGATTCCCGCACCCAGCAGTTGCTGCGGGGCTGTGCGACCCAGGCCGAGAACTATTTCAACGTCACCAGCGCCGGCGACATCGGCGCAGCCTTCGACCGCATTGCGGGCGCCATCGAAAACCTGCGCATCGCCCGATAGGCACGGCGCGAGACTCCGTTGCGGAGCCTCGCGCCCGTCAGAGCAGGCGGATCTCGCGCAGGCGTTCGGTCAGATAGTCCTCGGCCAGGATGCCGCGTCCGGCGTAGCGATCCGGATTGTCCGGTGTGACCATCGACGGCAGGGTCTCGATCGGAAAGTCCGGATTGAAGTGCAGGAAGAAGGGCGTCGAATAGCGGGCGAAGCCGCGACGCTCAGGCGCCGGATTGACCACCCGGTGCGTCGTTGACGGCAGGACGTGGTTGGTCAGTCGCTGCAGCATGTCGCCGATATTGACCACCAGGGCGCCCGGCGGCGGCGCGATGTCCAGCCACTCGCCGTCCGCATCCTTGAGCTGAAGACCCGCCTCTTCAGCGCCCAGCAGCAGGGTGATGACGTTGATGTCCTCGTGCGCGCCGGCGCGCACGCCCGGCGCATCGGCCGGCACCGGCGGATAGTGCAGCATGCGCAGGACGCTGTTGCCCAACTGGACCTTGTCGGCAAAGAAGTCGTCGCCCAGCTTCAGATAGTGGGCGATGGCGCGCAGCAGTTTGGCGCCCAGGGCGTCCATCGCCTCGAACATGCCGTACAGGTGCTGGCGGAAGCCCGGGACCTCGGTGGGCCACAGGTTGTCGCGCATGTATTTGCGATAGGGGTGACCCTGGGGCAGTTCGCGGCCGACGTGCCAGAACTCCTTCAGGTCGACGGCCTTGGCGTCCTTGGCCGCCTCGATCCCGAACGGGGTCAGGCCGCGCGCGCCGCCGGTGCCCGGCACGTGATACTGGCGCTTGGTCTCCTCCGGCAGGGCGAAGAAGGCCTTGGCGTCGTCCACGGCGCTGTCGATGACCCGTTCGTCCAGGCCATGGTCGGCCACGACTGCAAAGCCATAACGCTTGAAGGAGTCGCCCAGAGCCTGGCTGAAACCCTCGAAATCCCGGTCGTACAGGGTCATCGATACGGGCTGGATGGCGCGGGCCGGGGCGGTCTGGGTCGAGCTCACGGTTCGGGGCTTTCGTTGAACGGGCGATGTCCATACGCCCTATCCGGGCAAATTGGCAGATCGGCGGCGAAGGGCGTCATTTTCGTTCATGCAACTGACAGCTTGGAACCTTCACCATATGGGCTACGTTTCAGCGTCAACTTCACTGAGGAACATGACATCATGCGCGCCAAGATCCTGCTCGCCAGCGCCAGCATCGCCGTCCTGCTGGGCGGCGCCGCCTGCACCACCACCGATCCGTACCGTTCCGCCCCGGTCCGCAACAACACCGGCACCGGCGCCATCGCCGGCGCCCTGGGCGGCGCCCTGCTGGGTTATCTGACCAACACCTCCAACGGCGAACAGGGCCGCAAGAATGCGCTGATCGGCGCGGGCGTCGGCGCCCTGGCCGGGGCCGGCGTTGGCCAGTACATGGACCGCCAGCAACGCGCGCTGGAGGCCGAACTGTCCGGCACCGGGGTCGGCGTGGCGCGTCAGGGCGACAACCTGGTCCTGCGTATGCCGTCGGACGTCACATTCGCCACCAACCAGTCGACCATCGACACCCGCTTCCTGTCGGTGCTGGATGACGTGGCCCGGGTGCTGAACGAGTATGACCGGTCGCTGGTCGATGTGATCGGCCACACCGACTCCTCGGGCGGCGACGCGATCAATCAGCCTTTGTCGGAACGTCGCGCCTCGTCGGTGGCGGGCTATCTGATCCAGAAAGGCGTGATGCGCGAGCGGCTGTATGTCGCCGGCAACAGCTCGCGCAACCCGATCGCCAGCAACGACACGGCCCAGGGCAAGGCCCAGAACCGCCGCGTCGAAATCCTGATCCGCCCGTTCCAGGGCTGATCCAGGCGTCGGACGTTAAACGAAGGGGGCGGTCCTGCGCGGGCCGCCCCCTTTTTGCGGCTCGAAGGCTGGCCGGACGACGTTCCGCGACTTGCGATCTGCGCGCCGCCATGCTCCCTGTGATCGGCGACTCACGCGGGGTCGGAGGCCGGCATGCAGGATGATCGGGACGATCTGCTTCAGGATGACGTGGCGCGCGGCGCGCGTCTGACCGCCATCGCCGTCGCCTCGGCGGTGCTCGTGGCGCTGACTGTCATCGGCGTGGGCCAGACCTTCATCGAGCGGCCGACGACGGGCTCGCAGGGCCAGTCGTCGGGGTCGCTTGTGGCCGTTTCGGCGCGCTAGGCTCTAGGCGCGACCGATCGAGGTGTAGCGGAAGCCGCGCGCGCGCATGTCGTCGGGACGATAGACGTTGCGCAGATCCACCAGCACCGGCTGACGCATCAGCAGCTTGGCGCGATCCAGGTCCAGCGCCCGGAACTGGTCCCACTCGGTCAGAATGACGACGGCGTCCGCGCCCTCGATAGCCTCGTACGGGCCGGTGCGGAAATCGACGCCCGGCAGCAGATGCTTCGCCTCGGCCATGCCTTCGGGATCGAAGGCCTGGACGACCGCACCGGCGGCCAGCAGGGCCGGCGCCACGTCCAGCGACGGCGCGTCGCGCATGTCGTCGGTATTGGGTTTGAAGGTCAGGCCCAACAGGGCGACGGTCTTGCCCTTCAGGTCGCCGCCCAGCGCCTGTGCGACGCGGTCGGCCATGGCCTTCTTGCGCGCATCGTTTACGGCGACGGTCGTCTCGATCAGTCGCACCGGGCTGCCGGCGTCCGTGGCCGTGCGAACCAGCGCCAGCGTGTCCTTGGGGAAGCAGGAGCCGCCATAGCCGGGGCCAGCATGCAGGAATTTCGAGCCGATCCGGTTGTCCAGACCGATGCCCCGCGCGACCTGCTGAACATCGGCGCCCAGCGTCTCGCACAGGTCCGCCATCTCGTTGATGAAGGTGATCTTCATCGCCAGGAAGGCGTTGGCGGCGTATTTGATCAGTTCCGAGGTGCGGCGGCCGGTGAACAGGATCGGCGTCTCGTTCAGGTTCAGCGGGCGATACAGTTCGGCCATGACGGCGCGGGCGCGCTCGTCTTCCGTGCCGACCACGACGCGGTCCGGCCGCTTGAAGTCGCCGATGGCGGCGCCCTCGCGCAGGAATTCGGGATTGGAGACGACGGCGAACTGGGCGTCCGGGCGGCGCTCGCGGATGATGCGCTCGATCTCGTCGCCGGTGCCGACCGGAACCGTCGACTTGGTGACGATGACGGTGAAGCCGTCGATCAGGTCGGCGATCTCTTCGGCGGCGGCATAGACGTAGGACAGGTCGGCATGGCCATCGCCCCGGCGCGACGGCGTGCCCACGGCGATGAAGACGGCGTCGGCCGCGCGAATGGCTTCTGCGCCGTTCAGCGAAAAAGACAGGCGGCCGTCGCGCACATTGGTCGCGACCAGATCCTCGAGCCCCGGCTCGAAGATGGGGATCTCGCCCTTGTGCAGGCGTTCGATCTTGGAGACGTCCTTGTCGACGCAGGTCACGACGTGACCGAAGTCGGCGAAACAGGCCCCGGAAACCAGACCGACATAGCCGGTCCCAATCATCGCTACGCGCATCGCCGCACACCTCCCCCGTTCAGGCCTTGCGACTTAGTCGCCCAGCCACGCTTTGACCAGAGCGACAGGGTCACACCTGGGCCACAGAGCAGACCCGAAACGCAAACCGCCGGCCCCCTTTGTGGAGGCCGGCGGCAAGCTTTGTCATCGACGCTTCTGTGATCCGTGGGTTGGGGGACCGGACGAATCCGGTCCCCTGGCCCTTGGATCTTAGAAGTTGATGTCGATGGTGGCGCGGCGGTTCAGCGGCTCGCGCACGCCGTCGCCGGTGGCCTTGGCCGGGGCGGTTTCGCCCTTGCCGTCCAGCGA
>Ga0160449_1000196_pt1 | contig 49121 bp, 35 predicted proteins | sample HID1975I_E1MG_FD_108216 | JGI IMG/M metagenome (GOLD analysis project Ga0160449, IMG submission 108216) | Enriched soil microbial communities from UW Madison campus, WI, USA - HID1975I_E1 MG | ecosystem: Environmental > Terrestrial > Soil > Unclassified | place: USA: Madison, Wisconsin...
TCTGCGTATCGGTCATGTACCAACGGTGTGTTCAAAAGGCGATGAAGCTCCTGCCATCGACCAGCCCGCGTGAGCCCAATGCCATACCCGTAGAACACCAGTGCGGCGGGATAATTGAGGGTGCCCTTCCAGAAGAATGAGCCTTGGTGGAATTTGTCAGCGAGCAGGTACAGAGCGCGGATTGCTTCAACAATCGAATCAAACTCGGCCCCGTCCCCCCAGCGGCCCAGGACAGTACCCAGTCGGATGAGTGGATCTGCTGCTGCCTCATGGGAGGTGACTAGCTCTGTAAATGGCAGCGCTGGTGTGGGCTCACCAGTGGAAAAAAGATGAGAAAAGTGATCCAGCACTCGGCGGGTTTCGGTGCTGATCAGCTCATCAAGCTGGATTCGCCTCTCGGGCTTAGCCATGAAGCGTTTGGCTAGGGCCAGCGTAAGGTCAATGCTGAGAGGATTTGCTTGTTTGGTGGCCTGAAGCGTATCCAGCTTAAGCTGCAAGGTCGTAAAAAATGAATCGGCGTCACCGTTGGCGATGATCGCCTTGCGATGATTGATCAACTCTTGAGCGCGAGATGTTAACCGGCCACGCGAGAGCCAGAATGTTGGATAGCGCCGGCTCGGCGCGCGGATGATTGCCCCACGAAGTGCGTGATCCCATTCCCCTGACCAACCTGCAACGATAAGCCCGAACTCGTCGATGATGCGGTCGAGGAGGGCGTTAATTTGAGGGGGATAGTCGCCTAGCTCAACATCAGTGTTCAGGATACGCACATCCTTGTAGTCCCCGTGGATTTTGAGGATGTAGCACTGAGAGTGGGTCAGTGGCTCGGCTCCCTGCAAAGTGTCCGGGTTACTGACCACAGTTGGCTCGATACCCTGATCGCGCAACGCGTTTTCCATCAGTCGGTCGAAGTTGGTGGTAACAATCAGTCGGATGTGCCCGGCCTTGACCATGGCTGCGATTGCGTGGTGAGCCGATGTGGGAAGCTTCAGGCCATCTTCCAATTCTTGCTCATTTGGCTCCAGGAAGCGTTGGATGATAGATCGTCGTTCAGTCTGCGTGGTGGCGAGCTCTTCAAGCAGTGCCGAGTAGTTGGGTTGAGCCCCGGTGCGCTGGACGTACCAGGAAAGCCAATCCTCTTGCTCTCCCGCACCGATTGCCAGGCCCGCCCGTTTCACCAGCTCCATGGTAATTTCCCAACCGGTAGGTATCCCTGCAGCGCGCGACACACCGGAACCTAGGAGTACCGCATAAACCCCCTTGTTCTCGCTCATCGAGAATGCCAGCTGGGTCGTCGGGTCTCTCATCGTCATTGCCATGCAATTGTTCTCCGGTTAGGGGCGGGCTGTCCCGGCCCACGTGAGCCGTAGCAAACGTACAAAAGGGCAGCGGGGGTACAAATGTACTCCTGCTGTAACAAGCATGCCTTACGCGTCGTGGTTGCCAGCCATGACTGGCCGTGAGGCTAGGTAGGTCGAGGCGGCGTTTGAGGTCTCCCTGCTAGCCTGGCTTCTTCATGCTGCTGATAACCTTGGCGATGGAGTCAACTGCATCGTACACACTGGGTGGAGCATTCAGATCTGCTGATAGCTCGCTAAATACCAGGTTCTCAAATTTGGCCAGCGTGTTTTTATCCATGTCTTTGGCGCTCTGAGCGTACTCGTTGACGAAGGCGCACATCTCGTGGCGAAGGCTCAACTGAAGGACATGTTGCTTTGCGATGAGCCACTGGCTGTAAATGATTCGGAAGTAGTAAAGCAGTAGTGCTTCAAAGACAATGGAGAAGATAAAGGTCGACAGGGTAGGGAGGCTTATTAATATGTGTTCACTCAGCACGTCAGTGATGAAGTTGTTCGTGCCGAGCATCACATAGAGGAGTGGGATAATGAGTGCGAAACCACCTACTAGGGTCAGGTTCCTGCGAAGCGAGTTGCGCTCCCGTCTTTTGTCAGTGAGTAAATTGTCGAAAGCCTTTCCGAGTGAGAGGTAGTTGTTGGCATTTACTACGCCCTGGAACCTGTCTTCGCTTAATTTGACTCGCTTTTGCCATCCATCAAGAGACTTTTCCCACTCTTCGACCTTTTTAAACATTGCAGAAACTTTGTTGATTTTGTTTTGCTCGGGTTCAAGTATCTTCCTTGCGGGAACGCCAAATCGTATGTCGTCGGCGTACTTATAGTTAATTTCTTCAAACTTCGGGAAAAGATAAAACAAAACTATATCACTTTTCCCGAAATCGTACGGGCTTCCGTATGACAGCTCTCGAAGAAATTTTGCGCAAAGGTAGTGTGCTATTTCAAGATCTTCCAGATCATAATCTTCGGCTTCAAGTACCTTTCGAATGGAATCTCTATGACGTCCAAAAAAGTCTGTGCCATCGTCAGGGCGAGAGAGTGAGACGGTTTGGGAGATGAACCAGGTAAGCTGTTCGCTTAAGGTGGCGATATAGTCCCATGATGCGTTGTCTTTTAGTGTCTCGACTAGATCAGATATTTTTTTGATGTAAAGTCGCTGGTGTTCTTTGTCGAATAACATTCTGGCAGCTCGTTTTTACAGTAGTCAATTTAGGAAAGTCAGAGCGGAGCTGTTGAGACTGGTGCCTTGATATGTGCTTAACGGATATCGCCCAATGGTCTGTCTGCGGCCATGAGGTTGAACAGGGCGGTGTAGGCGCGCAGAGCTGAGGCCGGCCACAAGGATGGGGTTGGGGCCAGTGGCTGCGGGCCAAAGAGGAGAAAGATAGAGGGTGAGAGCTCGCCCACCCTGTCTAACCTTTAAAGCGAAGCTGTTTAAGCCGGGAATTTCCGGCGCTCCAGCTTATCCATGAATTTCTGGAGCTTCTCGGGGTTTGGCCTGACCTTCGTGTGTTCCTTGATCGCCGCGAGAGACTCTTGGATGATGTAGGAGGTTTCTTCCCACTCTTTGGAGGTCACCCCAGTAATCTTCCGGCGCAACGTCCACTTAACGGCGAGCCATTCGAAGTTAACCCAGGCACGTGGCAGTTCGCGTTGACGCGATTTCATCAGCCCGTAGGTTAGCTCGTAGAAGTCGATGAACTGACTCCCGTACACGTTGTAGATGAAGTCTTCGTCATAGATCCCGTAACGGATGGCGTTGGCACAGCCTTCGAATGCGTTCAAAATCCTGAAGGCGGCTTTCGATACGTCCGTATAGGTTGGTTCTGCGCCACCAGCTTTCTCGGTTGATTTCTCAGACTTGGCGGCAGATGGCTTCTGAGTTTCCTTGGTACCCGCACTCGCTGGAGGTGGCGCAGAAGCCGGTGTTTCCACTTGTGGCTCTGGCGTCGCTGCACAGAACACAAAGCTGTGGGAGCCCTGGTCGTTACCGCTTGAACTGCACATCATGAACGCGAAATTCGCGGATGTGGCGGATGCGGTCGCTACAGTTTTTCCAGATTGTTCAGCAGCTAGCGCTTCATCTTTTTCTTTCTTTACAGCGCTTTCAAGACCTTGCATGTAGCCATAGGCTTTCCTCCGGTCGATGGTCGAGTCGTGGGCGGCCAACTTCTTGCGGACTATTGCGATGACGGCAAAGGCATCGTTTAGATCGCTTCTGATCTTATCGAAGTCGAGGGCATTCTTTTCGCTGGCCGTCTTACGGGAGAAACCAATTGTCAACCCAACAAGCCCGATACTTCCGTAGGTAAGTAGGGGCATGATGAAGTATAAGGGATTGATAGTCGCGAGCGAGCAGTCCGTGCATTTGATCTGTGCGCAGAAAAACGCGATCAGCACGGCGCAGAGTAATACTCCGATGACGCCGTAGATGATCGGAAGCAAATATTTGTATTTGTTGACCAGATTGAAAATCATTAAATTTTGTCCATAAAAAAAGCGCCACCCGATGGGTTGGCGCTTAGTTGCCTCTGGCAAGGTCTAGATCACATGAATCCTAAATCGATCTCTTTGGCAATCAATTCAAGTTTTGGCTTCATAATGTATTCCTCACGTAAAATAGGGGCAGCTAAGCACTTCTGTGGCTTCCTGCACCTCGATTCTCACACCACTTGGTATTGAAATGCAATCAAAACCTAGGTTGGGATCCGAATCAGTGCTCCAAAATGCCATCAAATCAGTGTCTTAGCGCAGGACGACTGCATGCTGCTTCACTCGTCCTCACAACGCGCTGACCCATTCAGGGTAGCATTTTGCCATCTCCCAGCCAAGGGGCTGTAAAACCCTACGCGGCACAAGCCTGCGCTGGCGATTCGGTTCGATCTGTAGCTGGCCCCACGTCAACACGCTTCATAGCAGCTGGGTGTCCGAGGGTTTACTTTTCCCGCTTCCAAAGGTCATGCACTGTCGATGTGCTGAGTCCCAGACGCTCAGCAGTCTCGGTCTGAGTAAAACCGGCCTCTTTATGCTGCAGCACATGAGCAAGGTTGTCGGCATTGACTGGTAGGCCCGTTTGCCGTGGAGCCAGTTCACCGTTGATGACTTGCTCCCGGAGCATCTTCATCCCTCCCGCTTTCTCAAACGCTGCGAGTTCTTGCTTGAGGCGCGTAGTGATCACGGAAAGTGACTGGTCATCCTGCATGACCAAAGACAGAGCGAGCAGTGTGAGAGGACTGACATCCATGGCGTCGCTGAGCGCTTGGAGCTTGTCCAGGGAAGGGCTTGATTCGCCTTTTTCCAATCGTCCCACATAGGGCCGGCTGGTGAAGCGGGCGACCGATTCCTGAGTCAGCCCTTTCGTTCCTCGCAAAGCCCGCAGGGCTGCGGCAAACGCTAGTTTGGTGTCCATCAGATTGAGGCGCCCAAAGGCGAGTATGTAGCCATGTTGCGTGTTACGGCTCTACACCGTATAGTTTTCATCGCCGGAATTTCCTGCCCGCGCTCTGGTGTGCAGGGACGTCCGGGTTTGAGTGAGAGCAATTTACGGCGTAATCGAATAAGTGGGCTGTTGCGCGTTGGGTGCTCGGCCTATCCAGGCTTCAGCCTCCGTTATCGCGCCATACCGTTTTTGGAGAGGCAACCTGCCAGGCATGAAGCTACTCATCTATTCCGACCTTCATAACGAATTTTCGCTCTTTGATCCGCCGGCTACCGATGCTGAGGCGGTCATCCTGGCGGGTGACATCTCGACCAAACAGAAGGGTGTCCGGTGGGCGAATGAGACGTTCAATTGCCCATGTATCTACGTGGCCGGCAATCATGAGTTTTACGATGGCCACCTGGATCGGACGATGGAGAAGATGAAGGCTGCTGCGGCTCCTCACGTGCATGTATTGGAGAACGAGGCTTTGGTTCTGGGCAATACCCGGTTTCTGGGAACAACCAGTTGGACGGATTTCACGAGCACTGGCGATCCCGCCCAGGCCAGGCGACTGGCACGTGAAAGCATGAACGACTACCGCTACATCCGGACTGAGGAGCGCTACCGCCTAATCAGGCCCGATGACATCGTTTTGCGTAATAGAACGGCGCGTGACTGGCTGGAAGAACAGCTCAATACCCATTTTGACGGCCAAACGGTTGTCATCACGCACCACGCGCCGATGGCCGCTCTCTCAGGCTTGAACGCTTACGGACATTTGATGGCAGCTTACGCCAATGAATGGCGGGGGTTGGTGATGCAAGCCGACTTGTGGGTTTTTGGTCACACGCACATGGCAGTGGATACCCACGTTGGGCGAACCCGGGTTGTATCAAATGCGAGGGGCTATCCAGGCCAAGAAACTGGCTTCGATCCTGAGCTTGTGATTGAGATCTGAGATGAGCAGCGTGGAAGAATCACCCAGCGCCTACGGGAATTACATGATCAAGACGTTTGGCGCGACCCGGGAAAACAGTCAGTTCTTTCGCTTGCCGAAGGTTATTGAGCTCGCAAAGAGTGCGATTTCTGATGAAGCGATCGTGGGCTTTTTAGCCTGTGCCTTGGAGCGTAACGGACGCATGACTGGGTTGATGTTTTGTGATCATCGACATGACTTTCCTGAGGGGCTTCCGGCGCATACACCCCCGATCGTGCGTCAATTTCATCAAGCCGGTTATAGGGTCATTGAGGTCACTACAGGCGGACTCTACGTGGTCGCTCACTGGTACTACCAGAATGGGGAGTTGGGCCCTTTTTATGCGCTGCACTGACCACAGATCACTGAAGTTGAGCGCCTTACGTACCTGGCTCATGAGAATCGTCGTTGGGAAGCCAATGACGCCGGCAGAGCGCGAAGTGACCGAGTCACTCAAGGCGCTTAAAACACTGCAGATGAGCGACGGGAGGGTCTCGGTCGATCCGAGTGAAGTCACCGATCGAGCGGGTTACCTAGAGGCCAGGCGAAGGGCGGCAGCCCTTGTGCGCAATGACACGTCAGGGCATGAGCCGGAGAGGGCATCTTCTCCTGCGCCGTTGAACAGCGATGCGCCGAAGTAGCATTGATTAACAAACAGAGGACAGCGTGGAACAGCACCTGATTTCCGACATCTTGTATGGCCCGGCCATAATTCTTGGGGGCTCAGGATTGGCCGATCCAGAGGTCATTAGCGCCGCAGTGGAGGAGTTTTCAGCCCAGCGGTTTTGCGTCGTCCGGCAGTGGATGCTGCTGGATGTGTTGCTTCCCCCCGAGCGTGAAGAGGCCATCGTTGCAAGCGGTTTAGCTGGCACTGCGTTGTATGCGCACGTCTTGGTGCATGACAGCACCGGTTACCTCAAGGTGGGCACGCCTGTGCTCACGGGGTTTGAGCGAAGCCTCAGCGACTGTTTTTTTGAGTCAGAGCAAGGCCTGTTCATATTGGCTGGATCTGGATCCCGAAAAAGCATCAGCCTGCCGGCATTTCTGGCCTTAGGCGAACACTTGAAAATCTGAGTATCAAGTGTGGTCAGTTGCACCTAAAGAGTACAGGTGTGCTCCGGTGGTGCTCAGTTTTCTGCCATGTGCCACCAGCGGTCTACGGTTGCTTGGCGCATGTCGATGTCCCCATGGACGAAAGTGCACGCAGGTTAAGAGGCCGCGTGCCGGAATGGAGCGTTACGAATGTCGGATGCGAGTGTGATGAAAGGCGTGTTGGAGGTTGTTGGCCCGCACAACGACCTGGCTGAGGGCAGTGAATATGCCTACCTTCGATTCAAAGAGCCGGCTGGTGCGGTGAGGATGGTCAAGAAGGTTGGAGTAGGGCATTACATTGCTTCGTATATCAAGCCCGGTATTGAGGGTGAGTTCCACTTTATGAAGCTTGGTCGGCTCGGTTTCATCCTGTATGCGATCAAAACGGCTTCCGGCGAAAAGATCTATGAGGCTGATGGCTTCAGTTCGTGGATCAAGAAAATGCGCATTATGGGGCTGCTCATGTGCCTGTTGTTTATCCCTCTGAGCCTCGTAGGGATGCTGTTTGGCGGTTACTTTGGCGTGGTTGTGCCGGTGGTGTTTGTCTATGTGATCTGGAAATTGCTGGTGAGTTTTCCCAGGGTGCTCAAAGACACCTATCTGCGTGCGCAACTCGCAGGCCACGGTTTCACGGTTTAGCCAACACATCCGCGCGAGTCAGAGCTCCTCAGCCATTTTGCATCTGCTCACGATTTCATCGACATGGCGTTCCGGCACCTGAGGTGGCGTGAGCTGTTTATGGGGTATATTGCTGGCCTTTTGCCCTCAAGGAGCCTTTGCAGGCTTGGGGCGCTAGAGCGAGTGGGATGGAGAGCACGATCGTTGCTGAAGTCTGGAGGTGCGCCTCTGCCTGCTATGGCAATCGCTTTGCCGAGGCCCTGGATGAGTTACTGGATGGATACGTACGCAAGTCTGGAAAAGATGAGCCCGTCCGGATCACCGCTGACTGCATTGGCGAAGAGGCCTATGTGGCGCTCCTCGCTGCCCTCCGAGTCAAACCACGGCGACATGTGAGCTATTACGATCACGGCTGGCACATCGAGCTTCGCTCGTGGCTGTTCGCGCACCTTTGCTTGAATCTGCAGCGGATGGTGGAAGCGCTTACGCTGGAAGGGCTCGTCGAAGTTCGGGGTCGAGGTGCTGTCTGTCTTGGCCCGGCGTTTTTGAAATTGGCCAGTCATAGCCACGTAGACCTGACTCGCGTTGCACGACCGTTTTTGGAGGAGGTAGCGCTTGCTACTGGTGAAACGGCAGTGCTGGTGAGCGCGAATGGTGCTGAACTCATCGTGCTACACGCTGTGATCTCAGATCAGGCGCTTCGGGTGACGCCGGTTGGCGGCATGCTTTACAGCATGTATGCGACTTCAGGAGGGAAAATTCTTCTGTCACGTCTGACGGATGATGAGGTAAAGCGGTTGTTGGGGGATTCGGTCGATACGCTCACGCCGCACACCCTTGCGCTCGACCAGTTGCTAGCTGAGCTGCAGCAGGTACGCGATGAAGGCGTAGCTTACTCACGACAGGAACATACGATGGGAATTGATTCTGTTGCGGTAGGAATTCGTTCTCCTCAAGGTCGCTATGCAGTGGAGGTTGTAGGCCCTTCCTGGCGTATCGCCCAAGCGGAGGAGCTAATCAAGGCGTCTCTACAGAAATGTCAGGCTGATCTGGCAAGGACGATGCATAACATCGACTGAGCAAATTTCCAAAGCGGAATCGCCAGTGCCTATCGTGGTTTTTGTTCCAGCGAGATGCTCAGTGGATGATCAACCGCCTCAGTGTTGACTAGGTCAGGCAGGCAGAAAGCTAAAGCAAGGGCGCCGTGTCGCCACATTTATCGTTTTTAAGGATGAACCATGAGTACGGAGCAGAACGCCTCCCTCAAAGAGTTTAAAGAAGCTCTGGACAATCAAAGCCTGAAGAAGGCCATCAAAGCGGTAAGTCAGCTTGATTCTGAAAGTGTCTACGCTGTTTTTGCATCCAAGCTGGCACAGCCTGGAGGATTCCAGGTTCGTGCAGATCGGGCCAAGCGGAACAAATTCTTTGACTCACTGTTGAATGATCCGGTGATGGATAATCATTCTGACGCGCAGGCCTATGCTAAAGACTTAAATGAGAAAATCAAAATCATTGAGCAGGGTTTTGACCAGATTCGCGATAGCCTTCCCAAATGCTCTATCTCCGATCACCCAGAAAATGTTCAGTTTTGGAGTCATGTAGAGCTAGCTGCAAGTGAACTAGGAGAACTAAGGGCTGCTGGTGAGAAAAACCTAGACAAACTGAAGGCAAAAGCCAAAAGCAAGAAACCGTTCATCATGCCCGAGATGAGCATTGTTACACTTCCAGGGGGGATCAAGATCAACCTGGATACCGGCTATTCAGCTATTGTAAATATGCTCAGTTTGACGCTAAAAATGCTGGCATTCGAGCATAAGCTGCTGGTTGATGATCTGCTCGTGGCACCAATGAAGCCCGAAATTATAAACGAACACCTCCAAAAAGCAGGATCTGTTCGGGATTTAGCGATGGCATGGAACTCCTTAGAGGACGTTGGCGCGCGTACGCTTTTCTTCGGTGGCCAAGTCGGTGACCTGGACAGCTTAAAAATTCCCCATGACACGTTTCCTGCAGACCCTTCGGGCAGGTACTTGAATCCGATTCTTTACTACCGGTCTCCTGCGTACGACGAGGCCTATGACTTCGCTGCCAACCGTAGACTCCACTCTTGGGCAGTCCAGAACACCTTCCATCTGTTGCAAGGGACGGTTCTGCGCAATGCCATCATGCTGAAGGGCGGGAAACCTCCAGCCCTGACAGGCGGCCCGTTCGTGTCCGAGGACGAAGCAGTCACGCTGACAACGCTTGCTGAGTTCCTGTCGTTTGACGTGTTTTCAGACCAGGATCGTCATCAGGGACTTACGCTGCGGGAGTGGGTACGAGGCTATTGCGCCCTTAAGCTTATGGCTAAAGCTAAAGCAGGGAAGGCCCGTACCAGCCTTATCTCATTTGACCGTGAGGAATTGAAGCAGGGCTTTATCGACTATCGAATTCCTGAAGAGTGCGTTTCGGTGCTGATCAATCACCTGACGTTTGGCAAAGAAAGCCGAGACCTCTTTGACACCCCTTTGATTTGTTCACAGGGGGATCAGTATTGGTTGCTTTCGGAAATTTTGATTGTGTGCAACCTCGTCAACGTTATTCTATCAAAACTGGGGTCGGTTAACGTCCAGCTGGACAAGAAAGGTAAAGGCTTCGAGGACAAGGTTGTCTCATACTTGACCGATTTAGGTTATCCCTGTAAGCCGACAAAATTCAATTATGACGGGGAGCAGTACGAGTATGATGCACTCATGCTCGTTGAGGACAGCCTGTTTTTGATTGAGTGTAAAAATAATCTGCTTTCAAGTAACCATGCGGTTCAAGTGCTGCGTTATAGCAAATTTATCGGGGACACAGTTAATCAGGTCAAGCGGTTGGAGCACGGGCTGAATGCCCGCCCTGAAATTGTAAAGTCATTGTTCGGCAGGTCGTTGGATGAGCTCACTATTGTGCCAGTGATTTTGAACTCGCTGCCTTATTCTAGAGCGCCGATGAACGGTGTGTACATCTCGGACTATTCTGCCTTCTCGAAATTTCTCAGTGAAAGCACTATCTCGGAACACAACTGGAAAAATGGAAAAAAGCAGATAAGAAAGGTCATTCACCGGTTGTGGGAAGGGGAAAAACCAACGGTTCGGGAGTTTCTTGAATATTTGACGCTACCTTTCCAGGTAAGGTTGATCCTTGAACACTTGACTTACGACGCACATCCTCGCTTCACTTCTGATAGCACGATGTATTGGTCGGCAGTATTGGATGTGAACGAGACGGCTTTGCAACAAGCGAAGCAAGATGCTCCCTCGGTAGATTAGCGTTAGGCGATAGGGCCGGCTGAATCGGCCCTATCGTGACCAACCCTTCCTTCCGTAAACTGAGGTGATTGGTCGCTATGAGGTAGAGTAAGTGTACTCACTGATTAGAAGGCCCTATATATCAGCAGTAAGTCACTTGCCAGGTTGCTGCTCACCTGTCGGTTGATCAATCAGCCCTTTGAGATATAAATGAGCCATCGAGTGCTCGGTAATTATTTGCGCGTAGCTAACCATAAAGCCGAGAAAGTCAGTTAGGTTGTACGCGCTAATGACAGGATGCTGAGGGTCAGAATGGCCCAGTAAATAGACATGGATTTCGTCGGCGCCCTTCAGTTTCCTAAAAAATAGATTGGCTCTCGCTGTCAAAGCGTCCTTATATTTTTCACTGATGCCTGCTTCGCTCAGCATGCGTTTTATAACTTCATCTTTATTCTCGGCTTTTCCCGAGTTATGAACGATTAAGTGGCGTAGCTTAGAGATTAAAATTAGCTCAAATCCTGCGTGATAGTTAAGCTTGTTCTTGATTTCTAACTCTCTTAGCTCTTTGAGGCTGGCTCTAAATATGTTGAGTATGCTGCCTGGTTTGTTTTTCTTTTGTTTTACTTGAGCGCTAAACCACTCATAGTCTTTGTTGGGGAGCTCCGATATTCGGATGTTGCCAAAATCAGTCATGGGCCAGAAGTCGGCATCCATGTAGCCCATCCCTGCATACAGATTTTCTAAGAAGTCTTCAAATGCCTCATACGCTTCAGCCAGTACCCACTGATAGTGACGGTTTGTGTGTAAGTGAGCCGAAGCTATTTGATCGTCAAGGAAGGATCGCTTCGATCCGTATACTTGAGCACGGCCTGTCCGCAAGTCGTGGTATACCATGTTGTAAATAGAGCGAGGCAGCTCCTTGAGCTCATCATTGTATTCATGCTCTCGCTCTTTTTCGGTTTTGAGTGCTCGCAACTCTGCCTGTAATCTATCTCTTGTCGCGGCTCTCAGTGTGCTGGCCTCGATCATTCTTTGCTTGAATTTAGCTAATGCATCCAAGATTTTCTGTGCTTTAAGTGGCTGGCTCATCTATCTGCCTTGGTGATTACATCGCGGTTAACTAAATAATTGTCTGCAATAATGCAGGCTCATGACCGCCTCTGGCCTCAAGAGACCAGGCGTTGATCATCGCTTAGGGTATGGTATCGAATGATCCAACAGTTTTGTTGGTATATTAACGATAGGATCTTGCAGATTTCTTTTCACTTTTTCCATTCGGTAAACGCCAGCTCACCCCGCATGACGCGAGGGCATAGCTCTCGCGGCTTGTCAGCGCATGGATTGATGATCGTGATGTCAGCAATCCGATAAGCCAAAACCTTCAGCTCGGATAGCTTTCGGACTTTCGCTATAAGAGACGCTTGCTGTGGAATCGGTACCACATTGCAGTTAAATTGCGGGCCATTCTCATCCAACAGCCTCCCAAAATGCCTTTTTCTCAGCAAGCGACCAATTTATTTTTGGCGCCAAAAATGCCGTTTTCAGCATCTGCTCCTCCCGCGACACGTAAATAGGCTGACTTCGCGCCCCCGAGCAGCGGGCTGGAAAGTCGAGCTTTCGACCTTTAGGTCGCTGCTTTTGACTTTGTTTTCAAACCCCTATGAGGCCATTTTTTTAAAAATGCCTAGGCTTGACAGCGTGCTTTTTGGCTGCGCGGTGGGGATTTTGGAACGCGTTGGATCTGAGCCTGGGCTAAAAAAAGCGATAATTGGCGTAGGGTCACAGGCTTCCCGGAGGGAATCAATGCCGCCTGCAGGCGCCGCAGGGCGTTCCAGTTAAACGCTGTGCTAGTAAGCCTCGCAGAGCACTACGATATTTCCACTGAAAAGGCTTCCAGCGTCTGAGTCAAAGTAAATGCTGCACGATCCAGAGCAAAATCATGCATCGAACGAGGTCACCGAGGCCTGACCTATACTTGCAAGGCAGAAGCGTTCAACACAGGGGGTGGGGATGAAGAAAACCTTGCAGCAGATCATGGACGAAGGCGAGCCACTGATGCAGGCCGCCGTAGATGCTTTACGTGCTTATCACCTGGCACTGCGCGAGGGCCTCTCGGCTGGGGAAATAGAGCGTCTTCGCCTTGAGGCCGAAGCAAGGTTCACGCTTTCCAGCGAATATCAGCAGTCTGCTTTGCACCAGGTTCTGCATTCCTTTCACTAATGCGCGTCGGGCTCGCTGTCGCTTGCTTGACTTGTACATAGCCTCCGGCGACTCGGCAAGCCGAGCGGATGAAATCAACAATTTCAATGGATTAGCGAATGAATGCAAAAAGGTATTCTGATGTTTGATTCGTCTGACCGCTTTTGGACTTTATCTGTCGGTCGCCACTGACCGCTGCCAGCCCGAAGCTGGCCCTCACGAACGTCATAATCCGGTCAGCAGCGGACTGAAGACATGGCGGAATCTACCTACGCAAACATTACTTCGGCTTGCGCCCGCTCGAAGTCCATTGAAGCAGCTCATTCACATACTGAGCGTGGAAGCGCTTCTGAACGGTGTCAGAGCGTATGTGCATGGAGTGCATCAGATATTCGGCACTAAACCCGTAATCGCCTTTACCGCACGATAGTTTCTGCATAACTTGGGAGACGGACTCGATTGAGCATGCCAATTGACGACATCCTTCACTTGAGGTCGCATTCCAAGCAAACCTCGGCGAGAACCGGAGCATGGTATGGCAGGAGACGAGATCTGAAATAGCGCCTTCGAGCCGTGGCTTTTGAGCGCTCGGCGCGAAATTCAGTTGAGGTGAATACCACTGCCACTCGTCCACGATATCACCGGTCAATGGATTTTTCAGCCCATGGAATGACTCGTACCGCTGCTTCTGCAGAAGTGCATGTGCCGTATCGGCATCCGTAAAAATCCGCATCCCTTTACCCTGGGTTTCGTAGGATGCTGCCCGCGTTACGGCATCACCAACGATAAACGCTCCAATGGAATGATTGATTTTATTGGGTTCGTGAATGTCTCCATAGGCCAGCCCTCCTCGACATAGCAACCCCGCCTTGACTGCCTCGTGCATGAGGTATCGTCCAGCTTGTACTAATGAAGCTGCATCCTTTGACCAGAGGAATGCGCAGTCCGATAGCTGTGCCAGCTTCACAGCATAATAGTGCCGTTGCGTGCGTGTGAGAACTTTACGGAAGGCTAAAAGAATCTGAGCCGCCAACAGCTGGTTTGGATAATTACCATCTACCGGCACCTTCCAAGGTTGGTACTCCCGCTCTGTCAGGGTCAGCCTCCCTCTCGTTAGAGCACTGAAACCAAGCATGTCGACAAACAAAACAGCTCCTTGAAAACTACGCATCCATATACCTGATTAGTAAAGTCATAAAGTTTTAGCCGCTCGCCACATTTACACTACAAGGCCGCCTCGGAGAAGCATGCAAGTGACAGGATGGCAGCCCGATACAAAACCCGATGCCTTCGGGGTTTGGTTCCCAAGAGGCACATCGGATCAGCCGTTCGGGCTACCTGAGATAACAGTGGATTGTCTTAGTTCGTGAGGAGTGTCACGTCTGACCGGGAGCCACCCTTCGCGATAAGCAGGAGTGGGTGGTTAATAGCCGTTCCTACTCCACGTTGACGACACCAATCTAGGCTTGGTGCAGGGCAGGGGCTATATGGGGCTTCAACGGTTGAAGAGCCTTGCCAACACCACTACCTCTCTGTCAGGCGCTCACACCAGCCCCACGGTTCAGGATGATTTCTCCCAGTACCCTTTTGTGATAGTCAGTGAGCACTCCCGATTGGCAGGCCCCCCATGGATATAGGCTCGGGAAAGGCCTTGGTTGAACGTCTCACAGCCGATTTCGATTTGAACGCAACCACTGCAGGAGTTACCAACATCAGTACAGACGGGGTCAAATGCGCAGTTGAAAGCGAACATGCTTGCATCGTCAAACCATGCCTGCAGGTAGTGCTGGAACAGGGTCAGAAGCCCGCCAGCGGTGTAATTCTGGACTGACGACACATACAGGATGACAGAGAGATCCATAGGGATCAGGTATTCCTGGATGCTCTTGGAATCATATCCAGTGTGGCGCCGTGCAGTCAGCATGAGCGCATGGCTGATGGTGTGCAGCAGATTGAAGGGGGCACCTTGCTCAGGCTTGCGAGAAGGTATTTCCCTGGCCGCTTTACCGGGAAGCATGGACAAGATGTGGTAGTGGCTCAGCAAGTGGGCATGGCTGCGAGCTTTGTCGGCAAACACCTCTTCGCCTGGAGACTCCAAGAATGCGGACTCCACGCACCAACGAAGCACTTTGCGAGGATCCAGTCGTATCCACAGGGCCTCGGTCTTCGCTGACATGGCATAGATAGATGTTTTGCCTTTCATGGCTTCATCCACGCGGTCAGCGAATGCGTTCAGCAGAACGGGTGGGGTACCGGGATTAACCGATGGTGCGCTCTTCTCGCGCGTGTAACCCAGGGTGGCCAAGACCACTTTCAGGTCTGGGATGTGGGTAACCGAATCTATACCGTACCGATCCTGGACGCTTTGCCACTGCCCTGCGAGCAGATCCTTTTGCGTGGTGTCGTCAGTCTCAGCGATCTCCTGGTCGATCGTCCTGCCCTGTACATCGTGAGGCAAGAAAACAGCCTCCAGGGTACGACGGTTGCTGACCAAATCAATGAGTGTGCTGGGATCTGAAATGTATCTGCGTACGTTGCTGAAGCAACCCGAGGACGCTGCGAGTTGGGACTCAATCATGGCGGCCTCCTTTCGAGCAGAATCGAGCAGGTCAGCCAGGTAGTCGTCACCGTCTGCCAACAGTTCGCACTTAGCGATGCTTAGCCGTTTTTTCTCAAGTTGCGCGCGCAGTGCTGCCTGCTCCTCAGCATCGCCTCCATTCGCAGCCAGCAGTAGATCCAGTTTCTGCTGCAGCTCACGTCCTGACATCATTTTCAGGAGTGCCAGGGTGACGCCTTCGGATACATCCTGTGCCGTCCCTTCTGTCCCTTCTGTCCCTTCGGAGCTGCCTTGCAGGCTCTGAAGGAGGGACGCGATAAGTTTGCCAAGCTCCTCACTCAGTGCGATGTATTGTGTGCTTTGGGCGTAAAAGGACTCTCCGCTCGTGAGCGGCGTTCCGCGATTCTGGATTTCGTCTTGGTACTGATCCTTGCAGGCGGAGCATTTTTCTTGGGTCGAGCCAGAGAGCTTGTCGCCCGATTCCACGTCAAAGAAAGAGGAATGGAAGAACGAGCCGCCATCTCGATAGCCGATATTGGTCGAACGGCGTGCGGCAGGATGGATGTTGATGGGTTTCGCCAATCCGCAACGATGAACAGATACGTATGGAAGCTGGATCATTTCGCCTGAGCAACCTTGGCGCTTGCATGCAATGAAGCTTCTGCCGTTGCGCGATTTTATCCGCGCTTCCATTTTCGCGAGTGTTCGATCTTCAGGTTCTCGCGTGTCATAGAAATCGAGCACCTTGCACCGTCTGCAGGTGAGAATGAGCGGGGCTGGCGAAACCGCAATCTCGGAAGGTGACTGGATCTCCAGCCGCTTTTTCTCAGCTGCAGTCATGAAGGATGGGTCTACTGATCCTCCAGCGCACTCCCAGTCGATGACGAAGTTCAAGACTGCCTCGCGCAGCTGTTCTTTGTCGACTCCGTCCAAGGCGGATCCGCTGTTGATGACGCCCATGACTCGACCGTAAGCCTGATTCCGAAGCCTGGTATACGCGCCTGGCAGGAAGGCTTCTCTGAAGAGTCGACTACGACTGACATATTCCTTATCCATTCCTACTCCCTCACCTGGCCAGGGCCATGAAGACGTGGTCTGCCGCAGGGTTGACCGGCTTTATCAGAATTTGGTTTTCAATGTCCCGGAACGAACGGAACGGAGCAAAGCCAAAAATATCTCCCAAGGCATCGCTCAATTTCTGATCGTTCTTGCTCCCGGGCCAGCGCTCCAATTCAAAAAGCGCATTGTCTACACGTGAGATCAGCGCCGCGTTGAAGCCGGCTATAACGCGTGAGTCGAATTTGCTATTCAGTGCCGCAGGGATGCGCAGAGCGTTCACCACCACCGTCTTGATCTGCTCAGCAGCCGTCTTCCCCACACCACTGCGCAGGAGAGCGACCAGGTGGGTGACCTGGTGATTTAATTCCGTTCCCCAGTCTTGTTGAGGCGCCCAGTTAAGGAGTACTGCAGACAGAATCCCGGGCAACGTGCGGTCGATGATATTTGGAGCAAATCGGTTGATGGGCACCGAGTCCACCAGGCGATCGAGAAAATTGTGGTAATCGCCGAAATTCATAAACACGCCGGACTCGAAGAGCTGGTGAGACGACAGCACGCAGAGCACGATACCAGGGTGGACGCGGCCACTTCGCGCAGATGCCTGAATGTACTCTGCCGTCGATTTCGGCCAGCCTGCGATGATCATGAAATTCAGTTCGGCAATGTCCACGCCATGCGACACAACGCTGGTAGCGATAATGTGCCGGCAGCTATCGTCCGGATCCTTGCTTTCGACGTGGTGGATGGCGTCGAGGATCATGTCCAGGCGTGTTTCTCCATCCAGCAAACGTGCCTTTCGCTCAGCATCAGTTCGGCAGTTCACTTCCTCCATGTACCGCATGATCTCGCTGATGCTGCGCTTGCTGTTGGCGTACACCAGGTCGGTATTCAAGTTTTTTTCGATGTAACGCAGGGCGCATTGGGCTTGGTCACTCCCAAGGCCTATCGTTTGGAGAAGTTGCGCATCCCCGTTTGCTAGTTTGGCTCGCCAGTCATCGACCTGATCCAGAAAACGCGAGCTTGCCTCAGCCACCGCCTTCATCGCGACTCTGCCGCGACCGATAGGGAGAATGCCTGCAAACCATCGGCGAACCAGCGCTGATCCAGTTTCGACATCCTTCGCTTTACGGGCATAGAACGACTCGCCCTGATTCACGCCAGGTGCTGGAAACCGTACGGCTTCGCGCAGGTACAGATGATGAATGTGATCTTCAAAGTCCTTGATTGTTGCTGTTGCCGAAAGCACTTTAGGGGCACGACCGCCATGGCTGATCTGCAGCGTATTGAGTAGCGTCTCGTAATGCGCGTCGAAATTGCCTAATGACTCACGTAGCAAGTGAAGTTCGTCTTGTACCAGGAATGAAAAGCCAGGGTCTTTCATCGGGGCGATAGGCACCACTCTGACCGTGCTTGTCCGGGTGTTGTTGCCGCAATCGACAGCCTCCCATTTATCGCTTCGCTTCTCGATGCGGCGATGCTCGCATTTGGATCGCTGAGAGAAGCCATGCTCTGGACAGAAGAATCGGGCCCCGCCAAAGAAATTGACGAACCGATGGTTGTGTCCGATGACTGCCAGCTTGTCGACGGTACCGACCAAGACAGAGGGTAAATACCGATAGCATTCTTCGTCTGATACGTAGATTCCGATCTCACCCTGAATGCCCCGTCCATGCTCCCCAGGCTCGGCTTCGACGTTAGACCAGCACTCAGTTTTGTTGCACACGTGCTTGATGCGGGCGCGAGTCATATCCGTTGCGATGCTGATCGAATCGGCTGTGCCGCAGTACGGGCAATCGGAGATGAACTGATACGACTTGAGCCTCTCCTCGCTGAATGACGGCAAGAAGCCTTTCTGTACGTCTTCGCCGTAGGTGCTGCTGACCCGGTTAGGCGTACCATCCCCCGTGTAGTACCCGATTGTGAGGGGCCATCCACCCAGGCGTTCGCGATGTCGGATCATGTTGGTCTGAGCCAGCACATAAGACAGGCGCTGGAACTGTTGCACCGATAGCATCCGCAAGGGGAAACGGAGCCAGGCCGTCGTGCCATGGTCGCGTCCCTTCAGCCGACCGTAGAGCAGCGCCATACTGATGATGCCCAGATAGGCCTCAGTCTTGCCTCCGCCGGTGGCGAACCAGAGGACGTCAGCTGTCTCCATGCTGCCTCGAATCTCTTCCAAGGAGGCGTGACGTTCGTAGACTGCTCGTATTTGAGTCAGAATGAACCCCAACTGGAACAGATGCCAACCGGTAAATGTTTTGCCTTGGATGCGGATGGCGGCGGCCATCGCTTCGTTCATCCACTGGAAGCACTGGCGCAGGTCGCCATGCTCTCTCAGAAGATCGACACCGTCACGTATGCGCGCTGTTTCTTGGCGGAAAGCTTCCCGGTCTGCCACTGCGACATCCCGGTCGGCCATCAGTCCAGCGGACTCCAGCGCACTGATCCGGGCGGCCCATTCTCCCAAATAGCGTTCTTGAGTTTTCAGAAAACTGTCGCATACCAGAAGCGGGTCACGCATGAGCATTTCATAGCTTGGGGCGTGTTCCATGTTCATGTCTGCCGGCGATGGTGCTTCGACGCGCGGCTGAGCTGACGTGGGCATCCCGTCTGTCATGAACTGGTTTCTTTCGACCTCAAGCACTCCACAGCTGATCCCGTAGCCTGGAAGTCCATCATCATCACGGTACCTGTATTCTTCAGGCTGTAGGCGATGTGGAACCTTGTGACTGTCGCCGGCTATGAGCTTAACCACCAAGCGGGCATCCAGAAGGTAGGGAGAGTCAACGCCGAACGCCCGAGCTTGTTCAGTGGTCGTCTGATTCTCCAAGAAGACTTCCAGCAAGAACTTCCCATCAGCATTTGCCCCAAAAGCTGACGGGGTAGGGCGAAGACGGCCTCTCAGGTTGATCTCGTAATTGAGAATCGCGCTTCGGTCGTTGATGATTTGCTCATGAACCGCGCGATTAAAGCTCTGTTGATCAAGCAGGACGGTTTCGCTCCAGTCGAAATGGAGCAGTGCTCCGCCATTTGCGTTCGTTCGACAGCGACGCATTACCCTCGGATCGTTCATCCATCGCTGTTGTTCAACACTGAGAAGGGCAGACATCTCGGCTTTACCAGAGATCCACTCGTTGGGTCTCTGAGGATCTAGATCCAGGATGATCGATGAGAAACTGACCGAGTAGCGCTTGAACGCACCGTGGAGAGTCTGACTTTTCTTGGGCGAACCTGATTCAAGCACAAGGTTTTGTTCCATGCTTTTAAGGTCAGGCACATAGCGATGAACCACGTCGAACTGGCCACCCAACTCGCATTTGATCAAGCCGTCTTCATTGGGTGAGACCAGCAGCACGATGCCTATCGAGTTTGGCGGCTGCGGCCCGGTATAGTCAGGATCAGGGGCTGGGCCAAGGCAGCCAACCAAGCTCAGTCGACTGGGTTCTATGCCGTCATATAGCTTGCCGTCCGGCGGCAGTACATCCATGTCTTTGTCGCTAAGCCGCAGGCGCATCTCTTTTAGAAATGCATCCGTAAGGCCCATCTTTTGCCGATAATTGAGATCCATCATTCATCCTTAAGACTGAGTGGTTTCCAGGTGCTTACCGGCGTGATGGATCACGAGGAGCTTGTCGTCGGCGTCCCATTCGAAATGAATACGCAGGGTGTGTACCGGATCGCGAGCATTGCCCAGGCAGAAGTGTCGGTTCATGTCGGCGCGCTTGCCCTTGTACCTGCGATCATCCGCATACATTCCCATCGTTACGGGTGACATTTTGGGCTCGAAGTCGATACGCTCCTTCTTGAAATGATCAAGCACATCATGAAGCCGAATCGCTTTGTCGCTGTAGTGGTCGTAGAGCTGTGTAGCCATGAGCGACAAGCACTTCCTAAACTTTGGAAAATCCCTATACACCGAGTCACGCATGGATTTCAGCGCGGGATTGGTCAGGCAAATACGCCCTGGATGGGCTTGCAAAACGTGGTTTGCGATATCGACCAAGCCTTGATCTTTTGACGCAATGATGTGGGCGACGGGTATGCGTATCGACGAGACCCGTGCGATCTCGATCATGTCATCAAAAGCATGGCCATCCACCTTCAATTGGCCGATTTCGATGGTGGTTGCACCTTTACCACGCTCAAGAATCGCCTTGCGAAGCTGCTTACCCACTTGCTGATGAGCAACTCGCAACTGCTCGATGCCATTGCTCACATACAGCGAGGCTTTTTCGGGTTGTTTCGTTCCAGAGAGCCGGGCGAAGACGGTAACTGCTGCACGGTCACGGGGGCCGTAGACCTTGTGTCGGTACCAACTGGCTACCGTGGCATCGCCTACCTTGACGCCTTCCTTGCGAAGATGGATCTGAACCTGGCGTACCGTCAATCTAGCGCAGACGTTATCAACCATGGTCTTCCAGCGACCAGCTGCACGGAGAAACTGCTGCAGGCCATCCGAAACAGCCACCATCTCGAATAGTGTTTCCTGGGTGGCAATCCGCTCGTCCGTGTGTTTGAGCAAGATGATCTGATCGCCTTCAGCGAGATCATCCGCCGGGGTGGGGTGAATTTCCTCCTCTCGTAGCACGAGTACCGGACGAGTTTTGCTCCAAGGCAATTCAGCGGTTGACCCAGCAATGGTGATCCACACCAGGTCAGGGGCAAGTGCATCTCCTCCTTGGACTGCGGCTGTGGGCTCAACGGGCTGTTCTACCAATAAATCGAGCCAGTTGTCGTACGCCATATCGAGTGGAATGGCGACATGGCGCGCGCGGGGAGGGTATTTACTGCAATCGGGGAAATGGATCGGCTCAAGCTCCAGCGACTGCACATTCGTTTCGAGGTCGTCGCATCGCCGATCCCCCCAGCCTAGTTGCCACTGCTTCAGCTTGTCGCCGTCTCTACGACTTTCTGCCCCATGCTTGATCCACCAGAGTTGAAGCATTCGTTGCAGGTATGGCATCTCATATTCATAGGCAGGGATCAGCAGCCGCTGACTGGGTGTGGCAAGCCAGTGTTGTCGGCTGGGCCAAAGCATCCCTGTAATGATGACATCAGTAACGGGCCCTCCATATTGCCGATAAGCCTTGACTCCATCCATGGCACTGATCTGGATGATCTCATTCCACCCCTCATCCAGCTCGCTGTCGAGCCAGTTCTCTAGAGCAGTGGCTTCATGGGGACTGCCACACAACACCAATGTCGTCCGCTCTTCAGAGCACGAGTTCTCAAGCTGCTTAAGCAGCCATCCTGCTTTTCCGGTGGTGGACTCCAGGAACAGTTGATGCACGCGTGTGATCTGATCGACCAGGTTGCGCGAGCTCACGTCCGATTGGGCATACAGCGTGCTTCCCTGTCCGGCGATCTCCAGCCATCGCGCAAGGCAGCGAATGGGGTAAAGGCCCGGGCGTGTTGCTGCTTGCAAGGCGCTTTCCAGGTAGCGGAGTGGCACGGGCAGATCGTTGAGGCTGCGAAAGACTTTTCCAATTACAGCCAGACGATCTTTCAGAACCGAATCTTGCCGCTCTAGCTCACGGCGAAGACCAAAAAATCGATCAGCAAGCTGTCCCAACTCAGCGTTGGCCCTGGCATCTTGGATCACTGATAAAGAAAAATGGCATCCAGATTCGGAAGGAGGATTGAGTAAACGCTTGTCGTCTAGCCGCATAAGCCACAGGTGGCTGCGCGAGCCATTTGCACGCAGCTTGTCCAGCGATTCACTATCACCCAAAGAAAGCAGTGCGATTCTGGGGATCTGAGGGAAGCTCTCTTCCAGCGCACTATCGACGGCAGCAGCGTTGTCATTTCCTCCTCGGGTACCGTCTATGACGAATACGAATGGCCTGCTGCCTTTGCCAATCGACTCGACCAGATCCATTACGCCAGCTGATCCATCTACCACGAGTGTATGCGACGTCGACGACTTGCTACGTTTTGGATCAGATGCTCGCAGAACGCGTGCACGCAACTCAGCAACACGTGAAATTTCATGGAAACCGGCGCGAGGACGTGAGATGAAAACCACGTCTGGCGATTGCTCCATATTCGCAGGATTGAGCCAAGGAGAACGAATGCCGCCCTGCAGTGCGTCAATACGGACGCGATGCAGGTACACCATCAGTCGGGTAAGCGCCTCTCCTCCCAGCACCGGGAGCGCTATCGCCATTGAGCGGCCATACTTGAGCGCCCTGCCTGCCATGGCGAAACTTGCGCATTCACCAGCCTCGGGAGCTGACAGATTATTCGCGCTCCAGTACTTGGACTGGGGATTAAGCAGGTCGCTGGCTGGGACAGAGCCCCAAGCATCTCCCATCGCCTGAACCCAGCCTCCTTGGCTTGGAATTGGTTCAGACATGATCAAGCCCTGGCTTCCTGAGGTGATTTAACGAGAAGGGCGGTCTTGATGCTCTCCGGGACGCAGTAGAGGCTCTTCTTCGAGCTGCTTTTGCAGGGCACAATCAGCCGCAGGCGGGACAGCCACTGACGTGCTTGCTGAGGGTTGATGTGGTCGTAGGTTTCCATGAGTTGAAGCTCAAGATCATCCTCGTCGAACCGTTCCTCTTCGCACAGTGCGCCCAGTACAGGCTTGGCCCACTCCACTGCATAAACACCGGCCTTGGTGAGGAACTCTTCCATGCTCTTGGGCTTGGCATGCAGCAGTGAGGCGTAGGCTTGTCCGAACGAGCTGATACGCACCACGTCGGGTTTCTTCTCCTTGGCTGTCAGCAGCTTATCCAGAGAGAAATACCAGCCCTGGCTGTACCTTTCCAAGGTCGCTACAGACGTGGAAGTATTTTCAAGCTCAAGCTTGTTGAGCAGGTGAGCCAGAGCTGTTGTCTTCCACACGTCCAGTGCGATGAAGGGCTGCTGGGACTCTCGGCCTTCCACCAAATGAGGGTGCGACTCCCATTGCCAGAGCGCGCGCGGCGTCATCAGAAACACGACACGGACGCGGTTGCGTTTGGCATTGCTATGCAGCCTTGCCTCATGCGCAACATCCAGTAGATCCAGCGTGTTGGTCAGGGGGCGGTCGCCTGTGAGCTCGATGAAAAGCATGATGTGCTTGTGAGCGGACTGAACGTTGAGCACGCCTTCATGCAAGAGCTTCTTAAATTCGCTTGGCGAGCCTAGGTCAGTGTCCTTCTTCTGGAATGCATGGTAGCGACCATAGCTATTGTTGTTGATGACGGGCTCTTCCTCACCAATCGCCAACAACGACTCCTCCATCCAGTGCGGGTTCAGCCCCAGCGCTTCTGAGCCTGTGATGATGCCTACAGAATAGTTCGATGAACGAGCTTCGATCGCTCCAGCCAATGGCTTATCTCGCGCGTCTTCGCTGATGAGCAGCTTCTCATCGCGCAGCGTGAGCGGAGATGGGCGAGTGGCTTTTTCTGGGTAAGCGTGGGCGGACAAGGGATCGTTTTCATGAATCGCATCTACGGCGGCAAAGAGCTTGTCTGCAATCTTCTGAGGCCCGCCAACGAGGTTCATGATGTTGGCGTTACGCAGGGCATATTCTTTGCCGCCCTCTGGGCGGCGCATGTGCTGCAGTACACCCAATCCGCAAAGCTCGTCGAGGAACGCCTCAAACTGGGCTTCTGTCATAGGCTCGAACAATTGTGGAGCCCACTCTTCCACGATCGCCTTCGCTCGGCTTGGTGAGAAGCTGCTCGTGCTTTGGGCAATCAAGCTGTAGGCGATCAGCTTGTACCGCAGATCGAGGTTGAGCGTGATATCGAAGCGGTCGCAAATCAGCTGACGGATGAGTGGGTCTTTGCGAATCTGCTCAATATCATCGGCGGTGATAGTGATTGAGCCAATACGTCGATCGTGTCGAGCGCTGAGCGTCTGAATCAATTCATGGCAGACGATGTGAATCAATCCAGGGTGACGGTTGGTTTCCACAAGGATTCGGTTCATCAGCAAGGGCGAGTCGAACTCATAACCCAGGTGCCCGAGCGGCTCGCGGATGAGTTGCAAGGCTTCTGCGGGACTCATGATCGAAACCTGAATTGCGCTGCCGAGCTGATGCAATGGGTAGTTTGGCGCGTCCGCGAAGCGGCGAACGTTCTCAAGACCAGCAATGACGACTTTGAAGCGGCCATTGCTGTTGTTAACCAGGCCGCTGAGCTCACGGAAGATGCGGAACCCGTTGGCTGCATCAAGACCCAGGATCGGGTCAATTTCGTCCAGACACACCATCAGAGAGTCGGGATTGTCCTTGCGGAAGTAATCCGAAAGCGCGGTCACCATTGCCGCCGTATCGATTCCGTAAGAGGGCTTGATAAGCTCACTCGAAACGGCGTCGTTGTAGATCTTGGCCCAGACATTTTTGCGATGTTTTTCCAGCTCATCGCCCGACAGGTTCGCCCGGTCAAGGTTGCCGTCCATCTGGTGCAAGAACGCATAACGATGCTGCTCGGGATTGTGGAAACATCGTTGCGTCTCATTCAGCAGCGTGGTCTTACCCAGCTGACGGCCACCGAAGATCATCGCTGCACCGTTGCGCATGGTCACAAGCGATTTGATGTCACTCTGGCGACCGTAACGCATCTCGGGTGGGGCAGGTTGCATTTGGTTACCGGTGTACGGATTGCTGTATGTCCACGGTAAACTCAGTTGCAGGAACGTCTTGAGACGGAATTGATCCGGCACCCCAAGGCCAGCAAGCATTGCCAGCAGTACAGGGTCTACGTGCAACAAGGTGTGCTTTTGCTGTTTGGAGAATTTGGCCAGCGCATTCCGCTCATCATTGGAAAGCTCCCTGCCAGAGAGGAGGATGGTGCGGTCATACAGGAAGTGGGTTTGCTCAGTGACCAGGGTGCGCAGTTCTTCTACCGTCCAGTCAGTGGTAGCAAGCAGGATGTTGACGGCCTGAGCTTCTGATTTCTGATTGAAGAAAACGATTCCACGCCCGGTATCGCGCGGTTTGACGGTCATCGTCAGGTGCGAAATCCTTCCATGAGAGGAGAACGCCGTGCGCCGTGGTGTATCGCTGGTGTAAATAGGGTGAACAGCTTCCAGGCCCAGCGCGTAGAAGATTTTGACCAATTCTTCGTAGGTCGACTTGTCCAGCGCTTTCACTCGACGGCGCAGCCCTACCAAGTCTTCCAGGGCTGACTTGAAGTAGGCGGGGAGCGACTCCAGTGAGAGGCCGTCTATATCCTCGCTCGCAAGGTGTCGAACGACCTCCCGCTTGTTCCGGCTCTCAGCAAGCACAGAGTGCAGTTTGGGTTCGAGCGTCAGGAAGCGCTTGAGCAGTTCGGTTCCACTTTCCGATTCACTTTCCAAGGCTGAGCCTGATTCCAGCGAGTGCTTGAGATGACCAAGCATCTTCCGCCACGGTAGTGTCGTGTGTGCTCAGCGCTGAGCGAACTTGACTGAGCCAGGTGGCAGGCACCCAGTCGATGCCTCGTTCAACTAGCGCTTGTTTGGTCAGTGCCTCCAGCGATCGTTCGAGTTCTTCTCGTTTTGAGCTGAACTTGGCGATGATGCTGGATTGCAGGTCATCAAGACTGGCGTGAATCTCGCTCAAATCATCCAGCATCCGAAGATTCTTGAGCTGATCCTGCAGATGTTCGAGCTCCCCAGTCAGCTGGTAGTGACGCTCATCATCAATCAGGGAAGCGATGTTCGCGTCATCAAGCAGTCCACGCATCTCTACGCTGCGGGTGTTGCATTGATAGACTTCTTCGGAGAACAAACGCTTGATTGCGCTGATGTTGTCCGTCACCGACCCTTTGTTCTCGTCCTGATGATTGAGTGTCAGGAGCAGGGCATGCCGGAAGTTTTTGCGCTCCAGTGCCTGGTCGGCGAGCCCCAGATTGTCGATACCGTTTTCGAGCAAGCCCGTGAGAGAGGCGAGTTGGTGCTGGAGGTCATCGTCCGTTGACGTTGCCAGCCACTCAACAGGCCATTGGAGCCAGCCGCTGACCCGTGAGTTGTCCCAAACTGTTTCGTCGTGGCGTTCCGCAACCTTGCTGATACGCTCAAGCGCGCTGATGGCGATTCTCAAGCCAGCATGATGCTCAAGGTCAGGAGTGCGCCCAACGCGCTCAGTCAGGTGGTTGGTAGCTGCCGAGAGCATGGTAAGGAGGCGAGGGGCAAATTTGCTGACCTCGTTGCTGCGCCGACCTTGGAGGCTATGACCTTCCACCCACAGGTCAGCAATGCCAACGATTTCATCCATGGATCGCAGGAACCAATTCCGGGCATTACCTTCGATTTGCGGGACGGAGGTGCTCTCGTTCATCACCTTGTGGATCTCAGATGACATGAGGCGGTTCTGCTCTTCCTTCTCACGGTACAAATCAGCAAAAGCACGTACTTCGTCTATCCGACTGGCATCATCCCTGGTAATGCTCTGGTAGGTAAGCTCGAAGTCATCGCGTGCCAGGCACTCCTTCATTGCCTTGCGCGCAGGCGCCCATCCAGTCTGCTTGTTCAGAATCCGGTCATGCCATTCCACCAGGCGCCCCCCAAGCTTGCCGCGCGCCTCCTTGTCGTGGCTCGTTGGTTGCTCACGGAGTGTGTCTAGATCGAGGCGTGTATTGAGGCTGGCAAAATTGACCACCTCCTCAATCAGCTTGGCGGTCGCGCCGTCAAAATTGTGGAGCACGGATGCAAGCATCCGAGGTGCGTTTGTCATCGTGCCACAGAACAACGTCGGCTGAAGGGTGGCGGCAAACACCAGGTAGGGCGCCACACGTCCACCTCGACGTCGATCCATCCAGCTCTCAATATCGTCAGAGGACAGCTGGTTCATGCTCTGCTGCACCCGTGTGACGGTGGCAGAATCGCCGCGCCACACATGCATTCCCTGATAGGCAGCCTGCACCAGTGGAAGCGACAACAGATCTCCAGCAACGTCCATTCTGCCGGCCAGCTCTAGGGTCTTGCTCGCAAGCGGCAGTTGACCCTCTTTGATCCACAACAGGGCGATATTTTCTACCGCGATTGCCGGAATGACATCCATGGTTTGCTGGCAGTGCTGCAGCCGTTCGCGGGCCTTCTCGGAAGAATTCAGGAACTCCGAGATGTTAACCTCTTCGTCCTTTTCTTCGTGTTGCGCAGAGTCCTCTGCCTTTTCCACCCTGAGATCGGCGGGCACGACGCTGATTACGTCAGCATCTTGAGAATCTACTCGTTCATCAAGGAGCTCCGCTTCGGGCTCAAGAGATGCCTCTAGTACTGGATCGATTTCAACACCCGTCTCGACGACTGCTCGAATCTCACGTACAGGTTCAAATTCAGGCTCAGGCTCAGGCTCAGGCTCAGGTGCAGGTGCAGGTGCAGGTGCAGGTGCAGGTGCAGGTGCAGGTGCAGGTTCCGCCTCCGCCGGCGGCTGTGTCGCGGTTGACTGGGGGATCGCTGTGGCAGCCGGTTCGCTATCAGGCTCTACGATCAACTCGGGAGGCGAACGCATGGTCGACTCGTGCTCCAAGTCAGAGCTACTGGGAGTGGCTAACTTAGCGCCATCCTGCGGTTCATTGGTTCCCTTTCCCCATGCGGTGATCGCTGCTTTTGCAGAGGGATGATAAGCCGTGACATCTAAAAGGGCGTCGTGACCATCAGTTGCCAGGGTGTCGATTTCGTAACCTGGTGGCAGCAGCAGGTGACAGCCTTCCTGTTCCACCTCTTGGTGCTGCTTTTTCCCCCTGACCTGTGATTCCTCTGCGGCTGAAATGCTAATGCGTAGCTCGCTCTTCTCGCGGAAATTAGCAACGCTGAGCTTGTCGTTGAGGTCTACCAGGCTGTGTTCGACCTTGACACGAAGTGCTTCTACTTCTGTGAGTCGGGCCTTGATACTCAGAGAGCGCTCTTCCCGATCCTGGGTCAGATCACTCAGGAAACATTCCGGAACCTCGTCTTGGAAACGCTCATCGAAGTATTCCAACCAAGCCGTTTTGAAGGCGTTCAGGAATTCTTCGTCGTCAAAAATCTGCAGGGACAGGTCACGTCCGATCTTGATCATCACGTCGATGCATTCACCCAGAATTTTGCGAACGGCCTCTTCGCTCAGGGCGTACTCTTGCTTTAGGCGAGGTAGATTTGAGCTGATCAATGCCTCGATCTGCTCAGCATAATGCAGGCTGTTGGAGTCGGTTTTCGCCTGCTGTGCTATCTGGAAAAGCTCTTGGTAGAGATCAAAAAGGCTGAGGGGGCTGGCTGCCGTTTCGGCAGCAGCGGGTGGAGCTTCGACGGCCTTGGTATTTACGATTTCATCATCGCGACCGTCCTGTGCCGCATCGGCCAGCCTGGCTTTGCGCTCATCCTCCAGCAGAACCGAGTAGTACGCCATGAGCTCCGGTTGGCGAGTAACAAACACCCCTAGGAGCTCGCTGCCGAATGGGGTCGAGATAGCATAGGCGCCGTCTGCAAGCAGTTGCTTCTCAACGTCGGTTAGAGCATCCCAATTTTCCAGCTGATCCAGAAGGAGGCCGGCAAGCCCGCCCAACGGCTTTAGGTACTCGCGACGCTTGATGAAATCACGAACATCGCCTTCCCAATTTTTGGCCGTATCGACCCACTCAAGGCGTTTGTCGAGCATGGCCTCAAGTGCATTCTGGTCTGCCTCGTCAAAAGCACTGAAGCGTTGGAGCGTCGAGCTTGAAGGCTCGTACCACGACGGATCGATGGCATTGAAAATGATACGCTCCCAGCTGCGCAGGCCCCCAGATTTAAAGGGTTTTTTTTGCGTAAGCTGATGAAGTTTGTGCAAGTCGTTCAGCAGTAGCTTGAAGCGGCCAGCAGACGTCCTATGAAAGTCCATCAATCGAGAACCGGCCTTCAACTTCAAATCCACCCGTCGTATGGCCCGGGTTATGCCTGTCATTTTCTCAAGCACTGCGACGTCAGGTTTACCCGTTTCCGGATTCAGCATCGTTTGGTCAGGAAAACCAACACCTTCAGCTGAGAATTGATCAATCAGGGCGTTATTGACTTCGACGGCGCAAATCAGGGTAGGCATTCGATTTCCGTATCAGATGAAGGTGGGTTCTGGGCAGCTTTTCTGCAGGCAGCAACATGGGCTATCCCCGGGTTTCCGAGGGGGCATTGGACTGTTGCAGAAACGGCTCGTAAGCGTAATGGCTGGAAGCTACTACACGATGAATAGCTCGGCTAGTCACCTCCCTCAGTAATTCGTCGGACAAGCGCAGGCTGAGCTAAAGATTTGTAAGTTTGCATGACCGCTTAGCTCTAGCTTGTCGTAATGTCAACTAAACCTTGGTCGCAAGGCTGGATGTTTCGTAGCTGCGATAAGCGTGCAATCCTTCCTTGGTCGCCATTGCAGAGGCGCTGCTCTTGGGCGCTTGATCCAAAAGCATTTCCAATGCCGCTGCTGTTAAAAGTTACATTCAGGGCGGGGCGAGATTTGAAGTGGCTACTACACAGCAAATCCAAGGTGGGCATTCCTACACCCCCCTACGACCGGACATGCTTCTTAGTTCCAGTACGAGAAGCCCGTGGCCCTCGCAGGCAGTTAGGCCAGGAGCAGGGAAGGGGCTGGGCAAAAGACATCAGCGTGCTGTCTTTACCGAATAGTGGCAAAATGCTATTTATACGGCCTACACAAGCCATATTGGTGGACAGGGACATGGTTGACACAACAGCGGCGGGTTCAGCAATCGCTACAGGCGCAGCGGCTGGGATAGCAAACGCTTCGTGGGTCTACGGTACGGCGGTAGCAGCGGCCAACGCGGCAGGTCTCAGCGGAGCTGCGGCCACCAGTTCCGCTCTAGCGACTTTGGGTGGTGGTGCTGTTGCTGCCGGCGGTGGTGGGATGGCTGCTGGCGTTGTGGCTGTAGCAACTGCGGCTGCCTGGCCAGCGGCGGCGGTAGCAGTGGCAGGCTACGGTACTTATCGTTTGTACAAGTGGCTTCGGTAGCCGCTGACTAACATATCAGTGTAGATCAATAGATGCTTTGAAAAGCCAATCAGCGGTCTGATTGGCTTTTCAACTTTCATTGACGATTCAGGCCCAGCGGCTGAAGTTTTTGGTTGTTCGTAATTTTATAGTCTGCGTTTTAGTAACTTATAAGGAATTTGGCAGTGGCATACAGAGATGATGGTGATCTTGAGTTTCTTTCTAAAATCGACTCTAAGTCGCTCAATGATTTGGTCTACTGCCTTACTCATGACAAAGATGGCAGTGCTCGACTGACTGAAGAGCTTACGACTGCAGATGCTTATAAAGCATTTAGTCCGGATCACCAGAAGTATTGGCACCTAATCGCTGCTGAAATTCAATGCTTTGGTGGCAATACTTTTGCCACGATGTTCCGGGGTGGGAAAGGTGTTCTTTACAAGGAGGTTCTTCAGGATGTCTGTGATAAGCTGAAGGTTAACTATAACAGCGACTCTAGCGTTGAGAAGATTGAGCAAAATATGCTCATGAAAATTCTCACGGATGCTGTAGAGAAGATGTCCCCTGCAGAGCTGAAAGAGCTCGCGGATGCAGTTGGAGTGAAGAGCGCAAACCTTCTTACAGCTGAGGCTATGTTGGGGGTTTTCCAAGCCGTGTTCAAGGCAGGGGGCTTCAAGTCATACCAGCTCACTCTCATAATCGTGAACGCTGTCATTAAGGCTCTGATCGGACGCGGCCTGAGTTTAGCAGGCAATGTCGCTCTGACTCGGACAATGGCTGTATTAACCGGCCCGATTGGTTGGGTGATTACAGGTGCTTGGACAGCCGTTGATATTGCGAGCCCTGCGTTCAGGGTTACGATTCCTGCCGTTATTCAGGTGGCCGCACTTCGGCAGAAGCATCTTTACGAGAAGCAAGCATCAGAAGTTGCGTTCAGCTGAGTTCTGATCGACTCCCCCTCGGGGCGATGGCAAATGATCATCGCCCGAGGTTCTCTTGGAGTAGTAGTAGAGTGGTGCAAGCTCAATCTGTCCTCTAGGGACTATCCGCATCTGAATTAAGAATGGCAGGTGGGAAACGAGATCACTTTAGTTCAAGACCTCGAATCCTTAGCCTGCGCATTTTTAAACCATGTTGGCAAATTATCAATATTGATATCAAAGGTGTTGGCGGGAATGGCGCGCCAGAAGTCTGATATTGCTTCGGTGAGCTCGTCAAGATGGCTGTCGGTTACATTTAGGTGCGTATAGTCCACCCAGCCTGGGACTGACGGATTATTCCCAGTAGTCGTATGCTTAAGGAACTGCGGGTGCTTCGATTTCAAAGCGTGAAAGGATGAGCCGTACCCGTGCTTGTAAACATTTACAACATGCCGGTAAGCACTGAGTTTCGCCATGAACGAGGCGTTTTGGTGTACTAAACCAGTCGAGTGAAGCAGGCTGGCCAATAGTTCAAAACTCACTGACCAAAGCTTGGAAGATACCTCAGGCCCTGGACTCCAATACTCTATCTGTCGAGCCAGCCAGTTACGAAGCCGCTTATCCCATTCGTGGAACATTCCTGCGATAAGGCTCATACGCGTCTGATCACGCATCTCATTCAACAGGCGGTAGTAGTCTACGCCTGCATGATAAGCGCCTTCAAAAATGTCAGCAGGGTCGTCTCGATCAGGATCAAAATTGGCGGATCGGATGTTCAACCATTTTTCTTCGGCTTGTGCGGCCTCATCCTCCATTTTTCCGAATTGAGACAAGAGCTTTGCTTTGCCCTGCGCAACATAAAATCTGTGTTCTTCGATGTTGCTTTCCCGCAAAGACTCCCACATTTGGAAATACAGGTGATTATTTTCTTCTTCTACGTCCATTGGAATGTTCATGCGGTTTCTCCTTTTTGACAACGCCTCAGTTACGTAGTTCGTCGTTGGTGATCTGTGTACTACGCATGTCAAACTTGACCTCAGTGAGGAAAGTTGCTCGCCAGCTGTAGGTTACCTTAGGTTTGTACAAATCAGAAGAGCTTCCCTCATGATGCAAACATCTCAAGTGGCATTTTGGTATCATTGGGTTTTTAGGATTGGGTAGAGGTAGCGGTGCAGAAAGGTGCTACATGGAAAAAGGTCAATACTCATAGAGAGAATTCTGAGTTACGCGAGCTCCTCTTCGCTTGGGTGGCTGCGATCGAGCGTTATACTACCCGTTTCGTGGATAATCCTTGGTGTTTCAACGAGCGGGCGACACTGAGTACATTGGCCGGAGCTGCTTGGACTCTCAAAGATTGGGTGGCTCTTGAGGAATTTGCAACGTCGAAACGCCTAAGAAAGCTCCAGCCCGGGGTCGATCATGGCGACAAACTGCGATACGGACGATGCGATCTTTATGTAAGTGCTCCGAACCTTAGCTTTGCATTTGAAGCTAAGCAGGCTGTACAGCCTATAGGCCGACGTGCAAATGGTTATTCATATGCCTATAAGGCGATCGACGCCGCTTGGAACGACATCGGTGATATTCAGTCAGGTGAGGCAGATTGCCGGTATGCAGCGACTTTCGTAGTGCCTACCATACCCGTGTCTGAAATTTACGCCTCTAGAGGTGAGTCGGGAGAAATTAGTGCTAGGAAAGTACGTGCGATCCTCAAAGCGTGGCTTGAGGAGACAATGGGCTGCTTAGGTAAAAACTGTAAAGATCATGAATTCGCTTTTATTTTTCCGGAGTTAGGGAATCCAGACTATTGCATAGGCGGTCGCCACTATCCGGGAGTAGTGCTCCTGCTGCAGGAGCGTTTGCGAGCAACAAAGCGATGCGCGGCTTAATCGCCTGTTGCCAGTGGCGTTGCCGGGGTGCAGCATTTTGTGTGGCGTTCAATTGGTATTAATTGTTTGTTGGGCGCGCGAGCTAGATAAAGTAGTCTGCGTCGATTAGAGGTTCAAATTTAATACCATGCGCTGCAAGCTACTCCCTGGCCTCATTTTGTCAGGTGTTGCAGCTCTTGCTCTCCTTTCATAACGGCAAGCGTAGCTACGTTGGGCCTGAATCGTTTCGCTAGCTTTTTTGAGTATTGAAAGATCCTTTAGTCCTACTAGCACAGGAGCAGGGATTACAGGCAGGATGGAGCTAATCAGTAACGATCGCAAGTGAAGCCGGAGATGGATCGTCAGATACATGCATTGCTTCCTCCTGCGCGAGTGCCTGCCGTCAACGTTGCTCCTGATGTACGGTGGTCAGCATTGTTGACCTTCTCATGGCTTGTGGAATGTAGCTAGCATGCTAGGCGCGCTAGGACGGTTTGCGTGATAGGCTGAAAGCATTTCGGTGAGTGCTTATTAGGGCTAGATGAAGGATTGAAATGAACACGCTTTGGAATGCTGTATGATAGATTCAGCAGGGCCCCGCATGATACGACCTGAAGACGCCATACTTTTTTTGGATTACGACGGCGTGCTTCACCCCAATTCAGCTTTTCGCACGAAGCACGGAATTGAGTTGAGGGCGCCAGGAGCACTGATGATGCATGCTCCGATCCTGCATAACATCCTGCTCAGCTTTCCGACCGTCAAACTATGCTTATCGACGTCTTGGGTGCGTATGCTTGGATATCAAAGAGCGCGTCGCGCGCTGCCTGAAAACCTGCGGGATCGCACGGTTTCAGCCACTTGGCATTCAAGGATGCGAGGTGACCCGAGGGAAGGGTATGACTCTTTCACTCGCTACCAACAAATTTGTGGGGCTGTGACGCGTGCTGGGGTCAAGAACTGGCTCGCGCTAGATGATGACCCAGATTTTAGTTGGCCAAACGGTGACTCTCGGCTAGTGCGTTGCGACCCTCACCAAGGATTAGGAAACCTGGCGACCCAAGAAGAGCTGCGCGCCAAATTGGCAAACCTATTCGAATGATCCGACTGCGGCACCACGGTCTGGTAATTGGCCCCTCGGTAGCGACTCGTTACGGCTGCAGTGTGCCCACTGGCCTTGGAGGATGGTCATGCACAGGATGTTAGCAAGCATCTGCACCAGGGATACCTGGTGTGTAGAATGCAGTGGCCTCCCATAAAACCATGCGCATAGCCCCGATGGCAGCGAGGTGTTGGGAGAAACTCTCTTGCGATTGAGGCAAGGTCTGTTGGCAGTCAAATGGTGTGGCAGAGCAGTATTATGGACTTGAAAATGCAGAACGAAATCAGCTTCACCGATGTAATCCGCCAGATACTTCGCCAGCATCCTGAGGGGTTAACGCCCCAGCAGATTCGAGAAATCGTCAAGGTGGAGTACCCCCAACACGTCGGTACCCCGAGTCACCTCAGAAATATTGAGGCTGGCAACTACAAGGATTTGGATCATGCGGTGCTGGCACGTATCTACCTAGCGTGCAGAAGCGCTACGGATATCTCAGCAGACAAGAGCCGGAAACCGCACCTGATGACTTTGTTGGCGGATGCAGGCGCAGCCGAAATCAAGGCTGACGATTTCATTGAGGGGGAAGATCTTGCCAAGCTGGAGGCCGATGTCGGCACCTTGTACGTGCTTTCCACTGGTCTCTATACAGCTGAACAGGTTGAAATAGTCAAAATCGGGAAAACCACCGGCTCGGTGGACAAACGGATCACCCAGCTTTACACAACCGGGGTGCCTTTTCGCTTCAAGATCGTAAGTGAGCTCGAAACGACGAACTACTCGAAGCTTGAGCAAGCTCTGCACTGTTTGTTCGACAAGTACAGGATCAATAAATCGCGAGAGTTCTTCACCTCGCATTGCCTGGAATTCATGCCAGAGCTTATTGCCCTGCATCGAAGAATTGAGGAAGCGTGAGGACTAAGCCTCGTACTCAGCTTAGCTGCGGCAGTCGAAGCAGGTTGCTCAACAGGAAGAGGCGCGCCGATGAAAAGAACACTGTTAGGCATCGCGGAAGCGGGTGAGTTACTTCTAAAGCAGGCCATTGAGGCGAACCGTGCTTACAACCAGGCGGTAGCCGAGGGGCGTCCTCAGTTCGAGATCTTGCGCCTTCGTATCGAAGCGGATCACCTTTATCAGACTGTGATCGACTATGCAGTGCACAAAGCGGGCATCCTGGGGCAGACAGGGCACTGAGGGCCCCTGAGCTCTATCGGCGGCTCTGTCAGTACGAGACATTTGCTCCCTTGGGCACATTATCGGGGGCGAACCTGTGATCTTCGGCTGAGCTCTTGATGAGTTCAGGCTCCTCACGACCTTACTTCAACTGCGCAGCCAGATGCCTCCTGGAGCAGTTGGTTCCGATCTTGAGTTCGGTGGCCGTTTGAAGCCGACGCCGCAACTCTTTAAGGCCACTAGGCCGGTCGCAATGGATGTCGCGCGCTATCCACCCCGCCATCATCGATCGAGATTCATTGCTCTGGCGAAAGCCAAGAAGCGATCGATCGCCTCCGGAGACTTGTCCGTCGAATGCCACAGGGTGTAGTGAGTGGCTAGATAAGGTGACGTATCCTCTTCCGAGAGGATGGCTGCCGCTGCTGTGGATACGATGAAGCCGTCACAGCGGCCTTTGACAACCGCTTGCTGGAGCAGTCGTAGATGTTTACCGATGAAATCCGTAGTGAATTCAGCGAGGAACTCGATCGCGAGGGTCTTGGTGGGCTGAGCAACCACTTTGCCTACTGGGGTTAGGTCGTCGAGATTCAGCGCTATTACTCCGGCGTGACCGAAAGGAGCAAGCTGTTCACAGCCTCTCTTGATCTGGTTTTCCAGATTATCGGCAGACCAGATCTTTTTACACGCGATGGGGTAATCGGCCATGTTTAACTCGACGATCAGGTCAGGTTCCGCAGCCCTCGCGGATACACCGCTGGAAATCAACTGCGCCTGCAGCACCAGTTCCCACAGGGCGTCTTTGCCTTGAGAAAGTCCACGGTCATTCGGCTGCATGACGCTTTTTGCCATGCGTTTAAGGGGTTCGTGGATTCCCGGCTGCTCGCCAACCAGGTTGATGGCGTCAACCAGACGATTGACATGAAGTGCATCGATGATGATCTGCGCATCCGGCTCCCTCTGATCTACCCACGCCTGGTCAAGCTTGTCTGCCTGTCTCAGCAACTGATGCAGAGCGCTGCCGGATCGGATCTTGATGCCCCGAGCCGCAAAAATCTCACGAGCGAGCGCTACTTTCTCTGCGACCCGAGCATAGCTGTCCGTCCAGTGATCATCGACCAGTGTCGTCCGCGTGCGGTGAATGCTCATTGTTCGCTCCTGCAGCCTTAAATCGCTGGACTGGACTGCCGTGAGGGATGGTTATCACCCAGGCTGGCTCTGCCGTTGGCTACCAGCTCGGCTATAGGGCCCTCGTGTAATGCCTCAATGAACCTGCCCTTGTCGAGCCAAAATTCAGTTTTATGAAAAACTTCTTCCAATTCGGGGGTGAGTGTCATTCTGCTTCTGCCCGAAAAGTCGCAGAGGTTGTCATAGAGGTTTTTGCAGAACCTTAGCGCTGCTAATGTGGCTAATGTGCTGGTACCGAAAGTCGGAGCACCATCTCCTCGCGGGTAACGGACATACACGCCGCGTTCTCTCATTTCACGATGAATGGTACTGATATGAAGGGTTTCGGCAGCGAAATAAATGTCCTTACCCGCTTCAAGGTAGAACGTTAGAGAATCTGTACAGCTTCCTTCCAGTACGCCCCGCAGCGATCTGGCCGCACCTGTGATGAAGCGCTCTACACGATTGAACCTTTCTTCGTTTATGACGGGCGTGCCAGCCTCCGGAGAACCTAGGAAGAAGCGTTTGTGAAGGACGGGATGTACCTTGTATGAGAATGTGTATTGCCCGAAATAGACGAGATCGTCGAACTCTTTGAAGTACTCAAACAGAGCCTTACGATGGGCGTAATAGGCGTCGAGGTGGTTTTTGGTTCGACTAAGAGTGATCTGGTTGGCCGCTTGCTGCGTCGAATGAATGCGCGACACCAGCCCAGCCAGTGGAAGCGATATTGACATGATCGCGATCGGTAGCAGGCTTATCTCAAAGAAAGTTTTGTACCCTGCAGCCGTGAGGCTCACCTCGTAACCTGACCAAGCCCATCCGCCAAATGCAAGACCAAGACTGAGCGGTATACCGATGGCAAGCCACAGTAACCCCTGTTCGATAAGGCCATGTTCGGTGTGAAGCTCGAAGACCGAGAGTGCCTTGCTACGAAAATCGGGGCCTTCACCGCAGTAGCGCATGACCAGCCAGAAGACGGCCAGTGCTGGGCCCAGTATGGTAGAAACCAGCAGCAATAACTCAAGCATTCGATTGTCCTGTCGCAACGTAAAAGAAGCTAGGAGGGGAGTCTTACATCATCTGACTATCATGACCAAGCAGCTGTCGCAGGAAATGCAGGTACTCATCCCCTAGGAACTACATCGCACGACTTTAGCGCGACGCTCTACGAAGCCTCAAGCTCCCCCATAGACGCCAGTTCAGGCCAGCTATGCATGCGGGGAGGGGAGTCTTTTGGTTGTTGCGGCAGAATGAGGCTTGGACGGTTGTCCCTCAGCGCCACCACATCAGCATTCCAAATTGTGTGCATTTACACGACTGTAGCAAGGCGAGAATGGTGCATCGAGGTAGTTGATTATATCGAGTGCGATTGCCCTAGGCAGAGCCCGCTTGCTCATACGATATATCCACGACGAACCATGTCGCCTCCCCTGTCGGAGTTTGAACGATCACTTCATCGCCTTCTTCTTTTTTCAATAGCGCACGGGCCATGGGGGAGTCAATCGAGATGTAGTCGTTGCGCCCGTAGATCTCGTCATAACCAACAATGCGGAACAGCTTGCGCTCCTCGTCTTCATTTTCGATTTCTACCCAGGCGCCGAAAAAGACTCGGCCTTCTTGCTCCGGGGAGTAGTCGACGACGCGGATGTCCTCAAGCCGCTTCCGTAGGTAGCGAATGCGTCGATCAATTTCCCGCAGCAGCTTTTTATTGTATTGGTAGTCTGCGTTCTCGCTTCGATCGCCGAGGGAGGCAGCCCAGGTTACCTTTTGCGTGATCTCGGGGCGGTAGGTGTGCCACAAGTGATCAAGCTCAGCTTTGAGGGCGGTGTGGCCTTCTCGGGTGATGATGTTGGTGGGCAAAACTTGCTCCCAAGTTTGTCAGACGAACTAATTCCACGGCGCGAAAACGCTGCTCCTGGCGGGTATTCACTCCATCAGATAATCGCGCCTACCCGTGAGCTCCGTGCTGAGCCTAGCACGCAAAGGGCTCAGATTTGTAACGTTATGAGGCGATCGAGAGCCTGGCACTGTGAGGCCAGGCTGCGGACGAATCACGATGTCTGGAGAGCGAGGGCTGGGGATGCTGGTCGCGTTGTATGTCTCTACGTGTATCTCGGAGGCGTCAAAGATTTCTCAAGGCTTTCTCCAAGGCAGCTAAGGTTCCAGGCCAGAACAGCTGCTCATCGTTAGGCCCTAGAATATCGCTCCGAGGCCCACGCTTCAGGTTGTGTTCGGATAGGAATAGGTCTGAGCTAAGATATTCCAGCGCATCGCGCTCACTCTCTGTGAGTTTGAATGTTGCGCTGGGCGCTGTCCTAACGTCGATGTCATAAATTGCGTTCGGTGGCAGCAGCTCCTTCATCTTGCGCTGTTCAGACTTCAATTGGGCAAGCAACCCTCTCGCTAGCAACTGATGCCGGCCATTGAGCTCGTCGATCCAGCTGTAAGGGCCGCTGACTGGTTTAGGCTGGGGAGGCATCTGATCGGAAAAAGCTTTGATCAGCGTCCGATACTTCGCCCCTCCAGAATTTTTGATGGTCTGATTCGAGGGCCCACCGTATACAGCCCCTAACCGGGCGATCATGCTATAAGTGAAATTCGTACTTCCACGACTCTTCTGTTCTAGGCAAGCTTCGTAGACGGCTTGAAGGCTCTTGCGCGTCCTTGTGCTAGTGCCTTCTAGCAATAGTGACAGCGTTTCCTCAGGGGTCATTACACCACCACCTCATTATTCTGGAGGAACAGGCTCTTCTGAATGCCCTGAGTGTTACCCTGAGCCTCTCGTTGAGTCTTTCGAGAGGGAAGCGTTTTGAGGCGACTATCTGAGTGAGTGTTCGGTTGGTATTCAATGCGAAGCACGTCCTGAGCGTTTTGACCTTTTAGCAGTGATTCAAGTGCTTGGGAAGTTAGACGCTGGTCGCGAGGAAGGTCTCTCATCAGAATTGATCCGTCCATCACCGACGATACGGTTGGCCAACTCATCCTGGCAATCATGAAATTGACAATTTGATTGCCTATCACGATCTGGCTTTTCTTATCAAGCTTGTACATGACTGGAGTCAGGCGATTGAGTTCCGCCATGCGGTCGATCATATTGCTGCGCTCAGGTGAAGCAAGATCTGCGCTGGCAGATGTGTAAATCTCAGCGTTTTCACAAACTTCGTGAAGTTGTTGGAAGTAGGAAACTTCCTCAAACGCCACCATGGCCTCATGGCCTGGCTTTACAATCAGCTGCGTCGAGTTATTTTGCAGGTCGGTGCTGGCACGCTCTGCGATGAGTGATTGGCACTCTTGTGTGATCTTATTAATTGCGTTCAAGTCCGCCAGGTACATGTCTGCGGCAACAGATGCCGTGTTGATAAGGCCGCTGAGTGAATCCAGTTCGCTTTTCGCTTCATCAATTTGTGCTTTGTAGTCAATCTCTGTAGTGACACCTGATTGGGACTCATCAAAACGATCCGCCGCAAGTTTTTTAATTCTATTGCCCAACTCTGTCCTTTTATCCTGCATGTCCTCTAGTTTGCCTATGTGGATGCGGCAGCACAGCGAGATTTCGTTCGCCAGTGACAGCAGGCCGCCCAAAAATACAGGGCCAGTCAAAAAGTGACGACAATGAATGCAGTTCTCACGGCCTAAATATCCAGCGGGGACGGGGATGAACTTACCATCAATAGTTGCTCCATCCCCACAACGACTCGCTGCCATGAGACAGATTCCGTAATCTCGATACAAAGCACTGCCAGCAACGATTTGGCTTGTCATTTGTTTAAGTGCATCTGCGTTGTTGTTGATGAATACATCATTCGCCTGATGCCCCCGCCCTTCAACAAGTTTTTGGTACGCACCTTTTGATCGCTTGTGTAAATACCGTTTTTCTGCTTCGTTAAATTTTTGGCGCAACATTTCGCCATTTATCTTAACGTAGTAAATTGTCATGATTATTGAGGCATGCCCAACGATTTTAACTAATACACTTAAAGGCAATCGAAATTCCATGACATAGGCAGTAATCAGGCTGACCCTCATGGCATGTGGGGTAAATTCCGACCGATAACCGCTCACGTTAAATGGTGAGCCCGTTAAGGTTGCCAGATTAGGTGCGGTATTATATAAGGCAATAGCAATGCGTCGTTGAAGTCTGGTGCCAAAGCTCACCCCACACTCCTCTGAGCCAAAGTCCCTGAACAAGAAGCAGTTGCTTCCTTTGTCTAGGCGTTCAGGCTCCGAATAATTGGTGTTTACACACTCGCCCCACGGCATAGGACGATCGACGGGGTTATACTTCGACTGCCAATCTCTCAGTCTGATCATCCATTTAGCCAAATCTTCTGGCATCCAGGGTACGTCATATCCGATGATACCTTCCGCTGACTTGTTGGTGGTCAGGTGCATCCCGAAATCACCGTTCGGGTAGGGTTTTATGAATCCTTCAGACGCTGTCTGCCCGCGAAGGGAGGAAGGGTTATCTATCCATATCATTTTCCCTTCTCTTATTACTGGAATCCTGAGATCACACTCCCCAGAATCTGCGTAAGCGAGCTGAACACCTCGAATGGGAACCGACGTCAGTGCATAGGTATGCATCCAATATCCCGGGAACCAGATTTTATAACCCCCGTTTTCTTGCCGAAAAACGCAATCGGGGTCATTTATGTCAATTAGAGCTTGGTCAATATCAACCCAGTCAGCATCGAATACTTGGAGATGCTTGAGCTCGGAGAAGGATGCGGCGGTGGTTGGTACAATCCATTTTTTTATTGCATCTACATGGTGATAAGCAAGAGGCGGTTTAGAGGTTTGTCCAAGCCCAGCGCTTTTTGGTGTGCGCAGAGAAACCGGGTGGAATGGATTGACCGCTCCTGCAAGATTAATTTCTTCGTTCGTGTCCTCGCAGCGAGCGGTCAGATTCTTTTCGATAAACTGATCCGAAAACTCTTTAAGCGTGCTCAAATGTTGCTTGGCTTTACTATCTGGCAGTCGCAGCAAAAATTCTTTAAAATCATCCCGGTCAAAATCATTAGTGGTGAAAAATGTGATGGGGTCTTCGCTTAAGTTGTTGGGCTTGATATAATCTCTGACGAATCTAACCAGATGATGAACCTTGAAAAGACCTTTCGCGGTGCGCAGGAAATCTGCGAAGGCAAAGCGCCATTTTTCGTATGGCTCACGCAACGTCACCAGCGTATATGGTTCTTCTTTGCCAAGATAGGCTTGCCAGTTTACCCATTCATCGCTATAAACTTTCTCGGGAGTCAATGGGAATTTTTTGTCTCCAGTTTCTTTGATATATTTCTTGTAGGCGCCACTCGTTGGAAGGTTAAGCTTACGAAGCAATGCAGTGGCATCTTCATAGCAGTATGGGCGCTCTATCCCGCACGTGTCATACCAATCCTTCCATTCCTTAGCGAATACGCGATCGGGGTGGGCAGGTAGGCAAGGGTATTTTTTATAAGCGACTCGATATTCCCTGCTATTTTTAATCCCAATAGCCTTGATTGCAAATTTAACATCCTCCAACGTGTTGCATTTCTTGGGAAGAATAAAGTTTAGCCAGGGTATGGATTTTCGATAAAAAGACCTAATACTTGATGGCAAGCCCGGGTCAAGATGACGCTTTTCTTTGTATTCCTGCAGCGTTGTGAAGCCCAGCGCACGAGCAGCTGCGCCTGCTTCCTCGGCAGTTGAGTAAAATGGCGCTGCAGATAAAAATTCGACCCATCCACCAGTCGGCCAGGTATTTTCGTAATAAAGATCAGGTCGCTTTGGCAGCATCGGATCCGAAGCATGACCATTTGCGTACTCCTGGATGGTTTTGAAACCCAAGGCGCAAGCATGTATTCTTGCGAGCTCTAGCGATTCATATTTTTTCTGCTCAGGAAGAAAATCTGCCCAGCTAGTCCATTCCGTTTTATAGACATGATAAGGGTGCTGGGGGAGTTTCGGATCGTCAAGGTAATAGGCTTTGTATTCCTTGTTCGACGCGATACCAAGTTCGCGAACAGCTTCTTTCGCTTCATTATAGCTATCATAGTGTTCGATGCGCAGTCCAACAAAGGTGGGCCAGTCAATCCACTTCTCACGATAGAACCTGTGGGGGAGTGAAGGCAGCTCTGGGTGGCTGCTTCGAAACGCATTGTATTGACTGCGCTTTGTGATCTTGTTCTCAGTTAAGAGCTTTGTGGCCTCGGCTATGTCGAGGTATCTAAATGTTTTGACTAAACCGAGATAATCATCCCAGCCTGCCCACTGATCGTATTTAGTTGCGGGATCTACATATAATGCACTATCCGCCAACTTGCAGCGTCTCACATAGTCAGTTTGATTAGAGCAGCCTAAAGCTCGGGCTGCATTTCGTGCATCATCAAAATTCTCATAGCGGTCGGGTTGTCCGAGAAATGCATGCCAGCCTTGCCAACAATCTTTATAGCTGTCCATCGGGCGCCTGGGCAGCTTCGGGTCTTTGTTGAAGCCAGCCTTGTAATGCGCCTGTGTCGAAAAACCATAGGCGCAAGCGGCGGCGCTTGCTTCCGCAATGCTGGGGTATCGTTCGCCACCTATTACAAAGTCACTCCATCCGTTCCATTCATCTTTATAGATTTCTTGAGGATTTTTAGGGAGCCTCGGATCGTCAAAGTGTCCTTGTCTATATTCTTCCTCGGAAATGATATTGAGGGATGCCACGGCTTTTTTTGCGTGTTCGTACGTAGTATAAGGAGCTAACTTCCTGCTCAAGAAAGTTGGCCAGTCAAGCCATTCTTTAGGCCAGGCGGTTTCAGGGCTTGGGGGTAGTCGCCGATGTGTCTTCTGAAATCTAGAGTATTCGGCTTCGCTTTGGATTTTCTCTTCTTGTACCAGAGTCTGGGCGTTCTGGTAGCTGATAAAGTCTGTATCCAAATCCAGTCCCAGATAGTCCTCCCAGCCAGTCCACTGGCTTGCAAAAACTTTGTTGGGGTGGTTGTGTAGAAGTGGGTCTACCTTCCTGCATGTATTTATATACTGGCTTTTAGTTGTAAAGTTGAGTGCACGCGTTGCCTCCCTCGCTTGATCATAATCGGTATATCTTGGATTGTGATCCAAAAACTCGCTCCAATTTTTCCATTCAGATTTGTAAAATTCAGTGGGGTTGAATGGAAGTCGCGAATCGCCAGCTTGGAATTCTGTGTACTCCCTTTTGAGCTTGATTCCCGCCCGCCTGACGATTTCACATGCCTCTTCGTAGCTATGGTGATTACTCTCAAAACGCTCTGCATTTCCCAAGTAGTCGCTGAAGCTTACAAAGTCGCTGTACTGGATTGTGGGGTTGCTAGGGAGTCTGGGGTCTTGCTTGTACCTTTTGATGTAGTCCGTGCTGCTTACGAACTTCAGTGCACGGGCGGCAGTTCTGGCTTCCGCGTAGGTTTTGTACAGGTTTTTCTTTGCCATTTTCCGTCTTCCAATTTTAATTGCTACTTAGTATTTCAAGGGTTTGTACGAAAAGTGCTTAGCCATGTCCAAGCAAAGCCCCGCAGTTGACTGGGTTGTCAGTGGTGATTCCGAGCATAGGATGCTTCTTGCCCAGGTTATTGCTGTTATCAATTAGGCATGGTCATTGCGCAGTAGCTTTTCGCACAAAGCCTAGTCCCCTGAGCTATGAATCGTTAGCCCAGTGCGCTGAGATGTTGGCTTACAGATGAGTTGCGTGTGATGGGTCAAATACTCCGTTTAGATACGCAGGTGTTGGGCTTTTGTTCTAGAAAGTCCTTCCAGTCATCCCAATGGCCAAGGTGACGTGAAGGGCTGTCTGGTAGCTTGGTATCTGTTTGAGAAGCAACTACGCGAGGGGGTGTATCTTTTTCATTGCCAATTTTACAGGTTGGACGGCATTTCATTTATTCGGTCTTCCTCTCTGTATTAACGGTAGGTGAGGGCTTTCAGTCAAAGTCAGAATCATCAAATGATAAAAACTCGGGGGCTGACAGTGTTGATGAAGGGTTGCCTCGTTCAGTCTCTCGCATGATTTCGCGAATTTCCTCACTGCTTTTTGAGGTGTAAACTCCGCAAGAGGTGGGGCTTCTATGGTGCATCATTTTTTGAATGTCCACTTGTTTAAAATCGTGTTGAGCTAGGCGATAGCCATACGCATGTCTATGTCCGTGCTCTGTTGTTCCCAGCAGCTTGGAGCTCGGAAGTTTAATTCGATTGACAGCTGCGACGTGCCTGCGCCTAAAGTTTTTCCTGGTCTCTGGCTTCCCGTGCATGTTGGTAAATGCATAGGGATGTTGGCTCTTTTTGGGCTCAATGCGTTGATACTTCAGATACAATTGAAATATAAGCAAGAACTCCCTTGCCTTAGAAGGAGGGAAGAAAGAGATGCCCATGAAGTTGTCAGAGTGATCTAGCATCGGATTCTTCCATCCGGCATGTAGACTTTCGCTTTTCAGGTACTTATTTCGTGGTTTCAAACCATACCTGCGCTTCAGATAATCTTCACGGTTGTCGTATCCGCGCTCAGGTGCTTTCCCTTCAGTTGGGTGGTAGATTTTAACGATAGCCTCATTCATCTCTACATTAATGGTAATGTCAGAAAGGTAGATGTGGAATAACTCGCTTTCACGCACCCCGCCGTAATGCATTAGGTAGGTCATTGCCTGCGATTTGTAATCAAAATAAAGCGGGCTGGTGGGTTCTTTGACTTGAGGATTGATAAAGCCTTTCTCAATGAGATCGTTGAAACGGTTTTCTGCGAAGCGCTTCACCTCTTCTCTCAGAACTACGTCTTCGTGAAGCATGCCGATCTCTCTTGTGTACTTGATGTCGTTGAACGCTGCGTTGCTCTTGATGTGCTTTAGCAGGCTGTTGTTTTTCTTGTGATGATAAGCGCACCAATTGATCTTCTGCTCGTGGTTACTTGCTTCCCTTATTGGATTTGCAATGACGCCGCTATGGTCTGGCTGGCGTGTCAGCCAATCGGTGTATTGAGTCAGGTAGCCAATGATACGATTGACTCTTTTCTTCTGGCGTGGCCTCCAGTAGAGCTCGGTTGGGTCTTTGCCTTCGTAATCAACAGTGCCGTGATCAAGTGCGTATCTGAATGCTCTTAAAAGATCTACTGCAGAGTGGAAAGGGATGTCAGTACGCTCGGTGAACTCCAGCAGTAGTTTCACTGCGCGGTTGATTTCGGCCTGACCCGAGGTGCTACCGTCGCGCTCAACGTGGTACTGAAGGAGGGAGACCAGGACGCCGTGCTTCGTGAGGATTCCCTGGATGGTCTGTCCGATGTGGCCGGTGGTCTTGCTGCGGTACATGACCTTGATAAAGGCAACACTCATCGCTTGACTGACCTTTCGACGGGTTGACAGTTGGCTCGTGGTTTGTGTAGGTGGTCGGCTGCGACTGACGCTGGATCGGCAGGACTCCAGCGGGTGGATGTGTTCGGGTGCTCTGTGTTCCGGCAGTAGGTACTGGCGAAACCTGGGGATTGTGGCGGTGCCTTGGGTCGGTTGGGCTCGGCACTCAATCGTGAGCAAGGGTGTGATACAGCCTGGCCCGGATCTGTGAAATTTAATTTGATGCGCCGTGTTGACATCTTCGGTATACTCAGTATACTTTGTGATAGTTGTATATTTTTTGATGGTAGCACCTCCCATTTCGCGTGGGCAAGGTGCTTTTTGTGTTTCCGTTTGGTTTCTAGGGCTTGTGCTAGGGGGCTAGGAACCAGTTCGCTCGGTGTGAATGGCGTTCTGCCTTGGTCGCGCCTTTGGCTCCAGCACCCCTGTCTCTTTGCATTTCTTGCTGGTCTCTCCGCTCACCTGTTTTCCGCACCCCCGCCACTTGCAGGCAGTTCCTTCCTTCGTAATTCGCTCCGTTGATCCTCTCTCGCTCGCTCCTGTCTAGCGGCTATCTGATTGCCCCACCGAAGCCTAGCTTATGGTCTCGCCAATTAAATGACGCCTCTCCGTCGGTGCGGGCATGCTATGGGTTTTCAGGGGGCAGTTCGTGGTGGCTGGTTGGGTGGGCACGGCATCTGTTCACGTCCTCTTATAAAGGAAGCGCACCGCAGCGTTCATTTTTTGGTGGGGCTATGGGTGAGGGGGGCGGGGTTAGCGGGCTGGCGGGATTTCAGTACCCTGTGGGTAGGGGAACTAATACCAGTACAACAAGAAGCTGCTGCGCGAAATCGACCGCCGGGTGCGTTACCTGCGCAAGCGGCTTGAAGATGTGAAGGTGGTGGCCTACTCGCCGGAACAGGAAGGCAAGGTGTTTTTTGGTGCCTGGGTCGAGATCGAGAATGACGATGGCGAGACCATGAAGTTTCGCATTGTCGGCTATGACGAGATCTACGGGCGCAACGATTACATCTCGATCGACTCGCCCATGGCGCGGGCCTTGCTCAAGAAGGAGGAGGGCGATGAGGTGGTGGTGCACACACCTACCGGTGAAGCGACCTGGTATGTGAAGAGCATCAGTTACGGCCAATGAATTGATGTTGTCTGCACCGGCCCCTTCGCGGGCGTGCCCGCGAAGGGGCCGGTGCGGGTAATCCTCAACTGTCGCGCAACACCGCCAACGGGCTGGCATTCAACGCTCGCCGGGTCCCCAGAACCCCCGCACCGCCCACCAGCAGCGCCCCCGCCAGCGGCAACGCCAGCAGCCACGGGTGCGGGCTCCACTGCAAGTCGAAGGCATAGCGGTACAGCACCAGGGTAATCAGCTCACAGCCCACTGCGGCCAACAACCCGCTGGCCGCCCCCAGCAAGCCGAACTCGATACGCCGTGCCTTGACCAGTAATGGCCGCGCCGCCCCCAGCGCACGCAGCAAGGCACCCTGGCGGATGCGTTCGTCCAGCGTTGACTGCAGGCCGGCAAACAACACCGCCAGCCCGGCGGCCAGTACGAAGAGCAGCACATACTCCACCGCCAGGGTCACCTGGGCGAGGATGCTGCGCAGCTGGTCGAGCAAGGCATCCACTTGCAGGATGGTCACCGCCGGGAATGCCCGTGACAGCGCCACCACGTCCAGGTCGTGGCCCGGCGCCAGGTAGAAGCTGGTCAGGTAGGTGGTCGGCAGCCCCTGCAGTGTGCCGGGCTGGAAGATCATGTAGAAGTTTGGCTGGAAGCTGTCCCAGTGCACGCTGCGCAGGCTGCTGACCCGGGCCTGACGTTGCTGGCCGCCGATTTCGAAGGTCAGCAGGTCGCCCATTTTCAGTTTCAGGCTGCTGGCCAGCTCCGCCTCCACCGATACACCGGGGATTTCGTCGCTGGCGGGCAAGGCTTGCCACCAGTTGCCTGCGGTCAGTGCATTGCCTTCGGGCAGCTCGGCGGCCCAGGTCAGGCTGAGGTCGCGCTGCACGGCGCGCTCACCTGCCGAGTCCTTGCTGACGATTTCCTGTACCGGTTGCTCGTTGATTTGCACCAGGCGCCCCGGCGTTACCGGGTACAAAGGCGCTGAAGTGGCGTTGACCTGATGCAGGCGTTGAGCGAACGGCTCACGATCATCCGGCAGGATGTTCAGGGCGAAATGGTTGGGCGCATCCTTGGGTAACTGAGCTTGCCAGGTGTCGAGCAGTTCTGCGCGTAGCAGGGCGACCAACGCCATGGCTAGCAGGATCAGGCCGAAGGCCAAGGCCTGGCCGGCGGCGGCCGTGGGGTGGCGCAGCAACTGGCCCAGCCCCAGGCGCCAGGCCAGTGGCGCCCCGGCCAGCAGCTGGCGGAGGCTGCGCAAGCCGAGCAATAGCAAGCCGCCGAGCAGTAATGCGGCGACCAGGCCGCCCCCGAGCAGGGCGAAGGTGAGCAACAGGTCGAGGCTCAGGCGCCACATGATCAGGCCAAGCGCAAACAGAGCGGCGCCGTACACCAACCAACTGCTGGGCGGTATCGGCAACAGATCACGGCGCAGTACCCGCAGTGGCGGGACCTGGCCCAGGGCGGCAATGGGTGGCAGGGCGAAGCCGGCCAGTGCAACCAACCCGGTGCCGATGCCGGCCAGGGCCGGGATGATGCCGCCTGCCGGCACCACGCTTGGCAGCAGCCCGTGCAGCAGGCGGAACAGGCCCAGTTGTGCCAGCCAGCCGAGCAGGGCGCCGGCAAGGGCGGCAACCAGGCCGAGCATGGCCAGTTGCAGGCAATACAGGCCCAGTGCCTGGCGGCGCGAGAGACCCAGGCAGCGCAGTAGCGCGCTGGCATCCAGACGACGTGCGGCATAACGGCTGGCCGACAAGGCCACGGCGACCCCGGCCAGCAGTACCGCCACCAGGCTGGCCATGTTCAGGTAGCGCTCGGCCTTGCCCAGGGCGCCGCCGATCTGCTGGTTGCCATCGCGGGTGTCGCGCAGGCGCTGGTTGGCGGCCAGACCTTTTTCCACGCCTTGGCGGTATTGGGCCAGCGCCCCGGCATCGCCGCGCCACAGGTCGCGGTAGGTGACCCGGCTGCCCGGCTGGATTACACCGGTGGCCTCCAGGTCGGCCAGGTTCATCATCACCCGCGGGGTAAGGCTGTAGAA
>Ga0160449_1000197_pt1 | contig 49072 bp, 40 predicted proteins | sample HID1975I_E1MG_FD_108216 | JGI IMG/M metagenome (GOLD analysis project Ga0160449, IMG submission 108216) | Enriched soil microbial communities from UW Madison campus, WI, USA - HID1975I_E1 MG | ecosystem: Environmental > Terrestrial > Soil > Unclassified | place: USA: Madison, Wisconsin...
TCGCTGGACGGCAAGGGCGAAACCGCCCCGGCCAAGGCCACCGGCGACGGCGTGCGCGAGCCGCTGAACCGCCGCGCCACCATCGACATCAACTTCTAAGATCCAAGGGCCAGGGGACCGGATCCGTCCGGTCCCCCAACCCACGGATCACAGAAGCGTCGATGACAAAGCTTGCCGCCGGCCTCCACAAAGGGGCCGGCGGTGTCGCCTCCAGATCGGGGGACGAGACGCAGAAGTGCATACGTTTGTCAGCGGCGTGTTCTCGTTCTAGTAACGAGTCCACAATGTCCTTAGCGCGGAAAAGTTGTCGCGTTTGCTCGCAGCACCAGAACCTCTTCTAAAATCGGTGACGGATTATCACCCCCAGCCTGGCTTTGTCGGGCTCGAGGGTCGCCGATTCCTTATCGTAACGGCCCCGTTTGGACCGTTCGCTCGCGTTCTGGCGGATGTGCTTCGCGCTCGAGGCGCCACGGTTTCTCGGATGATTCTGAACGCAGGCGACCGGCTCGGTTGGCGGCAAACTGAAGGGGTCCCCTTCAAGGGACCATCCAGTCTTTGGCCCCAACGCCTCGCGGAGCTGTCCAGCAACTACACCGACATAATAGTCTTTGGTGAAAACGGACCTTATAATCAGGGGGTTCTATCTCAAGCCAAGAACCTCAACTGCGCTGTTTGGGTGCTCGAGAACGGCTATTTTCGCCCTGATTGGGTGACGGTCGAGCGCAACGGCGTCAACGCCAGCAGCGGCCTTCCGCGCCATCGCGACGCCTACGCCACCATCGCGATCGCACCGCGAGCCCGTAGGATCGGCAGTATTCTGCCGCACCACGTCCTGAACATCTCTCTCTATCATATCGCTCAGGCGCTCGGGAGGGTCTTCTACCCGCGGTATGTGACGCCCTACACCCAGCCACCCTGGCTGCAATGCATCGGGCATATTCGCCGGTATGTATGGTTGCGGTTTCAGTCCCGGCGGGAGTGTGATGCGGCTCAAATCGCCAGTCGCGGCCCCTTCTTCATCGCCTGCCTGCAACGCGAGGGCGACGCCCAGCTACTGCGATATTCTCTCTATCCGGACAATACTGCTTTCCTTGCGGAGGTGATGACCAGTTTTGCGGCCCATGCGCCCGCAGAATCCCGCCTCCTGATCAAGAACCATCCGCTTGATCCCGGTTTGATCGACCTGGCCAATGTCACGCGTTGCCTGGCTGTGGAGCGGGGGATCGAGGGGCGTGTCGATTTCATCGACGGGGGCAACCTGGCTCAACTGTGCCGGGCGTCGCGGGGCATGGTCGTGAACAATTCCTCCGCTGCCCTTTCGGCGCTTGGCTTCCATACGCCGGTCAAGGTGATGGGCTCGGCCTTCTTCGATTTCGAGGGTCTGACCGACCAGAAATCGCTCGACGATTTCTGGCGTGATCCCCAGGGGCCGGATGCGGGTCTTTTCACACGATTCCGCAGCCATGTGATCGCACGCAGCCAGATCAACGGTAACTATCACGAGCCTCGGGCTATCCGGCCTACGGCCGATCGGCTGGCCCGCTTCTTCGAGCGTAGCCTGTAGCGCCGGAAAGTGTGGCGTTCCGGCCACCCCTGGTCACAGTCATCTATCTGTCACATTAGTGTCGCCTACGCGTTCAGTTCGCGGCCTAGAGGGGGCCGGACTCGGTCACCCTCGCCTTGAAAAAGTCCAGCATCCGGCTGCGACGGCGATGTGACCGGCAGGGGATGCATCGTCGATGTTTATGAAGAAGCTCAGCTACGGCGCCTCGGCCGTGGCGATCCTGATGGCCACCGCCTCGGCGGTCCACGCTCAGGAAACCACCGGCGCGATCCGCGGCCGCGTTACGGACATGAACGGTGTGCCGGCGGCCAACGCCAGCGTCACCATCCGTCACGTGCCGACGGGCACTTCGGCGACGACCGTCGCTGACGGCAACGGCTTCTTCAGCGCGCGCGGCCTGCGCGTCGGTGGTCCGTACACCGTTTCGGCCTCAGGCGCCGCCGGTCAGGGCGTGGCCCAACTGTCGGCCATCGGCGTGGGTGACCCGGCCAATGCTGACGTGATCGTCTATTCCGAAGCCACGACGCTGGAAGAAGTCATCGTCTCGGGTCAGCGCTTCGCCAACGACTTCGGCGCCGGCTCGGCCTCGAACTACAGCGCCGCCGACATCCAGTCGCTCCCCTCCATCAGCCGCGACCTGAAGGACACGGCTCGCCTGGATCCCTTTGCAACCATCGATCCCTCGAACGAGGACGCCCTGTCGTTCGCGGGCACCAACACCCGCCTGAACCAACTGACCGTCGACGGTATCCGCCAGAACGACGAGTTTGGCCTGAACGGCAACGGCTATCCGACCCAGCGCTCGCCGATCTCGCTCGATGCGGTCGGCGCGGTGAATGTTTCGGCCGCTCCGTTCAGCGTCATCAACAACGGCTTCATCGGCGGTTCGATCAACGCCGTGACCAAGTCCGGCACCAACAATTTCAGCGGCTCGGCCTTCTTCGAGAAGAGCGACGACAGCATGCTGGGCGACCGCTACTGGGGCTACGGCAGCGACGGTTATCGCCGCCACCGCGAGTATAATCGCGTGTTCGACGAGCAAACCTGGGGCGCGACCCTGGGTGGCCCGATCATCCAGGACAAGCTGTTCTTCTTCCTGTCCTACGAGAAGTTCGAGTCGGAATTCTCGCTGAACGAAGGTCCGGAAGACGCTGGCTTCAGCAACCCGATCCCGCGCATCACCTCGGCGGCGGTTGAGACCTTCCGCGCCGCGGCCCAGTCGCGTTACGGCTATGACACCGGCTCCTTCGTCAGCGTCGCGCCGCCGGTTCAGGACGAGAAATATCTCGCCAAGATCGACTGGAACATCACCGATAACCACCGTCTGGCCGTCACCTATCAGGAGACTCAAGGCACCTCGTTCAACGGTTCGACCTCGTCGGCCTTCATCAACGGTGGCTCGACGTCCGTGCCGCGCCTGGCGCTGGAATCCAGCCAGTACCTGAAGGACGAGCGCCTCACGACCTGGAACGCCCAGCTGAACTCGCAGTGGACGGACGCTTTCTCGACCGAACTGCGTATCGGCTACAAGGAAACCGAAACCACCCAACTGCCGGTGGGCGGTCTGAGCGTCGGTCAGGTCACGGTGAACGTGTCGGATCTGGCGGGCGTCACCGCCGGTTCGGGCACGCCGCAAATCCAGTTCGGCGCCGACAACTTCCGTCACGACAACTACCTGTACAGCGAGAATTTCAATGCCGAGCTGATCGGGCGCTACAGCTGGGGCTCGCACGATTTCATGGCCGGCTTCCGGACCGAAACGCGCGACTTCCTCAACGTCTTCGTGTCGCAATCGCTGGGTCAATGGACCTTCGACAGCTTCGCCGACTTCCAGGCCGGCCGGGCCTCGGCGCTGGTCATCCGCGGCGCCGTGGATCCCAACGGCGGCACGGTTCCAGCCACTTTCGGCACGGCGCGCGACGGTGCGGTCGAGTTCGGCTATGATCTGAATTCGCTCTATGCCGAAGACACTTGGCAGCTGACGAACGACCTGCGCATCTCCTACGGCCTGCGCTACGACTGGTTCTCGATGGACGACGCGCCGGTGCGTAACGCGAACTTTGCGGCGCGCAACGGCTTCGACAATACGTCCAACCTGGACGGTCGCGACCTGTTCATGCCGCGGTTCGGCTTCAACTGGACGCCGGGCGAATGGACGATCTCGGGCGGCATCGGCCGGTTCTCGGCCATCGGCACCAACGTCCAGATCGGCAACCCCTTCGGCAACGACGGCGCCCGTATCACAAACGCGGTCTGCACCGGCCTGCCCGTCACTGGCATCACCGACCTGACCACGGTTCCGACCGGCGCGAACTGCACCTTCACCCCCGGCAACGGCAGCGTCGTCGCACTGGATCCGGACTTCAAGACTCCCAGCGCCTGGAAATACAACCTGACGGTCGGCCGGGACTTCTCCCTGCCGCTGATCCAGGACTTCCGCCTGCAGGCCGACGTCCTGCACAACCAGTTCGAAAACGCCCTCTACTACACGGATCTGCTGGCCACGCAGAGCGGCACGGCTCCCGACGGTCGTCCGGTCTATTCGCACCCGGCTGGCCCAGTGGTCTTCGACCTGCTGCTGACCAATCTCAAGAAGGGCGGCTCGTCGACCTCGGTCGCCCTGTCCGGCCAGAAGTCCTGGCATGAAGGCCTGTTCGAGGGCCTGGAAGTCCGTTCGGCCTACACCTACACGGAAGCCGAAGACGGCAACCCGATGACCAGCTCGCAGCCGGACTCATCGTATGTCCGCTTCGCCTCGGCCGATCATAACAACCCGGTGCTGGCGACCTCGGATTACGAAATCCGCCACCGCTTCTCGGTCAACGTCCACTGGGCGCGCGCCTTGTTCGGCGACAACGAGACCTCGGTCAACGTCTTCGCCCAGCGTCGTTCGGGCCTGCCGTTCTCCTACGTCTACCACTCGAGCCGGACGGGCAACTACGACAACGACTTCGGCAACGCCGTGCCGCAGTCCTACTCGGGCGCCCTGGGTACCTCGAACCAGCTCTTCTACGTGCCGCAGGTCGACGCTTCGACCGGCCTGGTCACGGCGACGAGCGATCCGCGGATCACCTACACTGGCATCAATCTGGCGGACTTCAACGCCTTCCTGCAGAACACGGGCCTGATCAAATACGCTGGCTCGATTGCTCCGCGGAACGCCTTCCGGACCCCGTCGGTGACGACCGTGGACCTGCGCCTGTCGCAGGAACTCTCGGCGCCCTACCTGCCGACCGGCAAGTTCAAGCTGTACATGGACATCGAGAACTTCGGAAACCTGATCAACGAGAAGTGGGGCGTGCTGGAGCAGTATCCCTTCTACAAGGGTGTCGGCACCGTGGTCCTGAACTGCCAGACGCCGGGCGGAGCTGCGGCTTCGTGCGGCGCCGCGAACGCGGTCTACAACTACTCGCAACTGCAGAATGCCGGCACGAACGCCATTCTGTCGGGCGAAGCCAAGCGCCCGCAGGTCCAGCTGCCGGCCTCGACCTGGCAGATCAAGGTCGGCGCCCGCTTCGAGTTCTGATCGAAGCGAACGTCTTCTGAAGACAGGAAGGGGGCGGTCCGGTGACGGGCCGCCCTTTTTCTTTGCGACCAGTCGGGTCGCAATCTGTTGAAACGGGGGGCGGGGCCGCCTATCTGGCGCGGTTCGCCCGATGTTGGCGACGACAGGAGACCGCTGCGCATGACCGATCGTCCGATCCCCGCCGAATGGGCGCCGCACCGCGCCATGTGGGTCGGCTGGCCGAGCCATGCGGACCTGTGGGAAGACAACCTGGAGCCCGCCCAAGCCGAGGTCGAGGCCCTGGTCCGCGCCCTGGCCGGGCCGGGCCGCGAGCAGGTGCGGCTGATGGTCGGCAATGACGCGGCGCTGGACGACGCCCGCGCCCGCTTCGCCGATGTGGCGAACGTCACGGTCGTGCCGGGCCTGTTCGGCGATATCTGGCTGCGCGACACCGGCCCGATCTTCGGCGAGAGTTCGACCACCGCCCACGCCTTCACCTTCAACGGCTGGGGCGGGAAGTATGACCTGCCGCATGACGATGAGGTCGCCGGCCAGATCGGCGCGGCGTCCCGCGTCGCCCTGACCCGCCATGATTTCATCCTTGAGGGCGGCGCCCTGGATCACGACGGGGCCGGCACGGTCCTGACCACGCGCCAGTGCCTGCTGAACGCCAACCGCAACACCGGCTGGACCGAGGCGAAGGCGACCCAGGCCCTGACCGGCGCCATCAATGCGCAAAAGGTGCTGTGGCTGGGCGACGGCCTGCTTAACGACCACACCGACGGCCATGTCGACAACCTGGCCCGCTTCGTCGCGCCGGGCGTCGTCGCCGCGCCGGTCGGCTATGGCCCCAAGGATCCGAACCACGAGGTCTATGACGAGACCGCCCGCGCCCTGTCGGCCATGACCGATGCCGCGGGTCGCGCGATCCGCGTCCTGCGCATCCCCTCGCCTGGCCTGGTGCTGGACGAGGACGAACGCCCGGTCCCGGCCAGCCACATGAATTTCCTGATCGCCAACGGCGCCGTCATCGTCCCGACCTACGGCGACCAGACCGCCGCGCGCCTGGCCTGCGAGGCGCTGGAGACGGTCTTCACCGACCGCCAGGTCATCGCCCTGCCGTCCGTCGCCATCCTGTCGGGCGGCGGCTCGTTCCACTGCATCAGCCAGCAGGAGCCCGCCTGATGACCCGCACTGTCACTGTCGCCGCCATCCAGACGTCCTATGCGTCCGAGGACATTCAGGCGAACATCGACAAGACGATCGGCTTCATCCGAGAGGCCGCGTCGAAAGGCGCGCAGGTCATCCTGCCGTCCGAGTTGTTCCAGGGCCCCTATTTCTGCGTCTCGCAAGAAGAGAAGTGGTTCGGTCACGCCTATGAGTGGCGGACCCATCCGGCCGTGGTGCAACTGCAGCCGGTGGCCAGGGAACTGGGCGTGGTCATCCCCGTCTCGATCTTCGAGCGCGAGGGGCCGCACTATTTCAACAGCCTGGTGATGATCGACGCCGACGGTTCGCTGATGGGCGTCTATCGCAAGAGCCACATCCCCGATGGTCCCGGCTATCAGGAGAAATACTATTTCCGACCCGGCGACACCGGCTTCAAGGTCTGGGACACGCGCTTCGGCCGCATCGGCGTCGGCATCTGCTGGGACCAGTGGTATCCGGAAACGGCGCGGGCGATGATGCTGCAGGGCGCCGAGATCCTGATGTATCCGACCGCCATCGGCACCGAGCCGCATGACGACACCCTGGACACCGCCGCGCCCTGGCGCCGCGCGATGCAGGGCCACGCCGTGTCGAACGTCGTGCCGGTCGTCGGCGCCAACCGTATCGGCCACGAACAGGTGACCGAGACGGGCCAGACCTTCTACGGCCACTCCTTCATCGCCGACCACCGCGGCGACCTGGTCGAAAGCCTGGAACGGGAAGAGGGCGTGCTGGTCCACACCTTCGACCTGGACTTCCTGGACCGCCACCGCGCCGCCTGGGGCTTCTTCCGCGACCGTCGCACGGATCTGTACGGCGCGCTGGCGAACGGGCGGCCGGCCTGATCGCCTGATCCTCCCCTGCGTAGCGGGGGAGGGGGACCATCCGAAGGATGGTGGAGGGGGCGACTTCACGCGCAGTGGATGGGCTCGCCCCCACCACCGCCTGCGGCGGTCCCCCTCCCCCATTGCATGGGGGAGGATGGGCTCAGCGCTCCATCTGGTTCCGCGCCACCACATTCCCCGTCGCGCCGTCGCCGTCGTCGGCGCTGCTGCCGAACGGCCAGCCCCTGTCCTGGCCGCAATAGGCCCGTCGTCCCTCTCGGGAGCCGACCACCACGGTCTGCGGTCGCCAGCGCGCCGCGCCGGTGAAGACATTGTCCGTGATCTGATTGTCCGACGGCGTCTGGTGACGGATCACGCCGCGCTCGCCGCAGTTGCGATACAGGAAGACGCCGCCTTGCCCGTTCAGGGCGAACCGGTTGCCGGTGATGGCGTTGCGGGCCGAGCCGTCCACCGCGATCTGCTCGCGCCGCGTGCGCACCGCGAAGACGTTCCTGGCGATCCGGTTGTCCGCGCTCTCGGCGTCCAGATAGACGGCTGTGGCGTCGCTGCGCCCCGTCAGTCGCGAGTTCGTCAGCGACAGCCGCGTCACCCCCGGTCCGACATACAGCGGAATGGAGCCCACGCCGGTCAGCTCCAGCCCCTCCAGCGTCACATGCGACGGCGCCGCGCCTTGAGCCCGCGCCACATGGTCCGCCGTCCGGGATGAGGCGCGCAGGTCGTCATAGCCCCCGTCAGCCCCCATGCCCCAGACGCGGATCGAGCCGGTGATACGGCAGTCGCGCACGACCACATCGGTTGGGCGGCTCCAGTGCTCGGCCGTCACGCGGCGCGACCAGATGGCGAGGGTCGGGGTGCGGGTGGTGGGCGCCGGCCCCGTAACCGTCACGGCGCCGCCCCGGCAGTCCAGGCCCGCGCCCGACGCCTCGGCCCCCTCGATCAGGATCCGGCGGCGAACGGTCTGGCCGGGCTCCAGCACCGCGCGGCACAGCAGGCGATAGGGTTCGGCGGACGGCGTGGTCAGTTCGGCCAACTCCGCCGCCGTGCACGGTCGCGCCGCCGGCAGGCTCCAGTCCGGCGCGATCAGGGCGAACAGCAGCGCCAGCATGACGGTCTAGGGCAGGGGCGTGGCCAGCGCCGCCCGCTCGGCCGCGCAGCCGGGATTGGTCAGGCCCGCCGCCCGCGCCCGGTCCAGCTCGACCCGTGCGGCCGCCATATCGGCGTCGAATGCGAGAACTGAGGAGCCGATGCGGGCGAAGACCGCGAAACCCAGGGTCTCGCCCTCGGCCACGTCGCTGGGCCAATGCATGGCGCAGACCAGCCGGCTTTCGCCGATCGACCGGGCGACCGAGCGCACGGCGGCGCCCCGGTCCGGCGCCATCACGGCCAAGGTCTCGCCATAGGCCGTCGCCAGGGCCGAGGTGCCGGACGGATAGCTGGATGAGGCACGACTGGCGTCGCTCAGGGTCTGGCAGGCCCGGCGCGACGGATCGACGGCCACCGGTCGGGGGCGTTTGTGCTGCGCCTTGACCGCCTCGGCCACCCAGTCAACGTCATGGAACAGCCGCCCCATCATCCGGTTCAGGACCGGCGTCTCTGCGCTGCCCAGGCGAACGCCCAGGGCGCAGTCGAAATGCTGCAGGGCCAGCGGCGGACGAATCTCGGCGTGGGCGGTGGCCAGCAGCCAGCGGTCGCTGTCCTCCAGCGCACGGAACCGGTCGGAGCGTTCGATGTCCGCCAGCGCGCGCGCCGAGCCCTGGACGGGCGGGGCGGAGAGGGTGGCGACCAGCGCCTGCAATTCGGCCTCGGACAGATAGCCTTGCCGCGCGGGCTCGCCGCCCTCATCGGTCAGGGCCGCCGGCGTCCCCGCGCAGCCCGCGGTCGCGATCAACACAGACAGGGCCGCGCAGGACAGAACCACCCAGGACGGGGCCGCCCGAACGGCCGGCTTCACTGGCCGGCGCTCCAGCTCAACTGGACATTGGCCCCGCCCTCGGGCGCGGGCGAGGCGACGACCTGCAGGCTGGGGCCGTCCGCCTGGGACGACGCGGCGCCATACGCCTGGGCGTCGCCCTGGTTCATCGCCATCACCGACGACAGGCCCTCGGCCTCGGCGCGCTGGCGATAGAAGGCCACGACTTCCTCGGGCGAGGCTTCAGTGACGAAGGTGGTCAGGCCGCCGGGGCCGGACGGGCCGTCGGCCAGGGTCGGTTCGGTCGTCGGCGCGGCGTCGGGATACAGGACGGCGAAGGCGGGCGCCCCAGGCGCGGCGGGCGATGCGCTGGCCTTGGGGGCCATGGGGGCAGGGGCGGGAGTCGGCGCCGCGCGGGCAGCGACCGGCGGCTGTCGAAGCGCCGCTTCGGCCGCATCGGATCCGTCGTCGCATCCCGCCATGCCTGCCGTCGCAATGACGGCGACAATCGCCATGCCGCGCTTCATTCCAGCTTCCCAGATTCGCGTGTTCTTCGCATCTGCACCGTGGCGCATGGATGCGGCGGCAGCAAGGCGGCTTAGCCGGTCGGGGCGTCCACGTCGTCGCCGGGCTGATCGACATCCTTGCCCGCGCCGGGCGGCTTGGCGTCGATGTCGGCGGCCTTCATACCTTCGGTGGCCAGGGCCTCATTGATGATGTCCTGGTCCGGATCGTCGTCCGACCCCGTCGCCGCCCCGCCCTTAAGCGAGCCTGCGCGGGTGTCCGATCCCGAATCCGTGCCGCTCAGCGCCTCCTTCAACGCGTCGGCCGTGTGGCCCAGGTCCGGCTTCTCGCCCACCTCTCCGGCCTCGCGGGCGTCTTCGGCTTCGTCACGGGGGTCTGTCATGGGCGTCTCCTTCGGCGAATTAGCGATCCGCACGGCTTGCGGTTCCCCCGATGCGACAATCGAAAAAATATATCTTAAGAGACTTGCGTAACGATCTTTGAGATATATCTTTGCGGCATGAAAACGAAGGGACACACGATGTTTGGATTTCACGAAGACGAACGCCAGGGCCGTCACGGACGGCGTCACGTTCATGGCCACGGACACGGTCATGGCCATCACCACATCCGGCGCTGCGCCGCGCATGCCGGCGGAGAGGGCGACGGAGGGGGCGGCGAGGGCCGCGGCCGCCATGGCGTGTTCGGTCGGGGCGGGCCCGGCGGCATGGGCGGTCGTGGCGGGCCGCGCGGCGGGCGGGGCCGCATGTTCGGCCCGGGCGACCTGCGGCTGGTTCTACTGGCCCTGATCGAACAGGAGCCGCGCCACGGCTACGACCTGATCAAGGCGATCGAGGCGGCCTTCGGCGGCGGCTACGCGCCCTCGCCGGGCGTGGTCTATCCCAATCTCTCGATGTTGTCGGACGAGGGCCTGATCGCGGGCGTCGAGGCCGGCGGCAAACAGGTCTTCTCCGTCACTCCGTCGGGCAATGCCTGGCTGGACGAGAACCGCACCGCCGTCGACGGGGTCATGCAGCGCATGGCGCTGGCGGCCCGCCGCGTCTCGGGCGAACAGGCGCCCCCGGCGGTGCACGAGGCGATGCACACGCTGCGCCAGGCCATCGTCACCAAGCCGGGCGACTGGACCGACGACGAAACCGCCCGCGTGGTCGAAAGCCTGATGCAGGCCGTGCGCGACATCAGCGGACAGTGACGCCCTCGGCCCGCAGGCGGCTCAGCGCTGCTTGCGGGCCCGGTCCGCGGCGTCCAGCAGCCGGATGCCCGAAATCTCGGCGGCGTCTGCGGTCAGGTTCATCGCCGCTTCCGGCGGGTCCTTGACCACCACGACGCCGTCCGTCGGCTCGGGCGTCAGCGGCTCGGTGATGAGGTCTTCAGGAGGGATGGGGGGCGTGGTCATCCAGCGGCAACGGCTCCGGCGCCCCCACTGTTCCGAAAAGAAAAAGGCCGGGATCGCTCCCGGCCTTTCCATTCCTTCTGGCCGCGGTCGTCGACCCTTCGGGATCTCCCGACCCGACGCGGCTTAGCGGCTTACTTGCCGAACAGCTTGGCCCAGCGGCGCTTGTCGCGGTTCTTCCAGGCGCCGCGGTGATAGGCGTCCGAACCGATCAGCGGCACGACCGTGGTGGCCTCGGCGAAGACCATCTGCTCGTGCGTGGTCTGGACCTTGCCCCAGGAGGCGGCCTCCTTGAGCGTCGAGGACGAGCAGGCGCCGTCGCGCACGTCGGCGACCGTGATCTGGACCGCATAGCGGTGCATCTCGGCCTCGATGCCCAGGATTTCGGCGCAGACCACGGTGTCCTGCGCAAAGTTCTTGGGCACGCCGCCGCCGACCATGAACAGGCCGGTGACGCCCGCGGCGATCTTGATGTCGGTCAGCTCGCGGAAGTCGGCGACCGCGTCGATCATCAGATACGGCTTGCCCTCGGCCATCCGCTCCTTCTGGTGCTTGACCAGACCGAAACCGGCCGAGCTGTCGACGAAGGCCGGGCAGAAGATCGGCACGCCCTCTTCATAGGCGGTCTGGATCAGGCTGCCGGGCTTCTTGGCGTTGCCTTCCGACAGCCACTTGCCCATCTCCCAGATGAACTCGCGGCTGGAATAGCCACGCGGCTCCAGACGGTTGCAGATCTCCAGAATGGTGTGGTCACACGCCTGAAGCTCTTCCTCGTCGATGTAGGTGTCGTAGATCCGGTCGATGTAGTTGTCGCGCAGGACGTTGTCGTCCACCTCGCCGGCGGCCTGATAGTGTTTGAAGCCCAGGGCCTCGAAGAAATCCATGTCGACGATCGAGGCGCCGGTGGCGACCACGGCGTCGATCATGCCGAACTTCACCATGTCGCGGTACACGTGCATGCAGCCGCCGGCCGAGGTCGAACCGGCCAGGATCAGCCAGGGCGAGCAGTCCGTGTCTTCCAGCGCCATGTTGAAGATGTCGGCGGCGCGGGCGGTGTCGCGGCTCGAGAATGACATCTTGCGCATGCTGTCGATGATCGGGCGGGCGTCGAAGGACGTGATGTCCACGTGCTCGACCACGTTCTGCAGCAGCTCGGCCTTGGTGTTCTTGTTCACGGGAGCGTTCATCGCTTGGGTTTCCCTTCGGTTTGAGCGCCCGTCGTAAAAGAGATGCAGCGGCCCGGACGGAGCGACGGGCCGCTGCTTGTATCAACGCATGAGTGACGGTTTTAGCGCTTGCGGCGCTTCTGACCGGCCTTGCCCTTGGGGCGGGACAGGCGAACGACCTTGCGGGCGGTCTCCTCGGCCGTAGTGCGCACGGTCGGGATGGAGCGCGGCGCCAGGCCGTACAGCGAGGCCATCGGGGCGTCCTCGACCACGGCGATGTCATGCTCGCCATAGCCGTTGAAGCCGGTCGACATGGCCACGCCATAGGCGCCCAGCATGCCGATCTCGATGAAGTCGCCTTCCTGCACATCGGCCGGCAGCCAGAACGGGCCCGGCATGTGGTCGATGCTGTCGCAGGTCGGGCCATAGAAGCGGAACGGCTTCAGGTCCGACGACGCCTCGCCGTCCCGGACCAGCTTGGTCGGGAAGGGCCAGCGCGAGTGGGTGGCGTCGAACAGCGAGCCGTACGACCCGTCGTTCAGATACAGGGCGTCGCCCTTGCGCAGGTCCACGCGGCACAGCACCGACGACGACTCGGCCACCAGGGCGCGGCCCGGCTCGCACCACAGTTCGGTGGTGTGGGTGACCGGCATCTCGGCGAAGCCGCGGTGGATGGCGTCGGCGTATTCGCTCATGTCCGGCGGGACCATGCCCGGATAGACCGAGGGGAAGCCGCCGCCCACGTCGACGATGTCGACGATGACGCCCGCCTTCTTGATCGACCGGCCGACCTGCGCCATCGCGGCCTCATAGGCCGAGGGACGCATGCACTGCGAACCGACGTGGAAGCTGACGCCCATCAGCCCGTTCTGAACCGCCTGGCGCGTGGCCAGCAGCAGGGCGGGGGCCTGGTCCGGCGTGACGCCGAACTTGCCCGACAGCGAATAGGCCGCGCCGTCCGCCGACACGCCCATGCGCACGACCAGGTTCAGGTCGGCCGCGCCGCCGGTGGCGTCGAGGATCTTGGCCAGCTCGTCATGGCTGTCCAGCACGAAGGTGCGGACGCCGTGATCGAAATAGGCGCGGGTGATCGCGCCCCGGCTCTTGACCGGGTGCATGAAGGCCAGGCGCGCGTCGGGGCTGACCGAACGGACCAGTTCGATCTCGGCCAGGGACGCCACGTCAAAGGCGTTGACGCCCTGCTCGACCAGGGTCTCGATGACCCAGCGCGACGGGTTCGCCTTCACCGCATAGAAGACGTCGGCTTTTAAATTATCCTGGAACCAGCGCGCCGCTACGGAAACCGAACGCGGCCGCACGAGGGCGACGGGACGTTCGGGGGACCGCTCACGGACCAGGTCCAGGGGAAGCTGGTACGTGCGCAATTCACGTAACCCCCTGATGATTGTTAACCCAGACCGGCGTTAGCAGCGCTTAACGGTTAGACCACGGGGTCCGCCGGAACGCGCGATTTAGGGATCGCGGACTGTCATGTAAAGCGGTATTTTCATGGTCAAACCCGCCCCCTGGCGTGGGTATGTCCCGCGCAGGGTGGACGAAATCGACGCAGACGTGTCATTAAGACTTGCCGAACCGCCTCTGGCGCGTCATGCGGCGCCCCTTCTCGCAACCGCATCCACGGGTCCATGAGTTCTTCAACAGCCGCCGTCGCGTCCGTACGCGACGTCTCGAAGACCTACGGAGCCAGAAAGGCGCTCGACGGCGTGTCCGTCGATGTAGCCGCCGGCGAAATGGTCGCCCTGATCGGTCCGTCCGGTTCGGGCAAGTCCACGCTTCTGCGCTCCATCACCGGCCTTCATCCGATCGACCCCGGCAAGGGCGAGATCCAGGTGTTCAGCCAGACGGTCCAGAAGAACGGTCGCGTCACCGGCGCCGTGCGCCAGGCGCGTGGCAAGCTGGGCATGATCTTCCAGCAGTTCAATCTGGTCGGCCGTCTGTCGCTCTTCTCCAATGTCATGCTGGGCGCGCTCGGGCGTTTGCCCGGCTGGCGCGGCGCCTTCGGCGTCTGGCCAAAGGGTGACAAGGACCGCGCCATGGCCGCCCTGCACCGCGTCGGCGTGTCCGACTATGCGGCCCAGCGCGCCAACACCCTGTCCGGCGGCCAGCAGCAGCGCGGCGCCATCGCCCGCGCCATCGTCCAGGGCGCCCAGGCGATCCTGGCGGACGAGCCTGTGGCCTCCCTCGACCCCGTCTCCGCCCGCAAGGTGATGGAGCTGCTGGTCGAACTGAACAAGCGCGACGGCCTGGGGGTGATCGTCACCCTGCACCAGGTCGATTACGCCATCCGCTATTGTGACCGGGTCATCGCCCTGCAGCAGGGCAAGGTGGTCTATGACGGCCCCTCGACCGGTCTCGACACCAAGCGTCTGATCGACATCTACGGTCCCGAGTTCGAGGACGCGTTCTGGGAAGCCAAGGCATGACCCGCATCTCCTTCACCCGTCGTCTGGTCGCCGTCGCCGGCGTCGCGGCCCTGGCCGTCGGCCTGGGCTCGTGCGGCCAGAGCGAACAAAAGGCCGGCGGCGCGCCGACCGAGATCGTCTTCTCCATCCTGTCGGCCGAGGGGCAGGCCTCGTCGGGCCCGCTGTGGCAACCGCTGCTGGACGACATGGCCAAGGCCACGGGCGTCAAGGTGAAGCCCTATTTCGGCTCGAACTACACCGTGCTGGTCGAGGCCATGCGCGGCGACCAGACCCAGGTGGGCTGGTTCTCCGCCAAGCCGATGCTGGAAGCCATCGACCGCGCCGACGCCGAGGTCATCGCCCGCATCGTCGATCCGGAGGGCCGCGACAGCTACCAGTCGACCCTGATCGCTAAAAAGGGGTCGGGCATCACGCTGGATCAGGTTCTGGCCTGCGGCAAGACGCTGGACTTCGGCATCGGCGACGCCCAGTCGACCTCGGGCACGTTGGCCCCGATGACCTTCCTGTTCAATCCGAAGAACATCGCCCCGGCCCAGTGCTTCAAGACGGTGCGCGCCGCCAACCATCAGGCCAACGCCTTCGCGGTCGCCACCGGCGTAGTCGACGTGGCCACCTCGAACACGGTCAACACCGTCTTCATGACCCGCGAGAACCCCCAGATCGCCGCCCAGCTCGAGGACATCTGGACTTCGCCGCCGATCCCCGAGTCGGGCATCGTCGTGCGCGAGGACCTGGACCCCGCGCTGAAGGAAAAGATCCGCAGCTTCTTCCTGACCTACGGCCAGGGCGAAGGCGCCGAGGCCGAGCGTCAGCGTCGGGTCCTGGCCGGCCTGAACTATTCGATGTTCCGCGCCGCCGACGACAGCTACCTGAACCCGATCCGCGAAATGGTCGCCGACCAGAAGCGGGGCGAGGCGCGCGCCAAGGGCGACAAGACCGCCGAGGCCGCCGCCGAGCGCGAACTGCAACGCCTTCGCGCCCTGCGTGAGGTCCAGCCTTGAGCCCGACCGCCTCCGCCGCCACGACCGTATCGGACACGCCTGTCCCGCAGGCGCCGTCGAAATCGCTCGGCGCCTGGGCGCTGGACGTGCTGATCTGGGGCGGCGTCGCCACCCTGCTGGTGTTCAGCTTCGGCCCCGTCGACCTGGGCAATTTCCCGCGCCTGTTCAACAACGCTGAACACACCCAGGTCTTCGCCCGCGAACTGCTGCGTCCGGACTTCACCGACTGGCGCCTGTTCGTCGAAAAGATGTGGGAGACGGTCCAGATCGCCCTGTGGGGCACCTTCATCGCCGTCTTCCTGGGCGTGCCCATGGGTCTGGCCGCCGCGCGCAACATCGCCCCGGTGTGGGTGGTGACGCCGGTCCGCTGGGTCATGAACCTGCTGCGCTCGATCCCCGACCTGGTCATCGGCCTGCTGTTCGTGGTCGCGGTGGGCCTGGGGCCCTTGCCCGGCGTCCTGGCCATCGCCCTGAACACCGCCGGCGTGCTGGCCAAGCTGTTCTCCGAAGCGGTCGAGTCGATCGACAAGGGCCCGGTCGAGGGCGTCCGCGCCACCGGCGCCTCCAAGCTGCACGAGATCGTCTGGGGCGTGATCCCCCAGGTCGCGCCGCTGTGGACCTCGTTCGCCCTCTATCGCTTCGAATCCAACAGCCGCTCGGCCACCGTGCTGGGCCTGATCGGCGCCGGCGGCATCGGCCAGGTGCTGTTCGACCGGATGAACGCCTTCGACTTCAACGCCGTCTCGGCCATCGTCATCATCATCGTCATCGCCGTCACGGCCATCGACATGCTGTCCCAGGCGATGCGCAAGCGCCTGCTGTAATACCGGATCGCGGACGGGGTCTCGGCTCCGTCCGCCGCTCCACTCGCGCGCCGATATCGTCCGGAACGCGCGCCCTCTCTGAAATCGCTACGGTTTTCGGCCTCTCCTCGCCTGAGGTGGCGGCGGGCCCATACTGCGCGCCATGCGCCGCCCCGCTGCTCGCCGTGACCGCTTTCATTCCCGACCGACAAGGCGCGCATTGCACTGTTGCACTGCATGCACTGATTTTTTTCGGCGGGGCGCCGTGCAACGCCGGCCGCTGCGAGAAAGCGTCACAAACCTTCAGCGGCCGCGTCACAAAGCTCTGGTCTAAGCGCTTCGTCATGACACGGAGATCGCACATGATCCGTCCCCTGAAGGTCGCCGCCCTGATCGGCGTCTGCGCCGTGGCCCTGGCGGCCTGCGGCGATACCGGCTCCACCGGCGGCCAGGCCCGCAACGGCGTCTGGGCCGCGGGCTCGTCGACCCTCTTCCCCTTCGCCACCCGCGTGGCCGAGAATTTCGCCCGCAGCTCGGGCGGCGCCGCGCCGCGCGTGGAATCGCTGGGCACCGGCGGCGGCATCCAGGCCTTCTGCCAGGGCGTCGGCCCCTCGACCCCGGACATCGCCAACGCCTCGCGTCCGATGAAGGCCAGCGAGTTCGACCTGTGCCAGAAGAACGGCGTCACCGACATCGTCGAGATCAAGGTCGGCTTCGACGGCATCGTCATCGCCACGGCCCGCACCGGTAACAGCTTCAACTTCGAACTGAACGACGTGTTCGAGGGCCTGGCCAAGGATGTCCCCGGCCCGAACGGCCAGTTCGTCGCCAACCCGGCCAGGGCCTGGAGCGACGTCAACAGCGCCCTGCCGAACCAGCGGATTCAGGTCTATGGCCCGCCGCCCACCTCGGGCACCCGCGACGCCTTCCTGGAGCTGGGCATGACGCCGGGCGCCAAGCTGATCCCGGCCGTCGCCGCGGTCGAGGCCCAGGACAAGACCCGCTTCGAGACCCTGGCCCACACCCTGCGCGAAGACGGCGCCTGGATCGACTCGGGCGAGAACGACAACGCCATCGTCCAGACCCTGACCCGCACGCCGGGCTCGCTGGGCGTGTTCGGCTTCTCCTTCCTGGAGCAGAACATGGACACGGTGAAGGCCGAGACCATCGACGGCGTCGCCCCCTCGGCCGACACCATCGCCGACGGCTCCTATCCGCTGGCCCGCAGCCTCTACATCTATGTGAAGAAGGCCCACATCGGCGTGACGCCGGGCCTGGAGCAGTTCGTCCAGGAGTTCATCTCCGAAGGCTCCGCCGGCCGCGGCGGCTACCTTCAGGACCGCGGCCTGGTGCCGCTGCCAGCCGACCAACTGGCCGCCGAACGCGCCAAGGCCACGGCCATGACGGTCATGAGCCGCCCGGCCAAATAGAGGCCGGTCCTCGCGAACCCAAAAGGCCCCGGAATCATCGTCCGGGGCCTTTCTGTTCTGATCAGGCCGCCGCCCGTCGCCGCAGCCGGGCGATGCGCCTCAGCCGACGCCAGAAGCGGCCGCGTTCGGGTTCGGGATAGGGCTGCAGGTTCTCGACGAACTGTTCGGCCGAGGCCCGCCAGCTGAACTTCTCCGCATAGGCGCGCACGTCCTTGCGATCCAGCTCCAGGCATTTCAGGCAGGCGGTCCGCAGGTCGTCGTCGATGACCCCGGCGTTCGAGCCTGGAATGATGTCGATCGGCCCGTGCGCCGGATAGGCGGCGACCGGCGTGCCCGTGCCCATGGCCTCCAGGATCACCAGGCCGAAGGTGTCGGTCCAGCTGGGGAAGACGAAGACATCCGCATCGGCGAAGCAGCGCGCCAGCTCTTCGCCGAACTTTGCGCCCAGGAATTTCGCCTCGGGGTATTTCTCCTGCAGCTCGGCCTTGGCTGGGCCGTCGCCGACGATGATCTTGGTGCCCGGCAGGTCCTGTTCCAGGAAGGATTCGATGTTCTTCTCGACCGCCACCCGGCCCACGTTCAGGAAGAAGGGCCGCGGCCAGTCCTTGCCGCCCATCTCGTCGTAGATCGGCTCCAGATCCGGCCGGAACAGCTCGGTGTCCACGCCCCGCGACCACGGCGAGACGTTGCGGAAGCCATGCTCGACCAGCTCGTCCCGCAGCGTCGGCGTGGCCACCATCAGCCGCCCCGACGGCTTGTGGAACCACTTCATATAGGCATATCCGACCTGCACCGGGATTGGGAACCGGGCCGAGACATACTCCGGGAATTTCGTGTGATAGCTGGTCGTAAAGGGCAGCTTCCACTCCACGCAGATGCGCCGCGTGGCGATGCCGATGGGGCCTTCGGTGGCGATGTGAACCGCCTCGGGCTCGAACGCGCGCAGCCGTTCCCGGATCTCTTCCTCTGCCCCCAGCGCCAGCCGGATCTCCGGATAGGTGGGGCAGGGGATGGTCTTGAATTGGCTCGGCTCGATGACCTCGACCTCATGCCCCATGGCGCGGCACTCGGCCACGGTTCGGGTCAGGGTGCGGACGACGCCATTGACCTGGGGCTCCCAGGCGTCGGTGGCCAGAACGATACGCATGTGGGGCGAATGGCTCCCGCCGTTGCAAGGGCGGGAATCTCTAGCGGTTAACCGCGACGAACGCGAGACGGTAGGTCATATCGGCAGCACTGTCGTCGACTTGACCTCTTCCAGCACGGCATAGGTGCGCGTCTCGCGCACGCCGGGCATCCTGACCAGCACATCGCCCAGGAAGACGCGGTAGGCGTCCATGTCGCCGACCCGGGCCTTGATCAGATAGTCGAAGCCGCCGGCCACCATATGGCACTCCAGCACCTCGGGCTGGCGGCGCACGGCCTCGGCGAAGGCGTCGAAGACGTCGCCCGTAGTCCGGTCCAGCAGCACCTCGACGAAGATCAGCAGGCCACGCCCCGCGCTGGTCGGATCGATCAGCGCCGCATAGCCGGTGATGACCTTGCGATCCCGCAGCCGCTTGACCCGCTCGAAACAGGCGGCGGGCGACAGATTGCACCGCCGGGCCAGCTCTGCGTTGGAGATACGGCCGTCCGTCTGCAGCACCCGCAGCAGGCGACGGTCGGTATCGTCAAGAATTTGCATGGCGCAGCGGCTCTGATGTCGAACGATCTTCGGGCGATCTGCCTATCATAAAATGCACATTCGGTCGTTCGCGCCATATATGCCGCAAATCGCAAGGTGGAGCCCCCCGATGACGCCTTCAGACCTCCGAACCATCCCGACTTTAGGCCTGACCCCCGGTCTGGCGCCCGCCCTGAAACAGTGGGACGCGCTGGACCACCACAAATTCCGCGACGAGCGCGAGGCCGTGGCCGAGCTGCTGGAGCATTCGCCGCTAAGCGCGGGCGAGCGCGCCGCCGTCGTCGCCGACGCCGTCGAACTGGTCGAGCGCGCCCGCGTCAGCCAGAAGAAGCAGGGCGTGGTCGAAAGCTTCCTGCAGGAGTTTTCTCTGGGCACGCGCGAGGGCCTGGCCCTGATGTGCCTGGCCGAGGCCCTGCTGCGCACCCCCGACAGCGAGACGCGCGACCGGCTGATCGCCGAAAAGATCGGCTCGGCCGACTGGGCCAGTCATCTGGGCCAGTCCGACAGCCTGTTCGTCAACGCCTCGACCTGGGGCCTGATGCTGACCGGCAAGCTGGTGGACGTCGACGACGAGGCGCGCTCCGACCTGCCCGGCTTCCTGAAGCGGGTGGCCGGCCGCCTGGGCGAGCCGGTGATCCGTCAGGCCGTCGCGACGGCGGTCAAGATCATGGGCGAGCAATTCGTGGTCGGTCGCACCATCCAGGGCGCGCTGAAGCGCTCGGACCGCGAGGGCTGGCTGTGCAGCTTCGACATGCTGGGCGAGGGCGCCCGCACCGTCGCCGACGCCGAGCGCTATGAAAAGATCTACGCCGACGCCATCGAGGCGGTGGGCAAGACCGCCAATGGTCAAGGGCCCGAGGCCGGCCACGGCGTCTCGGTCAAGCTGTCGGCCCTGTCGCCCCGCTATGAGGCGACGCAGGAGGATCGGGTCTGGGACGAACTGTATCCCCGCATCCTGCGCTTGGCCCTGATCGCCGCCCGCTACGACATCAACTACACCATTGACGCCGAGGAAGCCGACCGTCTGGCTTTGTCTCTAAAGCTGCTGGACCGGCTGGCCCGCGAACCCGCGCTGGGCGACTGGCAGGGGTTGGGTCTGGCGGTCCAGGCCTATCAGAAGCGCACGCCCGAAACGGTCGCCCGCCTGATCGATCTGGCCAGATCCTCGCGTCGTCGCCTGATGGTGCGTTTGGTCAAGGGCGCCTATTGGGACACCGAGATCAAGCGCGCCCAGGTCATGGGCCGCACCGACTATCCGGTCTTCACCACCAAGGCCGCGACTGACCTGAACTACCTCGTCTGCGCGCGGCAGATGATCGAGGCGTCGCCCCACATCTATTCGCAGTTCGCGACCCATAACGCCCATTCGCTGGCCGCCGTCCGGCGCATGGCGCGCGAGCGCGGCGTGGTCATCGAGCACCAGCGCCTGCACGGCATGGGCGAGGCGCTGTATGACGCCGCCTTCGACGTCTGGAAGGATGAAAAGGTCATCGTTCGCGCCTATGCCCCGGTGGGCGGGCATGAAGAGCTGCTGCCCTATCTGGTGCGCCGCCTGCTGGAGAACGGCGCCAACTCCTCCTTCGTCCACGCCCTGCTGGACGAGCGCGTGCCTTCCTCGGCCGTTGCGGCCGATCCTATCGCTCTGGTCGAGGCCCAGCCTGACCGTCACCCCAGGATTCCGGTTCCCATGACCATTTATGGCGATCGTCAAAACTCCCTCGGTCGCGACTATTCGCAAGCAGCCGACCGCGACCGTCACGCCCAGGCCCTGGCCCGCGTGGACAGTGAAAAACTGACCGCCGGCCCGATCATCGGCGGCAAGCTGAAGGCCGGGATCAATCCGCAGGACGTGACCAATCCGGTCGACCGCTCGCAGGTCCTGGGCCACGTCTCGGAGGCCTCGACCGCCGACGTGGACGCCGCCGTGACCGCCGCTGCGGGCGCGCAACTGGCCTGGGACCGTCTGGGCGGCGCGGGCCGCGCCCCGGTGCTGCGCGCCATGGCCGATGCGCTGGAAACGGACATGGACCGTCTGGTCGCCCTGCTGTCGCGCGAGGCGGGCAAGACGCTGAACGACGGCGTCGCCGAGGTGCGCGAGGCGGCCGACTTCTGCCGCTACTACGCCCTGCTGGCCGAGCGTGACTTCGGCGGGCCGCAGACGCTGAAGGGCCCGACCGGCGAGACGAACCAACTGGTCCTGCACGGCCGCGGCGTCTTCGCCTGCATCAGCCCGTGGAACTTCCCCCTGGCCATCTTCACCGGCCAGATCGCCGCCGCCCTGGCCGCCGGCAACGCCGTAGTGGCCAAGCCCGCCGAACAGACCCCGCTGATCGCCGCCGAGGCCGTGCGCCTGTATCACAAGGCCGGGCTGAACCCGGATCTGCTGGCCCTGGTCCCCGGCCGGGGCGAGACGGTCGGCGCGGCCCTGACCAGCCAACCCGGCGTCGACGGCGTCGCCTTCACCGGCGGCACCGACACCGCCAGCGCCATCAACCGCGGCCTGGCCGCGCGCCCCGGCGCCATCATCCCCTTCATCGCCGAAACCGGCGGCCTGAACGGCATGTTCGTGGACACCACGGCGCTGAAGGAACAGGTCATCGACGACGTCATCCTGTCAGCGTTCGGCAGCGCCGGCCAACGCTGCTCGGCCCTGCGCATCCTCTATGCGCCCAAGGATTCGGCCGACGGCCTGATCGAGGGCCTGAAGGGCGCCCTGGCGACCCAGGTGCTGGGCGATCCGTCGGACCCGCGCACCGACATCGGCCCCGTCATCGATGCCGAAAGCCGCAAGGCGCTGGAAGCCCACGTCGAGCGTCTGGCGAAGGAGGCGAAGATCATCGCCCGCGCCGATCTGCCGGCGGGCGCCGAGAAGGGCGACCTGTTCGCCCCGACCATCGCCGAAATCCCGACGCCCGACTTCCTGGAACGCGAAGTGTTCGGCCCGATCCTGCACGTCTATCGCTATGATCCGAAGGACCTGTCCACGGTCGCGGGCAAGCTGGCCGCGCGCGGCTATGGCCTGACCCTGGGCGTCCACAGCCGGATCGAAGCCTTCGCCGATGAGGTCACCCGTCTGATCCCCGCCGGCAACGTCTATGTGAACCGCTCGATCACCGGCGCCGTCGTCGGCGTGCAACCCTTCGGCGGCGAAGGCCTGTCCGGCACCGGCCCCAAGGCCGGCGGCCCCAACAGCCTGATCCGCTATGCGGCGGAAAAGGCCATCAGCGTCAACATCGCGGCCCAAGGCGGCGATCCGGCGCTGCTGAACCTATAGCTCGTCAGAGCCTTGGCGGGGTTGCTTCCCGCCATGGCCCGGCTATGTTCTCCGCGCGGCGACACGGGTCGTGTGCGCCGCGATTGAGGCCATCAGCTTGGCGTTTATGATGAACCTGCACCAAGCATGAGCCGTTCCTTCATCGTCCGGCAATCGAACATCATCGGCGCCCTGATGATGCGTGAGATGGCCACACGCTACGGTCGTCGAGGGCTGGGCTTCCTGTGGGTCGTGGGCGAGCCGCTGCTGTTCTGCATCGGTGTCATCCTGATCTGGACCTTCATCCGGTCACACAGTGCGCACGGCCTGAGCGTCGCCGCCTTCGCCATGTCGGGTTACATGTGCCTGATCCTGCTGCGCCACAGCATCAGCTTCAGCCTGGGCGCCGTGGGCGCAAACCTGGGGCTGTTGTATCATCGGGCCCTCGGACCCCTGCATTTTTACCTGGCTCGGGCTATCCTTGAGCTGGCCGGGGCCACGGGCGCGTTTATGCTCGTCTATTTGGTCCTGCTGCTGTTCCAGCAGGTGGAGTTGCCGCACGATTATCTGCTGCTCTACGGCGGATGGTTCCTGATGTGGCTGATGGCCACCGGAACTGGCTTCATCTTCTCCGGGCTCGCCATGCGCTCGGAGGTGATGGAGCGGATTGTGCCGCTGCTCAGCTATGCGATGATCCCCCTATCCGGGGTGTTCTTCATGATCGACTGGCTACCCGAAGCGGTGCGCTCGACCTATTTGCTGGTGCCGTTCCCGAACGCGATCGAGATGGTGCGCGCCGGGGTCTTTGGTGAACTCGTCACTACTCATTACCGGCTGGGCTATGCTATCGCCACGGCCCTGATTTTGTTGCTTGCAGGCCTCCTGCTCATCAAAAATGCGGAAGGCTATGTCGATGTCGACTGACGCTCTGGAGCTGATTGCGCCCCATGTCTGAACAGCTGCGCTACATTGGCCCGCTTGGGGGAGCGACCACCCAGGGCGGGGGCCGTTGGGCTGCCGCGCTGCGGCGCGTCCCGTTGTCTTTCGTTCTTGTGGTCCTGCTGCCCACGCTGGTGGGCATGTTTTATTGGGGCCTGATCGCCACGCCGCGCTATGTGTCGGAGGCGCACTTCGTGGTGCGCAAGACCAATGAATCGCGTCCGAACAATCTTGGCCTGATGCTTCAGAACGTCGGCCTTTCAGCCGGTGTGGCCGATTCGTTTGCAGTTCAGGAATACATGGGGTCGCGGGATGCGGCTGCGGCGCTGGATAAGCGTTTCGATCTCGAGAAGGTTTTCAGCCGCAACGGCGCAGATCTGCTGTCCCGCTATCCGGGGCCGTTCGTCACGCCGTCGCAGGAATCCCGCTATAAGGCGCTGAAGCGTTATGTGTCCGTCAGCTACAATGGCGGTAGCGGGATCACCACCTTGCGCGTCCAGGCCTTCACCGCCGAAGACGCCCGCGCCATCAGCCAAGCGTTGCTCGCCTCGGGTGAGGATCTGGTGAACCGTCTGAACCAGCGGGCCGCTGCTGACGCCGTGGCCGATGCCGAAACGGCGGTGGCCGAGGCGACCTCACGCCGCGCCACCATCCAGCAACAGCTCACGGTCTTCCGGAATCGCGAACGGTTCATCGATCCCCAGCTGGCTGCAGCGGAATCGACCCAACTGATCGCTGGCTTGCTCGTCACGGTGTCCCAGCTTCGCGCCGAACAGGCGCAACTGCAGCAAAGCGCGCCGCAAAGCCCGCAGCTTCCCGTGATCCAGGGGCGGATCGCCGCCTATGAAGCGCAGATCGCTGAAGCACGCGCCCGTGTGACGGGGGCATCGGAATCGCTGGCGCCCAAGATTTCGGCCTATGAAGGTCTGATTCTGCAACAAGAACTGGCCAATCGCGCCCTCACGGAATCGTCCGCCGCCTTGCTCACAGCTCAGCAGGATGCGCGTCGCCAGAAGCTCTATCTGGACCGGATCGTCGAGCCGAACCTGGCAGACAAACCCACCGAGCCCCGGCGGACGCGCGCCATGCTCATCATCTTCCTGAGCAGCCTGGGGGTCTATCTGCTCGGTCGCCTGCTGTGGGCGGGCCTGCGGGAGCACCGGCAGGAGTGACGCTCGCCCTTCCCCCGCTGGACCCAATCGGCCTCAGGGTCAGGGGCCTGTCCAAGGCCTACCGCCATGCTGGCCGGACCCTATTCAGTGGGCTCGATTTCGAGCTTGAGCGCAGCGGTCGTCTGGCCATTCTGGGCCGGAACGGCCAGGGCAAGTCGACTCTCATCAAGATGCTGGGCGGCGCCCTGCCAGCGACCAGCGGCGTCATCGACTGGCGTATGACGTCGTCTTGGCCGATCGGCTTCGGGGGTGGCTTCCAGGGCAGCCTGAGCGGCCTGGACAATATCCGCTTCCTGTCGCGTCTTTATGAGCGGGATTATGAAGAAACCCTGGCCAGGGTCGATGATTTCGCGGAGCTGGGGCCTGCTCTGAAGGAGCCTGCCAAACACTATTCCGCAGGTATGCGTGCACGTCTGGCGTTTGGCCTTTCTCTCGCCATTGAGTTCGATTGTTATCTGGTCGATGAATTGGTCGCGGTAGGTGACGCTCGCTTCCAGAAGAAGTGTAACGAAGAACTGTTCAGTAAACGCGCGGATCGCGCTTTCATGATCGCGTCTCACAACATCAAGCTGATCACCGATATCTGCGACCGGGCTTTATTGATCGAAAGCGGTCAGGCACGCATTTTCGACGACGTTCAAGAAGCAGTGGACATCTATGCATGGCTGAAGGCGGTCTGATCCTGACGCAGGAGCAACGGACGTTCGCGCCTGGTGACATTGTGCACTGGTCGCCCGAAAGCTTCCGCTATGACATGCGCGAAGCCGAACGGCGTGAGGTGGTGCACAGGATGGATGTGGCCGGTCGCGCTCGCCATCTGGTGTGGGGACCCTACGACGTATTGCCCGCGGGCCGCTGGCAGGTTACGGCCCGTCTGACGTTCGACCGCTGGTCCTGTCGGCACAAATACTATCTCGAATTCGGGGCGGTGGCCGATTTCACCAGGCACGAATTTTCGCCCGGATGCGAAGGCGTGTTCGAGTTTGTGACCGAACACAGCTGGGACGAGGACGCCAAGGCCGAGCTTCGCATCGTGATGATTGAAAGCTCGCTAGGCGGCATATTCGACTTCCAGGGCGCCGAGCTCACCTATCTCGGCTAGTTCGCCGATGAGCCTCGCGGCTCAGGACGCCCGTGGTCGAAACTTCCGTTCCACGAAGAGCGGGACGCCTGATCGAACTCGAGGTTGAGACGCCAAGGCCGTCGCCACTGCCTCTTCAACCAGAACTAGGTCCATCGGCTTCAGCACCTTGGCCGCGCGGCTCTGTACGCGACGCCATCGGCGCCAGCCGGAACCCTCTTCAGCCAGGATAGCGCTCAGAATTTTGCGGGCGCTGTGCGCCGAGGTCAGCTTTGACAGCCCCAGCATCCTGTCGAACGCTATCGGATAGGAGGCGCGGTCCGGAGCCGCAATCACGGTCGGGACTCCGCTCCAGACTGCCTGGGCGGCGACGGTGCTGAAACAGGTCACCACGGCCCGGGTGGCCGAAAGTTCCGCGGCGAGCGACGTGGTCGGGTCAGAGAGGCGGAAATGCACTCCGTGTTCGAGGGCGATGCGACGCGCGATTTCGCCCACAGCCGGATCCTGTTGAGGATGCCGGCGGAAGCTCAGTTCGATATCGCGGTCTATCCCTGCGACCCCCCTGACCACCATACGCCAGGCGTTCCATAGGCTTTCATCAGAGAGGGGTTGGGATGCGAACGTCATGCGTGCGGATGGGCCTGACGATATGCTGGCAGGAGTCAGGTCGGGCGTACCGACGACGCGAACCTCTGACGCCCTCAGCCCGAAGTGGCGCACATAGTCGCGGGCCACAAAGCTGGAGCTGACCAGTACGAGGTCGGCCCGAGGTCTGATGTACCGGGGGTACAAGGAGGTGACGGCGTTCAGTTCCAGCATGACGCTCGGCGTTTTCGCCGCGTGTGCCGCCTCCAGCGCCGCCACGACCAGCGGTATCCGGCCGCCAAAGGCGATCAGACCTGCGAACCGTCCACTACAGATCAAGCGGCTGAGTTGCGCGGCCTGGGTCAGGAAGTGGGGCAAACCCTTTTTAACCAGGACCGGCAAGGCCATATCCAGAGCCACGGTTTCCAGAGTTCGACGCTTCGGTGTGTAGAGGTCCAGCAGGTTACGAGCTCGGGCATCGACTATCTCCGCTGTTTTTTCCCTGTAGCGCGCTACCGCCTCTTCGTCCGGCCGGGCGAAGTCATGGGTCGGCGCGTCAAGTGTGTGCAGCGCTGGGTGAGCCCCGACCCTGGCGATCTCGACTGGCCATCGGCGGCAAAGCGATGACACCGCCCTTGGCCAAAGATCGGTCACGGACCGTGCGCCGGGAACGACGCAAAGAAGGGCGTCCTTGCCCCGGGATGGCTCATCCGGCTCGGGGTCGCCCGCATCCGCCACCCATGCCCATGGGAAGGCATTTGTCGAATGCGTTGTTTGAGCGGCGTTCTGAAGATGACGCCTGAAGCCGGAAGGCCCGGCCTGACCTCGCTGCAACAGGTCTTCGAGCGCCTTCTCGGCCCCGCCGATGTCCATACTCGTGGAAGGGGACCATGTCAGCCAGAGCCGCTCCGCAATATCCGGCGCCAACCGCTGGAGGACCTCCAGGCTCTTAAGCGAGCGATCCAGGACCAGCACGATCTGATCGAAGGCGACATCGGCCGCTGTCCTTCGCAAGGCCTCGGCCTTCTGCATGAATTTGAAGAGTTCATCGGCCAGGTAAAGTAGTGACGATACACCGCCGGAACGCGTGTCCGTCGGCACATCCAGCGCGGCTGCAAGCCGCCTTGCCAGGTCAAAACTTCGTCTGTGCAGATCATGAGCGATCGACGAATAGGCGCCGATGCGTGACCCTGCATGTTGAAGAAAAAGCATCTCTTTCCCATCCAGTGCAAAGCCGCGGAAATCCCCTGCGAGATCGCCCCAGCGGATCAACGTCGCATCCTGCCTGTCGGCCAGAAGGTCTGGTCGCTGCTGCAGAGGGAAGGCGCTGTCGCAAATAATCAGGCGATGTCTGCAGGGCGGAAGCGCGGTCAGTACTTTGGCTTCGCCAGCCAGAATCGTCGACAGCCGTCTGAACATGACACCCGCCTCGCTGGTCAGTCTTGCACGCTGGCCGCCGCTCCGGCGAGGTCCAAAAACCGCTTGCGCAGCATCGTCTCGTCGAAAACGGCGCCGGTCAGCACGTCGGCGATCCGACTGGATGCCGCGCCGTCACCATAGAGCGATGGCTCGCACACAAGCGACTGTCTTATCCCATCTGATATTGCGGCGCGGACGATGCTCAGAATTTGATCGGCAGCATAGCCACAGTCCAGCACGTGCGGGGATCGTTCGCGGCCCGTCTGCCGCTCGCCGATGTTCACGACGGGTTTGCCGAAGGCTGGCGCCTCGATCAGGCCGCTTGACGAATTACCGACCACGGCAAGGGCGCTCGCCAGGATCGACGGATAGAGCCGGGGCCCGCAGCTGGTGACGAACTGGAGCTGCGGATTGGACGCGCACAGCGCCTGCATTCGGGCGTTGATCGCCTGTCCGCCGGCATCGGCGTTTGAGCCGGTTATCACGGCGGGGAGATCCAGGCGTTCCAAGGCCGCGGCGAGGGCGTCGGCCATTTCGAGTGTCCGATCACCGACGGTTTCCGGATGCAGGGTGACCAGAAGATAGGGGCCGAAATACTCCAGATCGAGCGCTGCGAACGCCTCGGGCGCGGGCATTCGGGGCGCTGCCAGAAGCCCGTCTATGCCGGGGGCGCCGCTGACATGAATGCGCCAGGGCTCCTCGCCCAGTTGCCGCAGCCGCGCGGCGGCGCCGGGCGTGCTGGCGAAATGCAGATGCGACAGCTTGGTGATGGCGTGACGGTAGCGCTCATCGACGGCGCCCTCGGTCACCTCCCCGCCGTGAATGTGTGCGATTGGAATGGGGAGGGCGGAAACGGCGACGGCCGCCGCCATGGTCTCGTAGCGGTCTCCCAACAGGACGACGGCGTCAGGCGCGGCGTCAGGGATCGCCCGGGCGAATCCGAGTGTAGCCAGTCCGATCGATGTTGCGATGGCGTCCGGCGTGTCGCTGGCCAAGGTGCAGTGGACCCGACCGAAGATCGGCAGGCCGTCGGCCTTGATGACATCTTCTGTCATGCCCTGCTGCGGTGACAGGTGTCCGGCGGCGACGACGAAGCCTGCGTCCGCGCCGGCCTGGTTCAGGGATCGCCATACCGATTGCAGGATGCTGTAGTCGGAACGGCCCACCGTCACGATTGCGATGCGCCGCGCCATATAGCCGTCCCGTTCTCTGACTGTTCAGCCATGGTAAGGGGCGGGGGTAAGAGTCGCAATGAGACGCAGGACATGAGCGAATCCCCTATCGGCGTATGCGCCCTGATTCCCGCGCGCGGCGGCAGCAAGGGGCTGCCGGGCAAGAATATCCGCCCCTTCCTCGGGCATCCGCTGCTGGCGTGGACCATCCAGGCGGCCCGCGACAGTCACGCGGTTGATCGGGTGGTCGTGTCCACGGATGGCCCGGACATCGCCCAGGTCGCATCCCTCTACGGCGCAGAGGTCGTCATGCGCCCGCCCCATCTGGCGACGGACGAGGCCACCAGTGCGGACATGGCGCGTCATCATCTGGAGCAATGGGTCAATGAAGGAATGGGCTGCGAGGTGCTGGCCTTGCTGCAGCCGACCTCTCCGCTTCGGGGGGGCGTTCACATCGACGCCGCCGTCGAGCAGTTCCGCGCTGGCGGATTCGATTCGCTCGCCAGCTGTCGGGAAGCCGAGACGCATCCCTATCTGACCTGGCGGATGGACGGCGAATCGCTGGAGCCCTTCATCCCGGGTGTGAAATCGCGACGCCGTCAGGACCTGCCGTCAGCCTACTGCCTGAACGGCGCCCTCTATCTGGTTCGCAGCGAGGCCTTCCCCGCGACGGGGGACGCCTTCCTGTTCGGCAAGTGTGGGGCGTATGTGATGGAGGCCGAGGTTTCGTCGGATATCGACGACCTGCAGGATTTCGTCGCGGCCGAGAATGCGGCGCGCCGACTCGGCCTGAAGGCCCCGGCGCCTAGCGACCCAGGACGTCCAGCACGGCCGCTATGACCCGTTCCTGATCCGCTGAACTAAGCGTCGAGGAGCAGGGAAGGGTCAGGATCCGGTCCCATATCGATGTCGTCCGGGTCAGGTCGCCGGCAGGCGCCCCGGCATAGGGAGGTTGCAGGTGAACAGGCTTCCAGAAGGTCCGGGCCTCCACACCGCGCTCCCGCAACTGGGTCACGACATCGCCCAGAACCGGCGTTGCATCCTTGTCAAAGAGCATGCCGGAAAACCATGCCGATCCGCCCGGCATGAGCGGGAAGGGAGACTGGCCCTTGAGCGGGGCGAAAGCCTCCGCATAGCGCTGGCGAAGGGTCGCCTTGCGGTTCAGGAAGCCCTCCAGCCGCTCCATCTGGGCGCAGCCGACGGCCGCCTGGATGTTGGTCATGCGATAGTTGAAGGCCGCCTCGTCGTGGGAATAGTCCGCGGACACGCGAGCGGTTGAGGTCAGGTGGCGCACACGTCCCAGCAGGGCGTCGGACATCCCGATCACCACGCCGCCGCCGCCGGCGGTGATGATCTTGTTGCCGTTCAGCGAGATGACCGACAGATCGGCCATCGGCCCGATCGGCGCCCCGTCGCGGGTGGCGCCCAGGGCGGCGGCGGCATCCGCAACTACGGGCAGCCCGTATCCGCCCGCGATCCGGCCCAGCCGATCCATGTCGGGCACATTGCCCAAGGTGTAGATCGGCATGATCGCCGCGACCCGTCGTCCGGTCGCGCGATGAAGGAGCCCGTCGTCACCGCGCCGGGTATCCTCCGTCAGCATGGCTTCCAACTGGTCGAGATCCATTAGCCAATCGTCGTCGATATCGATCAGCCAGGGGGTCGCGCCGCATTGCGAGATAGCGTTGGCCGAGGCGATGAAGGTGAAGCTGGGGCAGATGACCAGGTCGCCGTGGCGCACGCCCAGGGCATGCAGGGCCGCGTGCAGACCCGTGGTTCCGGCGGACGTGGCTACCCCCCCTGTCGCGCCGGATGTCCGGGCGATGTCCTGTTCCAGCTGCGAGACGAAGCGGCCGATCGAGGAGACCATGTTCTCTGCGATGCAGGCGTTCAGATTCCGGGCTTCGGCCTCCCCCACGTCGGGGATCGCCAGTGGGATCATGCCGCTCATCTGATGTATTGCCCGACGTCGGTCAGCGGCCCGCTATCGCGGAACCAGGCGATGGTTCGCGCCAGACCTTCCTCCAGATCGATCCTGGGCGACCATTCCGGCAGCAGTTGCGCGACCTCGGTGTTGTCGGCGATGAGCCGCTCCACCTCGCTGGCGGTCGGACGCAGGCGCTGGCTGTCCTCGACCACCTGAACCTCCTTGCCTTCCAGTCGGGCGATCAGCGCGATCAGGTCGCCGATGCTGATTTCCCGTCCGGATCCGAAATGCAGCGTCTTGCCGAACAGGTCGGTCCGCTCGGACACGGCGATGAACGCCTCGACCGTGTTCTGGACGTAGTTGAAATCCCGCGTGGGTGATGTGGCGCCGATGGTCACCACGTCCTTGGTCAGCACCTGTTTGATGATGGTCGGGATGACGGCGCGGTCGCTCTGGCGGGGACCAAATGTGTTGAACGGGCGCACGATGACGACCGGCAGGCCGAACGAGCGGTTGAACGATTCCGCCAGCTTGTCCGAGGCGATCTTGGTCGCAGAATAGGGGGACTGGCCCTGCAGGGGATGTGAAAGCGGAATGGGCGCGATCTGCGCGGTTCCATAGACCTCGCTGGTCGAGGTCTGCAGCACCGCGGCCCCGTGGCGCTCGGCGGACTGCAGGACGTTTAGCGTGCCCGTGACGTTCGCCGCGACATAGGCGCGGGGCGCGACATACGAATAGGGAATGGCGATCAGGGCCGCCAGGTGGAACACGATGTCCACGCCCTTGACCGCCGCATCGACGCTGTCCGCGTCGGTGATGTCGCCAAAGACGATCTCCATCTTGTCGGCATGAAGCGAGCGGTCCAGCCAGCCTGCCGACCGAAGGGCGTTGTAGTGCGCCATGGCGCGCACGTGCGCTCCACGCTCCAGCAACGCTTCGGCAAGATGGCTGCCGATGAAGCCGCCCGCGCCTGTGATCAGCACACGCTTTCCTGCGATGCTCATGAAATTCCCCTAGTTCTAGGCGTGAGACGGGCTCAAAGCGCCGTCGGTAAAGCGTCTTCCTGTTGAGCGCGCTGGTAGTCTTCCGGCTGCCCGACATCAATCCAGTCACCCGAAATGGGGTAGGCGCGAACGCGACGCCCCGCATTCAGCATCAGTTCCGTGAGATCGGTCATGTCGTGACGCCCCTCGCTGGGCACGGCCGAGGCCGCGGTGGCGCCCAGGACATAGATCCCGGCGTTGACGAGGAAGGGCAACCGGGGCTTTTCCGTGATCCGGCGAATCTCCAGGCCCGAGCATTCGACGACACCGAACGGACAATCCATGAAGTGACGTCGGACACCCATGGTGAGATCGGCGTTCTGTTCGGCGTGAAAAACGATCAGCGCAGAAAGATCTGTATCGCACATCACATCGGCGTTGATGACAAGCAGTGGATTGCTCGATGGAGGGACCATGGACACGGCGCCTGCGGTGCCTCTCGGCTCGGACTCCTCGACGTAGCGAATGTTCAGCTTTCGATCGCGCCCGTCGCCGAAATAGTCGCGAATCTGGTCGCCTCGATAATGCAGGGAGACGAAAACTTCGGTGATTCCGGCCTCGGCGATCTTGTCCATGATCCAGGCCATCATGGGACGACCGCGAATGGGCAACATCGGCTTGGGCGTGTCGTCGGTCAGGGCCCCCAGCCGACTTCCAAACCCGCCGGCCATGATCAGAGCACGTGCTCCGCCCTGCCGCGCTTCATAGGCTGGAATGACAAGAGCCGTGACCCGGCCGTCGGAGCCGACGAGCGGAAGATGACGGACGTGATGGTAGCGAAGAGCTTCTTCCAAATCGAATTCCGAAGACCCTGCAAGACGCGTCACAGGGGCCCCGATTTTTCGTTCAGCCAATAATTTGGAGACCTGATCGGAAAGCTCAAGTCCGTGCAGCAGGGATCGGCGAACGTCGCCATCTGTTATTGTCGCGACAAGAATATCTTCTTTGTCGACAACCAGCATGACGCCCAGTGCAGCCTGATCCATGGCAAGCAGCATTTCGCGGATGGTCGTGGTTTGGTTGACTAGTACAGGTGCAATGTTGTTGATTATCTTCAGCATTGCTGCGACCTCACCGAATTTTTCTGCCGATTTTTCGCCGCGTTGGGGTCCGCCAAGGCGCTCCCATCTGCCTCATCCACCTGATCAAGGCAACCAAGCTCGGGACCGTGTGTTTTGTTCAGCGTGACGATCTGCAGAGGCTTCCTTTAGGTCTAACGATGCCGGTTCGTCGCATAGCTCTCGGCTTCATCTCTGGATCGTTGCGCGATTGAACTGCCGTCACATGGGGGGTAGATGACTGCACCAAGGCATTCTTTCAGGTGTAAGTTCTCGCGCATGTCGCCTGATCGGGGTGAAAGGCCGTGGCCGTCGGTCGAGCCATAAGATAACCTCTTGAATTCTCTTCTCTATATAGATCGGCCAGAAATCACCCCCGCTATACTCTCGAGCGCTGCAGCGCCGGAGGTGCGTGCAGTATATTGCAACGGCATCAAGACTGAGCAAGCGTTCCGGGCCGCAGCCTGCGGGATCAGCGCCGAGGTGCTGGAATTCAGCGCGATCGATACGGCGCTGGACGCAGACCTGAAGCGATCATTTCTGGCCATGGCCCAGCGGCTGGGACATCGTTTGTCCGTGGCGCAGGGCGACGTAATTCCCCTGTACGCCCAAGCTGGCTTTGCAACATCGTTCGCCGATCAGCTCTTCGCCGAACTGCGGCCGATCGTGATGATGGGTCGCGTTTTCTCCCTGGGCAACTTCGGCGGTTTGCGGGTTGCTCCGCGTCCCAGTTCGCATGCGCCGGAAGTCGAAAATTTCTGTAAAAAACAGTTGGGCGTCCGGCCGGTGTTTCTCACCGACCACCTCGACGTGATGCAGGCGCGGTCGATCTTTACCGTCGCCGACCAACCGTTTCATCTCAACACCGCAGTACCTCGCATCAAAAGCTACCCGTTGGAAGGTGCGGAGGTCGTCGGGCCTTTGGTGTTTACGAACCTGTCCAATGCCCGCAGTGCAGCCCTGATCATGCCGGTCATCGCAGGGTTGGGTGAAGCCGGGCCGACCACAGTTTTCCTGGCGCCGGCCACCCCGACTGACAGGCTCATGCGAATGACCGCCCAGTACGGTGTTGGATCGACCGTGAGATTCCTCAGCAAGTCCGAGCGGATCCCCGCCCAATCCTTGTTCGCCCAACCCGACGATCAGGATGTTCTGGCGGAATTGCTGCGGGACTGGATCGAAGAGACGCGTGTGACGCTGCCGTCGATCCTGAGCGCCGCCTTGCCGATAATTCTGGCGATCGCACGGAAACGTCTTCCGGCCATCATCGGTGAAATTCGCGCATTCGACGCTCATCTCCGATCGCTTGTCGAACAAGCGCCGTCGGTCACGGTGTCACCGGGCGTAACATTGGACGCCATGCTCGCGGTTCGGTCCGCGGGCACGGCAGGCGTCCCGACATTCGAACTACAGCGCGGTATTGTCGCTCCGACCACCATCGTCGCCAAACCCGCAGCGAAGACGATTCTCGCCATCGATGAGCAATCCAAAAAGGTCTTCGTCGAGCATCTTGATGTCCCTGCCGAGGCTGTGGAGGTGATCGGCAGTGTCAAACTGGATGTCGACTTGAACGCCTATCGGCGCATGACCCGTGAGCAGGCCAGGATCGAAACGCCTCAGATGGCGCACCTTCAAGGCCGTCGTGTGATCCTTCTTGTCGGGCAGCCGCTCGGTGAAGAAATAATGGGCTCGATCGCCAGGCTGGTGATGACGGCCGCGGCGAAGGCGGCTGTGGCGGTTGTGGTCAAATTGCACCCGGAGGAGGGTGCTGCGGCCAAGCGCATGTATGAGGCCGCAGGTGTTGAGGCCGGGCTCAATGACGTTCTGATCCTTGATGCCGAACCCGCGCCTCTTCTGATCGTGGCGTGTGATGTCGTTACGACCTACTTCAGCACAGTGGCGCTTGAAGCCTTTGCCTTGGGTCGCCCGGTGGCGGCGGTGAATCCGTTCGGCGAGGCTCCACCCTACGATTTGGCGGAGCTGGGAGTGGCCACGTCATTCGGAGATGCGGCGACCCTGGCGCAATTCTTTGTCCATGGGGCGCGTTCAATCGAAGCGGATCATGCTTCATCCTTGCAGGTTCTTGTTGACGGTCGTGCCGCTGATCGCAGCGTCGCTCGTATCCTGTCGAAGGCTCCGCCACCGGGCGGCGGAGATTATCCCATACTGACCTATGCCGCCTTGCGGGTGGCCGCTCGCACCATTGAAGTCGATCAGGGTCCCGCTGAGGCCCTGCATTTCCTTGAATCGCAGACTAGCTTCGCCGAGCGCATGAAAAGTATCCTGGCGATCTATCCCAATCTTGGGGAAGGGCGACTGGACGAAGCGTTCAAAGGGTTCTGCCAATGGCCGCTGGTCGACCGCTCTGTAAGCCTGCCTCCTCAACTTGAGATGTGGGATGGAGCGCAGTTGCCTTCCACGCTTGTGGTGTGGGCGCCGCCCGGCATCGGCATCGGCGCCGAAATTCTCCATCTTGGCTTTTGTGAACGACTTGATCGCACCTCGACACGGTTCATCGTGATCATCGATGCGCGGCTGGTTTCGATCATGCGGAACCGGTTTCCGGGAATCGATTTCCGTTCGCGTGCGACCTTCGATCTGGATGACGTCGATGTAACGAATGCTCGTCACACCAGCATCATGGCGCTTGGCTGGATCACCAGAATAACAGCCGGACGCTATCGGCGGGCGCGCAACTATATTGGCGATCCGACCCGTATCCGGGAGAAGCGCCAGGCGTTGTCGGTGGGTAGCGCCCTTGTCGGGCTGGCTTGGAAGACGACCAACATCAAGGGCGGCTGGCGAAACCTGAGCCACCTAGACGCGCTGTTGAAAGCCTTGCCTCGCGACGGTGTGACCTATGTCTGTTTGCAGCATGGCGTCGACGACGCCGAACGGGCCCGTCTGGCGACCGCCGGAGTTCTCATGCCGGCGGATCTTGATCCGGTTGGCGACGTGGCCAGCTATGCCGATTATGTCGCCGCGATGGATGTCGTGATCACGACTCCGAATTCCCTGGCGCATTTCGCTGGCGCAGCTGATCGACCGACCATTCTCGTATCGCCACAGCCCGGCGTCCCCGAGTGGCGTTCGGTTCACGCGAGACGGCTCTGGTATCCGGACGTAACCTACGTGTCTCTGGGCGCCGGCGCCGAGGCGGAACGTTCTGGAATCCACCACGCAGTTGAGCTTGTACGTTATCGCACAAACTGGTTCCGCGCCTTGCGCCAAGATATCGTCGGCGCGGCCGGAAACGAAGCCCGGGCTCGGGCTGGCCGCCTGGCTATCTCACACCTTGTCAAAACACTCTGTGGGCGTGTGCGGCTTCTGGGAGATACTCTGTCTGGGTCTATCGCAAGCCGTCACAGGGCTTCATGATTAGGCGGGGCGCGTGCCCGGCGGCGAGAGGTGGCCAGTGAGCGGCGTGTTGGCGATCTGGGGAGCAGGAGGTCACGGCCGAGTCGTTGCGGATTGCGCGATCGCGGCCGGATGGTGCGACGTACTTTTCTTTGATGATCACTCAGCCGGAACTTCGGGGCCATGGTCCGTGGTTGGATCTGGTCAGGACCTGTTCAGGGGTGTCCAGGCGTTTGATGGGGTGGTGGTAGCAACCGGCGATAACCCTGTCCGGCTTGCACAAACGAACGCGCTAGCCCGCCAGGGATTGCCGCTCATCAGCCTCATTCACCCCCGCGCTGTGGTCAGCGAGCATGCGGAAGTCGGGCTGGGAACGGTCGTGCTCGCCGGAGCGGTGATCAATATCGGCGCGCGTCTTGGGCGCGCGGTCATCGTCAACACCATGGCGTCGGTAGACCATGACTGCAGGCTGGCCGATGGCGTGCATGTGTCTCCAGGCGCACATCTGGCGGGCGGGGTTCACGCGGGCCAGGCGAGTTGGATCGGTTTGGGCGCCGCCGTCCGTCAGGGCATAGAGATTGGCGATGAGGCCGTTGTCGGCGCCGGAGCGGTTGTCGTGAAAGCCGTGCCGCCGAGGACGACGGTGGTCGGTGTTCCCGCGCGTCCGATCTGAGACGGAGCCGCCGCCGACGGCCTCCTACTACTAGTCTTGCTCAGCAGTATCTTCGCCCGCAGCCGCAGCGGCGCGTGTCAGAATGCTCATGTCGATCCGCGCCCGGCGTATACGCAGCTCGTTTTCCGCCACCTCCGCCTTCAGGCGCGTCAGTTCGGCGCGATAGCGTTGCGCATCGAGCGCTTCCTGCTGTTGAGTGTTCAAGGGCCCGAACAAATTCCTGGTTTCTTCCATGGGTATTCTCTCACTATGGGGTGTCGCGCAGGGCGCTGAACCCTCTCAGATCATATCGAGGGTAAAGGCTTCGCCGACGGTAATAGCGCGCGACGCTTTCCGGCCAACGATCAGTGATCGTTCGTCCGGCTGCAGGCCTCCCGCAGGCCGTAGCGCGGCGACGTCCTCGTCTTGGATGACTGCGCCGGCAGCGATGGGGCGAACGGCAGTCAGGCTTCTGCGCGCGACGCGCGCGACTGCAGCCTCAACCGGTCTGGACTTTTTCCGACCATCTCCCAGCGCGGCTTCTACCGTACGTATTCCCTCGACATAACGCCGGAACTGCTCGGGATCCGCCGACGCGGCGTGGTCCGGGCCCGGCATGGCGCGGTCAAGGGTGATATGCTTTTCGACTGCGCAGGCGCCCAACGCGATGGCCGCCCAGCCGACGGCGTCATCGACCGTATGGTCCGACCAACCGATCGGATGGGGAAAGGCTCGCGCCATCATCGGGATCGCGCGAAGGTTGGCGTCAACCGGGTCTGTCGGATAGGCGCTGACACAATGGAAGATCAGGATGCGAGGGTTGCCGACGGACTCAATCGCATCAATAGCGGCCTCCACCTCGGCGAGATTCGCCATCCCTGTGGAGATCAGCATGGGGCGACCCTTGCGCGCCATGTGTCGGAGCAGGGGCAGGTGCGTCAGGTCTCCGGACGAGACCTTGAAGGCGGTGACATCCAACCGTTCCAGAAGGTCGGCGCTGTCCTCGTCGAATGGCGTGGACAGGAAGACGAGTCCGCGCTTCTCCGCGTGCGCTTTCAGCAGGATGTGGTCGGCTTCGGAAAGCTCCAGCCGCGCCAGCATCTCGGCCTGCGACGCACTGGCGTCGCGTTGTTGATACTCCGCCTTTTCAGCTGTCGCCGTGACCAGTCGCGCCGTGCTGAAGGTCTGAAGCTTGACGGCGTCTGCACCACAGTCTGCCGCAGTGTCGATCAGCGCCTGCGCCAGATTCACATCGCCATTATGATTGACCCCGATCTCCGCGATAATGAAGGCCGGATAGCCCGACCCCATACGGCGCCCTGCAATTTCAAGGGCGGGCGGGATTTGGGCGAGGAGTTCGGTCAAGGGGCACCCGTCATGGCTCGCGGCGCCACTGGCGATCGCGCACGCCTTGGATGACTGCCATGCTCCGGCGGAACCGCGCAACCTGATCCGTTCACACACTTAGCTCGTTTGCACGAATCCCTCTGTGACTTCATAGTGTCCGACGTTCCCATGACGTCGTTTCCTGACGCCACTGGATGGGGTCTCCAGCCTTCGAGCACCGCGTGGCTCTTGCCTATATTGTGAATTTTACGGGCTTTTCCGGCCATTGGGGGATGTACGGTACGTCGCTGGCGTTGGCGCTCGGCCTGGCGGAGCGGGGATATGATTGCGAGACCTTGAATGTGGACGAGGTCGACGCGGCCTGGCGGACGCTTTCGCAGTACCAGGACTTTGTCAAAGCGCCCCCGGAGCTGCAGGCGCTGTTCGAGCCGCTTCTGAAAGCGGACATCGTAGTCGTCAACGGCGAGGGCACACTCCACGGCAATCGCCCGTCGTCGCACAATCTGTTGAAGCTCGTCATCTGGATCACCAGAGAGCTTCGCAAGCCCATCTATGTGGTGAACTGCGGCTATTTCCCTGACCATGGGGAAACTGCCGGCGACTATGAATCACGTCGTCTCTATTCGCAGTTCGCGACCGCCCTGCAATCAAACCCGCGCTCGGGAATGGTCGTACGTGATCGTCAGAGTTTCGCGAACGCGAGGACGGAAATCGCCAAGGTCGAATCGGGGGGAGATCTGCTGCCGCTCCTGCTCGACGCGTCGTCTCGTTGGCCGCTGAGGCATCAGTCCTCGTCAAGCCGGATCGTAATTTCGGGAGCGGCGGGAATGTCGCCTAATGGAACGCGAAACATCGCGCGGCGTATAGCCAAGCAGTTCGGGCCCCAAACACCGGTACTCTACCTCAGTGGCGGGGATACGAAATTCGTGGACTACGACCGCACGGTTTTTGAGCAGTTCGCATCAGCCCTGCCTCAAGCAGAGTTTCTGGCGACGTCATCATTCGCAGAATTCCGTGATGTGATTGGCAACGCGGAGCTGCTGATCTCGGGTCGTTTCCACTATCTTATCGCGGCTATCGCTCTGGCCACGCCTGTGGTCGGCTGGGCGAGCAACACCCCAAAGAACGAACTGCTTTTCAACGCGATCGGGCGGGTCGGCGAGGTGGTGCGCGTGCGCGCATGTCAGGAAGGACGCAGCGCCATGAGGCTAGCCTTGCGCCGCCCTGTGCAGGCCCTCTATCGCGCGCGCCTCGCCATGCTTCTGGATGCGCGACGTAATCTGGTCGCCATTCCCTGCGGCGGGGTTTCCAGGCGCACGGACCTGATCAGCCGGCTCGCGCCGAGGCTTGGATTCCCGATCACGGCGATAAAATCTCTGATGTCCTGAAGCGTGGGATTATCCTTGTGCTTCGGTCAAGGCCTCAAGAATGAGTCGTCCTGCGTCACGCTTGCGGGCGATGTAGTCGACCAGTTCTTCAACCTCGACCCGTGCGGCGCGGCCGGGGTGGTAGTATCGGCTGCTGTCGATGTAAGTGAAGTGGAAGACATCCTCGATCGTCCGGGCCCGCGTGCGTCGTTCGATGGGAAGCCGGTCCTGCGTCAGGCCCCAGCCAGAATAGAAGGGCGTCCCGTAACAATGGACCGTCTTACCTGCAAGCAACGCCTCGAACCCCATCCCTGATGTCGCGACATAGACTTCGTCGACCAGGTCAAACAGGGCGAACGGGTTGATGTCGAAGGCGACCGTATGGATCCGGTCCGAGGTCGCTCGAAACACCGCGAGGCGTTCATCGCTAAAGTAGCTCGACTTGCCACCGGTGATGGCATCCGGGTGCTGTTTAATCAGGATGTCGTGCGAAGGTTTTTCCCTGAGCGCATCGGCCAACATGCGCTCGAACGTCGTCTCATCGGCCCCGCCACAAAGCACGGATTGGTCCTCGAAGCGCTGGTCCACCAGCAGGACCTTGGGGCGCTCGGCAGATCCGACCTGGATCTGAATGTCCGGGGCATGGTTGTATTTGGAGACTCGGGAGGCGACGATCTTGTCGATCGCTGATCGGGCGCGCAGCTTTTCAGCCGCGCTCAGCCGAGGGCCTGCCTCCAGCAGTCGTTCGAGCCTTGAGGGCGTCGTCGCATCATAATAGGCGGTGGTGTCGTCCAGCAGGACGGAAAGCCCGGGTTCCCCCGAGAGACCGATGCCGACTGATCGAACGAAGCCGTCCTCGACAATCAGAATCTGTTTGCCCAGCGCGCGCGCCTGGACCGTCTGACTGAGTTTTTCCGGATTTTCCTTCAGGCCCCATTGCAAGAAAAGCTCAGCAGAGGCGACATCCTGTAGCCCAAGGTCCCCACCGCCGCTTGTCACCAGAGTTCGGGCGTTCATCAGCGGCAGCAGATATTGCTGCGTCGTGGCCAGGGTCTGGTCGCTGCTCGGAATGGCGATGACGTCCAGCGGCTGATTGCTGAACACCCGGTCGATGGCCGTCTGGGCAACGGGCACAACCAATCGTTCGCCACTCGCGATGTCGGTCAGGACAAGTCGGATTCTTTCGGCGGCCCGACCGTCGAATGTGCCGACGCCGAACTGCTGGGCGGCCCATTCCAGATCCAGCGAAGTTCGATCAAAGCCATTCGCCAGCGTGGCGTCCAGCAAGGCGGCGGCTTCGTCGAAGTCCGTCGCGGCAGGAATGCCGACTCTGTCCCACTGGCTGTCGAAGGCGATGTATTTCATCGACACTGCAGGGCGGTCCGAAAGCACAGCCTCGAACAGCATGGTGCTGTTGACGGATGTCACCACGTCCGCATGGTGAACGGCCTCGATCGGCTCGACCAGAAAACAGTGCGCATCGTCGATCGCCGTAAGTGGTGACGTGGTCAACTCCTCACGTAGAGTACGGCCCAGGATGTCATCCTTGGACGGTGGCGACCGGACAATCAATTGTACGTCGCTCGCCTGCGCATAGGCCAGCAAATCCCCGATCGCCTTTCGTTGTGACTCGCGCGCCAAGACGGTGTCGGATTGGGAATCGAGCGGTTGCGAGGCGAACAGGATCGTCTTCTTGTCCCCCCGAAGGCCATAAAGGCGATGAAAGAGCTGGCGGTCCAGTTTTGGTCTGTAGTTGCGATAGGCATCGAACTTCGGCGCCCCGACAGAGATTATCCGCTCTGCGGGATATCCTCTTTCCACAAAGATTCCGCGCTGCATCTCGCCCCAGGTCAGTATCAGGTCGCACAGGGGCACGGACGCCTTGCTGGTGATATCGGTATAGTAGAGGTCCCTGTCGATGAAGACCGACTCGTGGGGGATCAGGATCGTTGGAATGCCCAGCTCCCTGCATACCTCCACGATGATACGCATTACGGGCGCCCAGTCGAAGGTCAGGACAAAACCGTTGACCTGACCACGCAAGGGGATCAGCCGCCTGACGATCATGCGGCGATAAAGATCGGGCCGTTCACGCGCAAAACGGGCCGCCTCACGCCGAACCTGATTGTCTTCCACGTTCTTGATCAGATCGAACGCGGCCAACTGGTATCCGCCGCTTTCGAGCTGAAGCATCAGCGTGTCCCCGTGCTCCGGGATCCAGGGCATGTAAAGAAAGGTCGGCAATCCGCTCGCGAATTGGCCTGTGAGTTTGGGGCCCGTCTGTCGCCGGAACCAAGTCGGAGTTTTTTGAAGCGATCCGTCAGGGGATTTGTCGGCTTCGCCAGTCTGGAGAGAAGCCGCGGGCTTCGTCGGCGCCTCGATGATCGTCAGGGGAACGCGGTGCCGCGCGCAGAAAGCCTGGACGAAACCTGGCGGATCGCCTTCACAGATAACGATGGATCGGTGGTCTGAGAGAATCCACGGCGCTACTGAGACCTGAAATTCGAACGCGCTGATCGTGGATGATCTCATGATCATCCGACGACCGACGTACGTCCGCGCGATATCTTCCCTTCGACCGGCGGGGCCGAAAAAGAAACCGCGCGGCTGACCGTGATCGCTCCACCGCAGGAATGGAATACTGGCGTAGCGCGGCGCAGCTTTGAAAATCTGGAGTGGATTGTCGGGGTTCATGTGTTCACCACGCCCGGAAGAGACCTACGCTGGTTTGTCTTGAGGTCAGCTCGACGCACCGTCAATCTCGCCGCTCTCGATTGGCTCCAGCCGCACGCCATCGAAGCGAGCAATGACGCGGCCGGGTTTTCGGGGACCGCTCCAGACACTGCGAACCTCATACTCATGTTCTGCCTTGGCGACGAAGTTTAGTTGTCCGTGGGCGAAGGGGGCCGTGCTCACTAAATGCTCGCCATCAGAACCATGGCCGATGACATGGATCGCCAGCCCGGTTCGCGCGCCGCCAAAGAGGGCTCGTAGCTGATCCCTCATGCGGGGACGCGAGAGATTACGCCAGACCATGCGCCAGAGGCCCCCAGGGATCTCGATGTAGGGGCCGAATATGCTGTGCCGAGAGCCCATGGTCAGCAGCCGGCTTTCGCCCTCGGCGACGACATCCTCGGCAAAGCTGAACGCCTCTGCCGGTATGCGCCACGGTCGATAAGTGAAGCCCTTGCCGATCAGATCGACCGCAGCAGGCAAGGCGGCCCGGGCGTTTGGGAGAAGCAACAGCCAGTGGTCGGTGTCTGCGGCCGGGACCAGCGTTCTGTCACGGAGGCCGATGAGGCAGGCGTCATATCGGGCAGCGAATCGGGTCAGGTCCTCCAGCGAAAAATATGCAGCATCCGGGTCCACCCCGCCGCTGGCCGCTATCTGAAAAACCTGTGCTCCGTCATTGGAGATCGCCATCGCCGGATCAATGGACTCTTCCAACCGCAAGTCGCTGTAGGTCGCGCGGTAACCCAGCAAGGGATCGAGATCGGGCGTGGGGCGGGGCGCATACCGATTGACCGGGACGACCAACCTACCGAACCGGTGCGCGGTCAGGTTCTCCCGATCCAGGTGGGACTCCAGCGTCTGTCGATCCTGGGAATCCATCGCCGCAAGGGCGTGATCCAGCCGAACGTGATGCTCCAAGGCCGCCTGAAGGGCAGATGAGGCGCGCACCAGAGCGCGCACCGAATTCCCGTACCAAGGCGCCCTGGACCGCTGGAGCGTTCCCGGCGCCGACTGAGACAGCCGTCGACGAAGAGCAGAGACGTCGCCATCGGCCAGCAATGCCTCGTCCAGCAATAGCTCGAGAAAGGCCAGCACGGCGGCATCGTCCGGCCGGGTGGGTGGGCCCTCGGACAAACCCAAGGCCAGGTCTTCGGGGCCGTTCAGGTCAAGCGTAAGCCCGCGCCCGGAATAGATCGGGCGGCCCAGAACCATGACGGGCTGGCCCAGCATTAGCGCTTCCAATCCCACATTGGAGGAGTGGGTCAGCACCACGTCACTGGCTTCGATTGCGTCCCGGATATCGATGTCCAAGCGCAGGAAGCGATCGTTTGGCAGTATCTCTGCCTGCAGAGGGTCATGCGGCGCCAGGGGATGGGGCTTGTAAAGCAGGCGCCAGTGCGGGGGCAGGGCCTTCAGCACGTCGCGATACAGGTCGCCAAGGCTGTCGAACCGGTTCAGCCCCACGACGGCGTTGGCGTCTGACGGCACCTGCCCCGCCAGGAACACCACCGGTCGATCGTCAATGCTCAACCATCGCGCCAACTCGTGTCGCCTCGCCGCAGCCTGCGGATATTTGCTTAGCCCTTTCTCACGCCAGGCGTCTCGAAAGGCCGCCGTCGCGGCCGATGGCTCCCGCAGCGGCGCCATCCCGTCTATGCGTGCCAGACCCCGAAAGAAATGCGGGGCCTGGGCGTCGAGATACAGATGGCCTGGGAAGAAGCCGCTTTCCCAGAACAGCACGCGCCGGTGCAGGGCCGAAGCGACCTCGGCCAGCAGCCGCGACAGGACCTCCGCGCCGTGTGGGACAAAGACCACCTCGGCCTGTGAAGCCTCGATCAGGGCGATCGCGGTCGCCGCGACGCCTCGCAGCCGTTGGCGCCAGACCGTTTCGGGCAGCATCAGCGCGGGCGTCACCGTCTCGGTGGCGAACAGGTGGGCCGATAGATCCGCCAGATCCAGCTCAAAGCCAAACCGTTGCTCAAAGGCGAAGGCCGACAGCCGAGGCGCCGAGCTGATGTCCGCTTCAAGCAGCGTCGCCTCATCCGGCCACGCGGCTTCACCGTCAGGCCAGTAGGGCGCCATTCGAACAGATAGGCCGGCCTTGTCCGCTGTCCGCGCCAGACGGTGGGCGTTAGTTGCGGATTCAGGGCCTGGCAGACGAAACAGTATGGCGCGAGCGCCCCGCGTCTCTCGATCCGGGATGTCACCCGCCTGGGTCAGGGCGTCACTCCGATCTTGGCGTAGAGCGTCAGCAGCCGCTCTCGATAGGCCTCGGGCGTGAAGCGCGCCGCCTGAAGCCTGCCCTTTGCCACCAGGTCGGCGCGAAGGGCTTCGTCGGCGTCCAGCGCCTGAACGCCACGCGTCATGGCCTGAACATCATAGGGGTCGACGACGACCGCCGCATCCCCGGCCACTTCCGGAAGCGAGCCGCCTGTAGAGGTCAGCACGGCTGTCGACAGCGCCATAGACTCCAGCACGGGCAGGCCGAACCCTTCATAAAGCGACGGGAACAGCGTCGCCTTCGCGCCGCGGATCAGGCTGATCAGCAGGGAGAAGGGCATGAATTCATACTGGCGTATGCGATCAGCGCTGGGGCCTCCGTCACGCTTTACCTGCGCCAGCAACGCCGTCTCGCCTTCGTCCAACCAGGCCCGCCCACCGATCAGCACCAGCGGCGTCTTCGACCCCGAGGCCAGATAGGCCTCCACGATCCGACCCAGATTTTTCTTCGGTTCGATGGCCCCGAAGTGAAGGAAATAGTCCTTCCAGCCCAAATTGAAGATGCCTTCCAACTCCAGTTCGACATCCTGCTGGGGCCGCTCGGCCAGCTGGGCGGGAAGCTGAACCGCCTGATAGGTGTTGGTGATCCGGTCGGGCGACACGCCCAGAATGCGCTCCACGTCCTGCCGCGTGGTTTCGGACACCACGGCGATATGATCGGCGTCCTTCACCGCCTGGCGACAGAGGTTCATGTACACGGCCTTGTTGTCCATCGTCGTGTGCGGCAGCCGCAACGGGATCAGGTCGTGGAAAGTGACGATATTGGGGATGCCCTTGGCGCGGATGGGCAGAGGCGTCGTCCAGTGCATCACGTCGGGCGCCTGGACGCCGCCGGATGCATCGAAGGACAGCGGCGTACCCGCGCCATAGGCCTGCATCGAGCGGTTGGCGAGCGTAAACAGCGAGGGCGTGGCCCAGAACCGGTCAGCGGCCGGTCGACCGCCGCCCCGGCTGGGCCAGATGACCTCGCCCGAGGGCTGGATCGGGTGCGCGGTCCGTCCGAAGCGTGTACCGAAGGTGTGAGTAAAGCGCCGCACTTTCTCCTGGCGACTCAGCTTTTTCGGCGGACGTTCAGCATCGACCAGCGCCGCTTCGTTCAGCAGGTTCGTCCGACTGCGTGGGCCCTCGGGGCCGTAAAGGACCTCAGTCTCGAATCCGACAGCCTGAAGATTGGCCAGCAGATTGCGGCCGTACGTCGCGATTCCGGTCCCTTTGGCTAGCGCCAGGTTGAAGCCGTCAATGCAAATGCGGGTCATGGCTATTCAATAAATCTATCTGCGACACGCCGAGTTTGCCGGCCTGAACGAAAATCAGCGGCTCTGGGCGCCGCGCCTGACGATGATGCCGAACGATGTCGTGGAGAATCCGGACAACACCATGTGCAGGTGAGGTTGCGCGCGGTACGGCGGCACGTCGATAAAGCGATCGATCGGTCCATCTCCCACATTGAAATCGAACGGAACGACCTTGTGCCCCTTGGCCTTCAATCGCGCCGCCAGCGTCTGGAAGTCGCGCTTGCGGAACAGGACAGTGCCGAGGTTGTCGATGGTGTCGGTGTTCGATGCGGTGTTGAATTCGGTCGTGTGAATGGCCCAGCCGCCCGGCTTCAGGCAGTCGATCGATCGTTCAATGAAGGCCAGGCCCTGTTCTATGGAGCCCAGATGCTCCAGGGCGCAGGCTGACCAGCAGAAGTCGAAGTCGACCAGGTCGTCGGGCACCTGGTTCATGTCGCAAGGCCGGAAGTCGACGTTGCGGTCAAACAAGTCGTCAGGACATAGCGCAGGCTTTCGCAGCGCTTCCTTGCCGACGGCGTGCTGGTTGGTGGCGGTCCAACCCATCTGTTCGGCCGCTGTCACATCCATGTCCGTTGCCAGGATTTGGCAGCCTTGCGATGCGAAAAAGGCGCTCAGTGGCTCTGAGCCGACACCAAAGCCCAGTCCTCTCGCGCCTGGCCTGATAACCTTTCGCTCATGCAGCGCCTGACAGATGAACACAAACTCCCACAGCTTGCGATGATAGCGAAGGGGTTCCCCAAGACGCTGTGTCCAATAGGCGAAATAGGGTTCTTCGAAACTGCTCTGTCGGCAAGGGGATGAACGCGGGAAAGCAGACTTGGCCGGCTCGCCCTCGATCATGGCTGGCCGTCCCCGCCATACGGCGTCCCCAGGAAGGGCGACACTGTTGTACAGAACGCGCGTTTCGCGCCGATGCTCTTCCAGGGCGGCGTGAATGTAATTCAGCTGCGACTGCATCTTCTGCACGTGCTTGGGCAGAAGAGCGAGCTTGTTCAATGTGTCTCGGATCGTGTGGAAGGACTTGAACAAGGGCGTCTCGGCAGGAAAGTCGGGCGCACTGCCGACATTGCGGTAGGTAGCCTATCTGTGCCGGGGCAGGGAAGCCAACTTGGCGCCTTGGCGACGGGTTTCCGCCACACTCAGCCCGGCCATCCCCCAGCCCGGCTCAGCGCGCTGGGGGATGGGCGGCCGATCTGGTCGCTGATCCAGCGGGCGGTGCCGATCAGCTGGTCCAGGTCGTAGCCGGTGGTGAAGCCGGCGCGTTCCAGCATGTAGACCAGATCCTCGGTGGCGATGTTGCCCGTGGCGCCGGGCGCGAAGGGGCAGCCGCCGATGCCGCCGACCGAGGCGTCCAGCACGTCGACCCCAGCCTGGACCCCCGCATAGGCGTTGGCCAGGCCGGTGTTGCGGGTGTCGTGGAAATGCAGGCGCAGGGTGGCGTCAGGCGCGGCCTTGCGGGCGGCCTCGACCTTTTTCGTCACGCTCCACGGGTCGCCGACGCCGATAGTGTCGGCCAGGGCGATCTCCTCCACGCCCAGGGCGGCGATGCGGGCGACCAGGTCGGCGACCTGCTGGGTCGAGACCTCGCCGTCGAAGGGGCAGCCCCAGACGCAGGACAGGGTCGCCGACAGCCTGGGTGTCGCGCCGGGCGCGCCGGCGGCATTGGCGCGGCCCGCCACGATCTCCGACAGCATTCGGACCTGCTGGTCCACATCCAGGCCCTGGTTCTTCAGGCCGAAGCCGTCGGTGGCGGACATGGCGACGTTGACCTCGTCCACCGCCGTTCCCAGCGCCCGGTCATAGCCCTTGCCGTTCAGAACCAGGCCGATGCGACTGCGGTCCACGGCCGGGGGCAGGGCCGCCATGACCTCTTCGGCGCCGGCCATCTGGGGCACGTATTTGGGATGGACGAAGCTGACGGCCTCGATCCGTCTGGCCCCGGCCGCCTCCAGCCGACCCACGAAGTTAGCGCGCTCGGCGGGCTCCAGCACCGCCTTTTCGTTCTGCAGGCCGTCGCGGGGGCCGACTTCGACGATCTGGATGAAGCGGCTCATCGGGCGGCGGCCCGCGTCTGGGCCCCGGGAGGCGCATAGAGGGTCAGTTCGACGTCGTCCCCGCTGGAATAGTTGTGGCCGCGCACGACCCCGGCGGGCCGCGCCGACAGGCCTTCCTCGGCCACGCGTTTCAGGAAGGCGTCGGCGTCGCCGGCCTCGACGATGGCGGGGCGCCCCTCGGCCAGGGCGCGCGCGGCGCCGTCGGCGTCGGTCAGTTCGGTGTCCCGCCCGGTCAGGAAGACGAAGCTGGGCTCATGGAAGCTGGTGATGGCGACCGGTCCGGGGGTGCGGCCCTGACGCGGATGCAGATCCGCCTGCTCCAGCGCGCGCTCCAGCCGCGGGGCGATGGACAGGGGGCGCAGCTGGCGGATCGTCCCCGCCAGCCCGGCATGGGCGATGACGCCAAAGATCATGGCCGCCAGCACCGCGCTGACCGCCACCCGGTTCAGCAACAGGAAGCCGCCGACGGCCCCCGCCATGACCGCGCTGACGATGGTCAGGGTCGCCCAGGTCTGGGCCGTGGAGGTGCCGAACTCGGTCAGTCCATAGACGGTGATCAGGCTGATCACCCCGGCCGCGAACAGGCCCAGCAGCGCCCCGATCCGCCGTGACGCCGTGCCGATCGGCCGGGTCAGGGCGGCGGCCGCAAGCAGGGCGATCGCGCCGAATGTGGGCAGGGTGTAGTGCCACAGCTTGGTCGGGGCGATCTCGAACATCAGCCAGGCCGGCACCAGCCAGCAGACCAGGAACCGGATCGCCGGCTCGGCCCGGCGGCTCCAGCCCGTGGACAGGGCGGCGGGCAGCATCAGCGTCATCGGGAACAGCAGCAGCGGCGACAACACCAGATACATGCCGAGGAA
>Ga0160449_1000198_pt1 | contig 48815 bp, 45 predicted proteins | sample HID1975I_E1MG_FD_108216 | JGI IMG/M metagenome (GOLD analysis project Ga0160449, IMG submission 108216) | Enriched soil microbial communities from UW Madison campus, WI, USA - HID1975I_E1 MG | ecosystem: Environmental > Terrestrial > Soil > Unclassified | place: USA: Madison, Wisconsin...
AGCGCCTCGCGGACGGCGGCGACCTGGCCGTCCATCATCCCGCTGAGCCCGAGCACGTGCGCCCCCGCGGCCGCCTGCGCGAGCGCCATGTCGCGGTAGCGCTCGAGGCTCGCGTCGTTGTCCACCACGAGTCCTCCGCCAGAGCCCGGCCCAGGCCGCAGCACGCCGCAGTGCCCGTGGTCGGTGAACTCGTCGAGACACAGGTCCGCCTGCACCACGAGCGCATCACCCGCCTCGGCGACGGCGTCGGCGATCGCGACGTTGAGGACCCCGGCCGGGTCCGTCGCGCCGGTCCCCTCGCCGTCGCGGCGCTCGGGCACCCCGAAGAGCATCACGCCGCCGAGCCCCGCCTCCGCCGCACCCGCGACGGCCGCCCGCAACGAGTCGCGCGAGTGCTGGACCACGCCCGGCATCGACGCGATCGGCACCGGCGCGTCGGTCCCCTCCTTGACGAAGAGCGGGAGCACGAGCTGCGCCGGGTCGACGTGCGTCTCCGCCACGAGGCGGCGCAGCGCCGGGGTGCCGCGCAGCCGACGGGGTCGGTCGCGGAGTGGATGGCTCATGCGGGCTCCAGGTGGGTGGGCGCCGTGGGTGCCGGTGTCGAGGGCGCGGACTGAGGTGTGGTGTGCGTCGCGGACTGGTGCGGCGCGGGCGGGTGTGCCGTGGCCGAGTGCGCCGTGTCCGACGGCGGGAGAGATTCGTCGGCGAGAGATCCGGCGGGGAGAGGCTCAGCGCCGACGACGGCGGCCACCACGGCTCGAGCCACCGACTCCGCGTCCGGCCCCTGACTCGTCGCGGCGACCGTGACGCCGAGCTCTGCGAGCGTCGCGGCCGTGCGGGGTCCGAGCGCAACGTACACCGTCTCCGGCGGTGGTGACACCTGGGCACGCAGCCGCTCGGCGACCGAGCCGGACGTGAGCAGCACGGCGTCGAACTTCCCCGCGGCGAGCGAGGCACGCAGCGTCGGGTCGAGAGGAGCGGCGGGCAGGTTGCGGTAGACGACGACGGTGGACGGCCGCCAACCGCGCTCCTCGAGGCCCGCGGCGAGCGTGGGCTCGGCGAGGTCGCCCTGCGCGAGGAGGACGTCGCGCGCCGGCTCGGTGTCCAGAGAGGAGGTGGCCACGTCGGCGCCGGGCGATGCGGGGGGTTCCGGCCACGCGGCGAGCAGCCCGCGGGCCGAGCGGTCGTCGGTGGGGACGAGGTCGGCGTCGATCCCGATCGCGGCGAGTGCCCGCGCCGTCGCGGGTCCCACCGCTGCGACCCGTGTGGACCCCGGCACCGCCTCCCGCCCGGCCCGCACGAGCTCCGTGAGCGAGGGCTGCGCGGCTGCGTCCAGGGCGTGGACCGCGTGGGATGACGTCACCCCGAGCCACGCGAACCCGCCTGCCCCGAGCCGGTCGAGCGCTGCGGTGACGGGCGCGGGGTCGGCCGCGGGGGCGATCTCGGCGAGCACGGCGGTGTGCACCTCGGCGCCGAGCGCGCTCAGGTGGGCCACGAGCGGTCGCTCTCGCCCGGCCGTCACCGGGACGAGCACACGGCGCCCCACGAGCGGGCGAGCGCGCGCCGTCACGAACGCCACCCCGCACTCCCGGTGTGCCCGACCTCGAACCCTGCCGCGCGGCTCGCGGACGTGCGCGGCGCCGTCACGAAGCTCCCGCGAGACCGCGCGCGCCGCGCTCGAGCAGCTCGTCGGCGAGCCGGGTGCCGAGCTCCACGGCGAGGCCGTCGTCGGACACGTCGCCCGTGGACGCAGCACCATCGGCGACCGAGCCCGCCGAGACGCCGTCGTCGGCCACGAACTTGCTCGAGGAGACCGGCACCTCGCCGTGCGCATCGAGCCGCGTCCCGCCGTCGGCGGCGAATGCGCTCGCGGTGAGCGTGAGGCGACCGTCCCGCACGACCCCGAGCGCGCCCACGGGCGCGGAGCAGCCTGCCTCGAGCCGGGCGAGCACGGCGCGTTCTGCCACGACGGCGAGCCGCGAGGCCGGGTCGTCGATCGCGACGAGCGCCTGTGCCAGGGGGCCGGTCGGGTCGAGGTCGGCGCGGACCTCGACGGCGAGCGCACCCTGCCCCGGCGCGGGCGGGAAGGCCGCCGGGTCGAGCAGCTCGGTCGCGGCGTCGGACCGGTCGATGCGGGCCAGCCCGGCGAGCGCGAGCACCACGGCGTCGAGGTCCGCCCCGACGCGCGCGAGCCGGGAGTCGACGTTGCCGCGCAGGCCCACGACCTGCAGGTCCGAGCGTGCGGCGAGCAGGGCGGCCCGCCGCCGGGGTGAGCCCGTGCCGACCACGGCGCCCTCCGGCAGCCCGGCGAGATCGAGGCCGTCGCGGGCGCACAGGGCGTCGCGCGGGTCGGCCCGGGGTGGCACCACGGGAGCGGCGAGCCCGGTCGCGGCTCCCGTGGGCAGATCCTTGAGCGAGTGCACGGCCACGTCGCAGCGCCCGTCGAGCAGTGCGGCGCGCACGGCCGTGACGAAGACCCCCGTCCCGCCGAGCTGGTCGAGCGGCGCGAGGTTGCGGTCACCCTCGGTGCTGATCTGCACGAGCTCGACGTGCAGCGCCGGGCCGCCCGGATGGGCCGCCGCATGGGCCTCCTGGAGCGCCTGGGCCACGAGCCGCGACTGCGTGAGCGCCAGCAGGCTCGACCGCGTGCCGAGGCGCACGAGGGGTGCGTCGGCGGGGTCGGAGATGGCTGGCATGCGCCCATTGTGAGGGTCCGCGGCGCGGGGACCTACGGGCGTTCCGCGCCCCGAGCTGGCCGTGAGGGTCCGGACACGCCGCCGTAACACCCCCGTGCTTGACTCGGCGCGATGCCGATCCTCGCCCTTGCCGCGCGCCACCACCAGGTGGGCCTCGAGAACCTGGAGCGGCTCAGTGCCCGGCCCTGTGCCGTGCGCCGGGCCGTCGTCTCGGCGTGCGTCGGGGTGCGCGGGGCGGTGGTGCTCGAGACGTGCAACCGGTTCGAGCTCTACCTCGACGTCGAACACCTGGAGATCGACGTGCGCGACGTGACCCGCACCGTCGCCCGGGTGCTCGGACTCCCGGCAGTGCTCGTCGCCGCCACGCTCACCCGTGTCGCGGACCCGGTGGCGCACCTGTGCGAGGTGGCCGCGGGGCTCGACTCGATGGTGCTCGGCGAGCAGGAGATCGCCGGCCAGGTGCGCCGAGCCGTCGCCGAGTCGCGCGCCGCGGGAATGAGCTCCGGCCCGCTCGAGCGGCTCTTCGGCGCGGCATCACGGGCGGCGCGGCAGGTCGCGACGGGCACGGGGCTCGGCTCGCTCGGCCGTTCGGTGGTCGACGTCGCACTCGACGCGGCGGGCGTGGCCCCGGGCGCGCGGTGCGTGCTCGTGGGCACCGGCTCATACGCCGGCGCGGCTGTCGCGGCACTCACCCGGCGGGGTGTGGCGACGGTCGAGGTGTACTCGCCCACCGGGCGGGCCGCGGAGTTCGCCGAGCCGCGGGGGCTCGGCGTGATCGATGCCGAGGGGCTCGCGGCGGCCGTCACGGGTGCGGACCTTGTCGTCACGTGCTCCGGTGGCGGTGGCGTCGTGCTGAGGCCGGAGCACTTCGCGTCGGCCGGGTCCGCGCCGCTGCGTACCGACCGCCCTCTCGCCGTCGTCGGGCCCGCGTCACCACGCGCTGCTGAGCCGCTCGCCGCCGTCGGTCTCGCGTCTCCACACGCTGCTGAGCCGGACGCCGTCAGTCCCGCGTCACCACGCGCTGCTGAGCCGGACGCCGTCGGTCCCGGCTCGCGGGACTTCGACCGACCGCTCGTCGTCGTCGACCTTGCCCTGCGCCGGGATGTGGATCCGGCGGTCGGGGACCTGCCGCACGTGCGGCTCGTGGCGCTGCGCGACCTGGCCGAGCTCGCGCCGGGCCTCGGGTCCGACGACGTCGCGCGGGCGCGGGCCCTCGTCGCGGCCACCGTGGCGGAGTTCTCGGGCGAGGATCGCGCGATCGCGTGGGGACGCGACCTGGCCGTGGCCCGCCGTCGGGCACTCGCCGCACACCCGGCGACCGACCGCCGCCGCGTTCACGCGCTGCTGCACCCGGCGAGCGCGCTCGCCCACGCCGCCGCGCGCGCCGGGGACCGTCACGGCTTCGAGGCCGCCCTCGCCCGCCTCGCCGCCGCCTCGTCCGCCGCCGCCCTCGCCAACGCCTGACCCTCCCGCATCCCACGACTGGCCCGCCTCGTCCGCCGCCGCCCTTCGGCCGTCCGTCCGCGCACTCCTTGGTGCTGGAGTGACTGCGCGCGCGCGACACGCCGCGCGACACGCCGTGGGATCCCGAAGTTATGTCACCGAAGTACCAGGGAGTGCGCGGACGAAACGGGAAGGGAGGTGGCGCGACGTACTTGAGGCGGTGCAGGTGCGTGGATCAACGTCGGACGGGCATCGAGGGTCGGACCTCGAGCAGATGGTGTGGACGAGCGGCCCGGAACCTCACAGTCACCGCAACGCCACTGTGCGCGAAGAGTTGCGTGGGCGAAACGGGGCGCAGAATGCCCCGAAACACGAGGTTCGTAGCGTGACGGAAACCTCGAGGCCACCGGGTCGGAACACGCCGTCCCTACCGTGACACCTCCGGGGGCAGGTAGGAGGGCAGCCATGGACAGCAGGCCGCAGCAAGATTCCGGGCGGCACGACGCGGGGCAGCGCGCCACGCCGTTCGAGGTGCCCGACGGCGACGGCCCGCGCCACCTCGTCGTCGTCGGTGGTGGCATGGTCGCCCAGCGGCTCGTCGAGGCGCTCCGCGACCGCGACACCGCTGGCGAGTGGCGCGTCACCGTGCTCGCCGAGGAACCCCGCGCCCCCTACGACCGCGTCGCCCTGACGAGCTACTTCTCGGGGCGCGACCCGGAGGACCTCGCACTCGGCGACCCGGAGCTGTGGCACCACCCGCTCGTGCGCCTCGTGCGCGGTGACACCGTGACGGACGTCGACCGCGAGGCGCAGGTCGTCACGACGGCGTCGGGGCGCACGGAACAGTACGACCACCTCGTGCTCGCGACGGGCTCGCGTGCCGCCGTGCCACCCATCGAGGGCATCGACCTGCCGGGCGTGTTCGTCTACCGCACGCTCGACGACGTCGCGGAGCTGCGCGGCTGGGTGGACCAGAAGGCCGCCGCGCTCGGTCGCCCCGTGCGTGGCGCCGTGATCGGCGGCGGGCTCCTCGGGCTCGAGGCCGCGGGCGCGCTCAAGGCGCTCGGTGCTTACTGCACGGTGATCCAGTTCAGCTCGCACCTCATGTCCGTGCAGGTGGACCTGGGCGGTGGCGAGGCGCTGCGCCGGCTCATCAACGAGTTCGGCATCGCCGTGCGCACCAGCACCGAGACGACGCGCATGCGCCCGAACCGTCGCGGCACCGTGGGTCGCCTCGACTTCGCCGACGGCGGTCGGCTCGACGTCGACGTCGTCGTGGTCGCGGTCGGGGTGCGGCCCCGAGACGAGCTCGCCGCTGCCGCCGGTCTCGAGCTCGGCAGGCGGGGCGGCGTCGTCGTCGACGAGGCGTGCCGCACGGCGGACCCGCACGTCAGCGCCGTGGGCGAGGTCGCGTGCATCGAGGGCAGCTGCATCGGGCTCGTCGCGCCCGGCTACGCGATGGCGGAGGTCACGGCGGACCGCTTGCTCGGTGGGGACGCCGCCTTCCCCGGTGCGGACACGGCGACGAAGCTCAAGCTCGCCGGCGTCGACGTCGCGAGCTTCGGCGACGCGTTCGCCCGCACGGAGGGCGCTCTCGAGCTCGTCTGGGCCGACCCCGTCGCGGGGATCTACAAGAAGCTCGTGCTGTCCGACGACGCGCGCACGCTGCTCGGCGGTGTCTTCGTGGGCGACGCGAGCCAGTACGCCTCGCTGCGTCCGATGCTCGGCCGCGACCTGCCGGGCGACCCGAGCGCCTTCCTGCTCCCCCCCAACGCGGGCAGCGCCCCCGAGCTCGGGCTGCCCGACGACGCCGCCGTCTGCTCGTGCAACAACGTCGCCGCCGGGACCATCCGCGAGGCCGTCACCGAGCACGGCTGCACCGACCTCGCGAGCGTCAAGACGTGCACGAAGGCAGGGACGAGCTGCGGCTCGTGCCTCCCGCTCGTCAAGAAGATCCTCACGGCCGAGCTCGAGAAGGCCGGGATCGCCGTCAGCACGGCGTTGTGCGAGCACTTCGCCCTCTCGCGCGCCCAGCTCTACGACGTCATCCGGGTCTCGCGGCTGCGCTCCTTCTCCGAGGTGCTCGCCGCGCACGGCCGGCCGGGCCCAGCGGCGGCGACGCGCGGCTGCGACATCTGCAAGCCCGTGGTCGCCTCGATCCTGTCGACCCTCGCGCCCGCCCACGTGCTCGACGGCGAGCGCGCGACGCTGCAGGACACGAACGACCACGTCATGGCCAACCTGCAGAAGGACGGCTCGTACTCGGTGGTGCCGCGCATCCCGGGCGGTGAGGTCACGCCCGAGGGGCTCGTCGCGATCGGCGAGGTGGCGCGCGACTTCGGCCTCTACACGAAGATCACGGGCGCCCAGCGCATCGACATGTTCGGTGCCCGCATCGAGCAGCTCCCCGAGATCTGGCGCCGGCTCGTCGACGCGGGCTTCGAGTCGGGGCAGGCGTACGGCAAGTCGCTGCGCGCCGTGAAGTCGTGCGTGGGCTCGACATGGTGCCGCTACGGCGTGCAGGACTCCGTGGGCCTCGCCGTCGACCTCGAGAACCGCTACCGCGGTCTGCGCTCGCCTCACAAGCTCAAGATCGGCGTCTCGGGCTGTGCGCGCGAGTGCGCCGAGGCGCGCGGCAAGGACGTGGGCGTCATCGCCACGGACAACGGCTGGAACGTCTACGTGGGTGGCAACGGCGGCTTCAACCCGCGCCACGCCAAGCTCCTCGCGGAGGACCTCGACACCGAGACCCTCGTGCGCACGATCGACCGCTTCCTCATGTACTACATCCGCACGGCCGACCGGCTGCAGCGCACGGCGCCGTGGGTCGAGGACCTCGAGGGCGGGATCGACCACCTGCGCGCCGTCGTCCTCGAGGACTCGCTCGGCATCGGCGCGGAGCTCGACGCGCAGATGGCCGAGCACGTCGATTCCTACTCCGACGAGTGGCGCGCCACCCTCGAGGACCCCGCCAAGCTCGCGCGCTTCACGTCCTTCGTCAACGCCCCGGAGGTCGCCGACCCGTCCCTCGCGTACGTCGCCGAGCGCGGGCAGGTTCGGCCCGCGACGCCGCTCGAGCGGGCGGCGGCCCGCGAGGGTGCCGTGCTCGTGGCGGGCACCACGTTGGAGGTGCGGTCGTGAGCGGGGTGGGGCTGAACGGAACCGCGGGGCCGACGACGGCGGACCCCGGGGGCTCGGGCACCTCGGCCCACGAGGCGCCCGCCCGCTGGGTGACCCTGTGCCGCGTGGGGGACCTCGAGCCCGAGCGCGGTGCGGCGGCACTCGTCGAGGGCGAACAGCTCGCACTCGTCCGCCTCCTCGACGACCGGGTGCTCGCCGTCCAGCAGCTCGACCCGTTCTCGGGCGCGCACGTCATCTCCCGCGGCATCGTGGGCTCGCGGCTCGTCGACGGGCGCGTGCGCCCCACGATCGCCTCGCCCATGTACAAGCAGGTGTTCGACCTCGAGTCGGGGGCATGCCTCGACCCCGTGGGTGGCGAACCACAGCACCTGCGCACGTGGGAGGTGCGGGTGTCCGACGGCGAGGTGCAGGTGCGGATCGACGAGCCGGTGGCCGATGACGGCGTCCCGGCCCCGAGTGGCGACGGACGCGCGGCCGGCGTCCCGGGCCCGGCCGGCGACTCGAGGCGGCCCGGTTCTGGCGGTGGCCCGTGACGACGCTCCTGGGGGTCGAGCTCGCGGGTCGCGAGGTGCTCGTCGTCGGCGGGGGATCCGTCGCGACGCGGCGCGTGCGGACCTTGCTCGCGGACGGCGCGCGCGTGCACGTCGTCGCCCCCGAGGTGAGCGCCGAGCTCGAGGGCCTCGTCGAGTCGGGGCACGCGACGTGGACGGCCGGCCAGGTGCGGGCGGCACACGTCGAGGGCGTGTGGCTCGTCCACACCGCGACGGGCAACCGGGCGACCGATGCGCAGGTGGCGCGCTGGGCCAAGCAGTGGCGCGTGCTGTGCGTCAACGCCTCCGACGCGGCCGCGGGTACTGCGCGGGTGCCGGCGACCGCCGCCGTCGGCGAGGTACTGCTCGGCGTGGTCTCGACGGGCGAGCCCGACCCCCGGCGCAGCGTTGCCGTTCGCGACGCGCTCGAGGCCGAGCTGCGTTCCGGGCGCGTCGACCTGCGCCGACGGCGGCCTCCGGGGCGCGGCAGCGTCGTGCTCGTCGGTGGCGGGCCGGGCGACCCGGAGCTGCTCACGCTGCGCGGGCGACGCGCCCTCGCAGAGGCCGACGTCGTGGTGACCGACCGGCTCGGGCCCACGAGCGTGCTCGACGAGCTGCCGCCCGACGTCGAGGTGATCCACGTCGGCAAGACGGCGGGCCACCACCCCGTGCCGCAGCGCGAGATCGAACGCATCCTCGTCGAGCACGCGCGCCGCGGCCGGCACGTGGTGCGGCTCAAGGGCGGCGACCCGTTCCTGTACGGCCGCGGCGGCGAGGAGGTCGCGGCGTGCCGCGCGGCGGGCATCCCGGTCAGCGTGGTGCCGGGGGTGACGAGTGCGTTCGCCGCGCCGCTCGCCGCCGGGATCCCCGTGACCCACCGGGGTACGGTCGGCTCCGTGATCGTCGCCAACGGGCACGACGGGCTGTCCGACGCCGCGCTCGCGGCCGTGCGCGACGGATCCGCGACCCTCGTCGTGCTCATGGCGATGGCGAACCTCGGGGTCGTGGCGGACGCGGCGCTCGACGCCGGGGCCGATCCCGCCTTGCCCGTCGCGGTGATCGAGCAGGCCACGACGCCGTTCGAGCGCGTCACGCGTGCGCCGCTGGCCGACATCGCCAAGGAGTGCGCCGAGCGAGGTGTGCGTCCGCCCGCGGTCGTCGTCGTCGGCGCCGTCGCTGCCGAAGGCCTGCTCGACGTGGGACCGTCCCCGGTCGACACCGCCGGCCGTGACGCAGCGGCGGGTACGCGCCGACCGGCAGGGAGTCCTGGGCTGTGACGGCGCACATCGAGCAGACGATGGCCGGGTGCGTCGTGCTCATCACGGCCGACCGGCGCTCCGCCGAGCTCGGGGCCGCCCTCGAACGCCGCGGTGCGCGTGTGCGGCACGCCCCGGCGCTCGGCATCGTGCCGCTCGCGGGGGACGAGGCGCTCCTCGACGCGACCCGCGCGCTGCTCGCCGACCCGCCAGACACCGTCGTGGTCACCACGGGCATCGGCTTCCGGGGTTGGGTCGAGGCCGCCGACGCCGCAGGGCTGGCCGATCGACTCCTCGCGCTGCTCGGATCTGCCCGCCTCGTCGCTCGCGGCCCCAAGGCGCGCGGGGCGATCCAGGCGGCGGGGCTCGTGGCCGACTGGGTCGCCGAGTCCGAGACGAACGGTGAGATCGCGCAGGTGCTGCTCGACGAGGGGGTCGACGGGCTCTCGATCGCCGTGCAGCACCACGGCGCCGGCTCGGACGGGCTCGACGAGGCCTTCGCCGCCGCCGGGGCGAAGGTGCGCAGCCTCGTGGTGTATCGCTGGGGGCCGCCGCCCGACCCGGAGGCCCTCCACGCGGGAGTGCGCGCCGCGGCCGACGGCGAGATCGACGCCGTGGTGTTCACCTCCGCCCCGGGGGCCGCCGCGTGGCTCGACGCGGCCGATTCCCTGGGGGTGGGCGAGCGCGTCGTGGCCCGCACCCGTGAGGGGGCGATGGTCGCTGCGGCCGTGGGGCCGGTCACCGCGAAGCCGCTGCTCGAGCGGGGGATCACGCCGCTCGTACCGGAGCGCGGGCGGCTCGGTTCGCTCGTGCGCGCGCTCGTGACGCACTACGGCGGGCTGCACCGGCTCGAGACCGTGGCGGGGCAGCTCCAGGTGCACCGTGGGGCGGCCGTGCTCGACGGGCACGTGCTGCCGCTCTCCCCGTCCGGGCTCGCCGTGCTGCGGCTGCTCGCCGCGGCCGACGGCGCCGTCGTTCCCCGGGCCGAGGTGCTCGCCGCACTGCCCGGCTCGTCCCGGGACACCCACGCCGCTGAGGTCGCGATCGCCCGGCTGCGCGAGGCGACGGGTTCGCGCGAGCTCATCCGCACCGTGGTCAAGCGTGGCTACCGGCTCGAGCTGGCGGGAGTCGGATGAGCGCTCCCGTGTTCATCGGCTGCTCGCACGGCACCGACTCGCGCGAGGGCCGGCTCGCGATCGGCTCGATCCTCGCCGACGTCGCCGCCGCGCGGCCCGACCTCGACGTGCGCGAGGCGTTCGTCGACGTGCAGCAGCCCGAGGTCGCCGACGTCGTCGCCGAGGCGCTCGCCGGGCGGCGACCCGGGGGCGGCGTTGCGATGTCCGACGACGGCAGCCCGACAGACGACGTCGACCGAGCCGTGGCCGACGGCGGTGAGGTGGGCGCCGTCGTCGTCCCCTTGCTGTTGTCCACGGGATTCCACGTGCGCGTCGACATCGCGGCGTCGGTCGAAGGGCGGGCGGCTCGGGCGGCAACCCCGCTCGGCCCGGATCCGTTGCTCGTCGAGATCCTCGCCGACCGGCTCGCCGAGGTGCGCCTGACCCCGGAGGACGTCGTCGTGCTCGCCGCGGCCGGCTCGACGGACCCCGACGCCGCGCGCGACGTGCGCCAGGTGGCCGCGGGACTGTCGGTCGCACTGAGCCGGGGGATCGCCGTCGGCTACGGCGCGGGTGCCGATCCGCGCGTGGCCGAGGCCGTCGCGGTGGCACGTGCCGGTCTCCACATGGGCGGCCGCGTGGTGATCGCCGCCTACCTCCTGGCCCCCGGCTACTTCTACGACCGCCTGCTCGATGCGGGCGCCGACGTCGTCACGCGCCCGCTGGCCCCCGACCCGCGGCTCGCCGAGATCGCCCTCGCGCGTTACGCGGAGGCGTAGCGGGCCTGGTGGGACACCGTCGCCGCGTGGGTGTCGCGGCGCCACTCTTCGGGGATGAGCTGGGTCGTGGTGAGGTCCGTCAGGTCGGCTGCGGGCACGGTGGCCTCGAACACGCCGGCCTCGATGTGGTCCATGCCGAGCGCCCGGGAGAGCTCCTCGTCGTGCCCGATCGAGGAGATCTTGAAGGTCACGACACCGTGCGGGTCCTCCCACTGGTCCACGACGCGTACGGCGAGGCCCGCCCAGCGCGCGGTGATGACGAGCTCGAAGACCTCGTCGACCTCCTCGCGTGCGACCACCTTGCGCCAGCGGCCGGCCGGCGTGGGGGTGAACCCCGTGTCGCTGAGGGGCGGGTTCGCGAGCGCGAGCACGAGGTGGCGACCGCCGTCGACCACGTCGGCCTCGACGTAGGCGTCGTGGTACTGCGCGACCGGGCCCACGCAGCGTGACAGCGGCAGGCGGCGGCGCAGGTTGGTGGGCATCGTCGTCGGGATCCAGCCGGTCGCGACGTCGCCGTAGCGGGCGAGCGTCACGCGGGAGCGGTCGCGGAACACGCGCACGAGCTCGGCGCCCGGGGTCAGCCGCGTGTGGCGCAGCCACCACAGCGGGAGCAGGTGCTCGCGCACAGGCTCGAACTGCAGGCGCGGCGACGACTCGAAGCGCAGCACGTCGACCCACTCGGCATCGGGGTCGAAGGGCGTGCCCTCGAAGGACAGGGCATGCGCGCCGTACAGCAGGGCGGGCGTGCCCGCGAACTCGACGTCGGCGGCGCGGACCGCGAACCCCGAGACGCGGTCGTAGCCGACCGTGAGATACGCGTGCGACAGCCCGGGAGTGACAGCCTTCTGCATCATCACCATGGAGCGCGGTCTCCAAAGACACTTCGGCCCGAAGGATTCGGACGAATCGGACACCATATTCCGGCTGATCGGCTCAAAACGCAAGTCTCGTGCTCGGCGGGTGGGCAACCGCGGTCCCGAGCGCGGCTTGGGGCGAGGCCGGGGCAGGGGCGCGGGGCTCCGGGTGGGGGCTAGAGCTCCAGGTGGCGGACCAGCGCGGCGGCGATGCCGGTGTAGTCGCGGGGGGTGAGGGCCGCGAGGCGGGCGGCGTCGGCCTCAGGCAGTCCCAGCCCGGCCACGAACTCGCGCATCTCCTCGCCCGTCAGTCGGTGCCCCCGCGTGAGGTCCTTGAGCCGCTCGTACGGGTTGTCCATGCCGGGCACACCCGCGACGGCGGCGGCGCGCATGACGGACTGGATGGGCTCGGCGAGCACCTCCCAGTTGGCGTCGAGCTCGGTGTCGAGCAGCTCCGCGTCCACCGCGAGGGCGTCGAGCCCGCGGCGCACGTTGTCGATCGCGAGCAGCGAGTGCCCGAAGGCCGGCCCGATGTTGCGCTGCGTCGTGGAGTCGGTGAGGTCGCGCTGCAGACGGGACGTCACCAGAGTCGCGGACAACGTGTCGAACAGCGCGGTCGAGATCTCGAGGTTCGCCTCGGCGTTCTCGAAGCGGATGGGGTTGACCTTGTGCGGCATCGTCGACGAGCCGGTGGCCCCCTCGACGGGGATCTGGATGAACACCCCGCGCGAGATATAGCTCCACACGTCCGTCGCGAGGTTGTGCAGGATCCGGTTGAAGCGGGCGACGTCGCCGTACAGCTCGGACTGCCAGTCGTGCGACTCGATCTGCGTCGTCAGCGGGTTCCACTCGAGGCCCAGGTGCTCCACGAACGTGCGGGACACGGTGGGCCAGTCGGCGCCCGGAACGGCCACGACATGCGCCCCGTAGGTCCCGGTCGCCCCGTTGAGCTTGCCGAGGTACTCCGCGCCCTCGACCCGCCGCAGCTGGCGGTCCAGCCGGTGAGCCACGACGGCGAGCTCCTTGCCGAGCGTCGTCGGCGTCGCGGGCTGACCGTGGGTCAGCGCGAGCATCGGTTGGTCGGCGTACTCACGCGCCATCGTCCCGACGTCGGCCACGAGGGAACGTGCCGCCGGGAGCCACACCGAGCGGACGGCGCCGCGCACCATGAGTGCGTAGGAGAGGTTGTTGACGTCCTCGCTCGTGCACGCGAAGTGGACGAGCTCGCTCACGCGCGGCAGCACGGTGTCCTCGCCGAGCACGTCCGGCGCCGCAGCCAGCCGCGCCTTGAGGAAGTACTCGACGGCCTTCACGTCGTGGACCGTGCGCCGCTCGATCTCGGCGAGCTCCGCGATCTGTTCCGGCCCGAAGGTCGCCACGACGTCCCGCAGGTAGTCCTCCTCCTCCGTCGAGAGCACAGGAGCGCCGGGCACCACGCGGTGCGCGGACAGGTGGATGAGCCACTCGACCTCGACGTGGAGGCGTTCGCGGTTGAGCGCGGGCTCGGACAAATGGTCGATGAGGGACGCAACGGTCGTGCGGTAGCGCCCGTCGAGGGGGCCGAGGGCGATAGCGGGCGAGGCGTCGGCGAGCCGGGCGCGGTCACGGGTGGCCATGGGTGCATCCTTCCACGGGGTGCGAAGCCGCCGTCGCGCGGTCCGCGGCTGTCCTAGGGTGGCTCCACACCCACGAGAGCACCGACGCACGGAGGGGAATGACGGTGACCACGACCCGACGCGCCACCGGCTCATTGAGCGCCGTGGGACTCGTGGCCGTGACCCTCCTGACGGTCCTCGCGGTGTGGACGTCGGTCGCCGCCGGACGGTGGAGCCCGCGGTTCTCCCGCGGCACCCAGGAACCCTCTCCCGAGATGACCGCCGTGCCGCCGCCGTCGCCTCCGCCCGACCCGCTTCCCGAGGACTTCGGCATGGACATGCGCGGCCTCGTCCTCGGGGTGCTCGTCGTCATGGCGGGCATCGCCCTCATCGGGGCGCTCGGGTACGCGCTCAAGGCGATCCGCACGCCGTGGCAGGGCCGCACGAAGAACGTCGAGGACGAGGTCGACGGCGAGTTCGCGGCGGGTGCGATGCCCCCCGAGATGGCCATGCCCGACGTCGTCGAGCTGCGCGAAGGGATCGCCGAGGCCTGGGCACGCCTCGCCGAGCACCGTGAACCCACCGATGCGATCCAGGCCGCGTGGGTCGCCGTCGAGGACGCCGCCGGGCGTTCGGGCGTGCCCCGTGAACCGGCCGCGACACCCACCGAGTTCACCGTCGCCGTGCTCGACCGCACCGCCGTCGACCCCGCCGCGATCCGGACGCTGCTCGGCCTCTACCACCGGGCACGGTTCTCCACGCACGGCGCCACGGCCGACGACGTCGAGCTCGCGGGCCGGTGCCTCACGACGCTCGCCGAAGGGCTCGAGGCATGAGCAGCCCTCTCATCCCCGGGCGCACGGGACGCGCCCTGCACCTGGCGTACCGCCGCATCGTCATCCCGATGCGGATCCTGCTCGCGGGGGCCGCCGTCGGCGGGATGTCGAAGGTGGTGGGGCTCGATGCCGACCACGCGATCTTCCTCGGGCTCGCGACGGTCGTGCTCGTGCTCGCCGTCGTCGTCGTCCGCCGTGGCGGTGCCTCCGTCGTGTGGCTCCCCGACGACCGTAAGGAGGCCGACGGCTCGCGCATCGAGGTCGCGGCGCTGAGCTGGTCGCTCCTGGGTCGCGGCGGGCGCGTCGGCGAGGGGGCGCTGCGCCGGATCCGCGCCGTCGCGCAGGGGCGCCTCGCGCGCCACGGACTGAGCCTGACCCGGCCGCAGGACCACGAGGCGATCCACGCCCTGCTCGGCGACACCGCGTGGGCCGTGCTCACCACGCATGCCGCGATGCCGAGCCGCCGCGAGTACGAGCAGTGCGTGCGAGCCCTCGAGCGCGCCGACCCCCACACGCCCGAAACCACCGTCCGACGTTCTTGACCGTCCCCGGAAGGACCCCCATGACCGCCACGCCGATGCCCTTCGCCCGGGTCGCCGCCTACGGCGAGGACATCCTCGCCGAGGTCTCGACCGTCGTCGTCGGGATGAACGAACCCATCCGGACCGCCCTCTCCGCGATTTTCGCCGGCGGCCACGTGCTGTTCGAGGACGTGCCGGGGCTCGGCAAGACGCTCACGGCGCGCACCCTCGCCACGGCGCTCGGCCTCGACTTCCGCCGCCTGCAGTGCACGCCCGACCTGCTGCCCTCCGACATCACGGGCTCGGCCGTCTTCGACCCCGCGAGCGGCGAGTTCGACTTCCGTCCCGGGCCCATCTTCACGGACCTGCTGCTCGCCGACGAGATCAACCGCACCGCGCCCAAGACCCAGTCCGCGCTGCTCGAGGCCATGGCCGAGCGGCAGGTCACCGTGGACGGCACGACCCGCAAGCTCGAGGTGCCGTTCCACGTGATCGCGACGTCGAACCCCGTCGAGTACGAAGGCACCTACCCCCTGCCGGAGGCGCAGCTCGACCGGTTCATGGTGCGCATCGCGGCGGGCTACCCGGCACGGGACCAGGAGGTTGACGTCGTGCAGCGCCGCCTGAGGCGCAAGCGCGAGGAGACGTCGGTGCGTCAGGTGGTCGAGCGCGGGGCGCTCGCGGCGATGCAGGCCGGGGTCGAGGAGCTCCCCGTGGACCCCGACATCGTCGGGTACTGCGTCGACCTCGTCGCCGCGACCCGCGCGCACGCCGCCGTCGAGATCGGGGCCTCGCCGCGCGGGGCGATCTCGCTCGTGCTCGTCGGCCGGGCGCGTGCCGTCCTGGCGGGGCGGGACTTCGTGACGCCGGAGGACATCAAGGCCGTCGCGGTGTCCGTCCTCGCGCACCGCATCACGCTCACCGCCCAGTCCTGGGCCTCCGGGCTCTCCGCGCAGGACGTGGTCCAGGGCCTGCTCGGGGCCGTCCCGACGCCGGCCACCGCGAGGGGCCGCTGAGCCGATGACCGCTGACCCGCCCGCCCGCGAGCCGGCCCCCGAGCCCGGGCCGGATGCCACGTGGCGCCCCTCGACGTCCTTCGTCGCCGGGGCGGTCGCGGGGATCGTGCTGCTTGCGATCGGCGTCTTCGCCGGGCGACCTGACGTCGCGCTGCTCGGCGCCGGGCCCGTGCTCGCGGCGGCCTGGTCCGCGCGCCGCGGCGGCACGGGCGAGGTGAGCGCGACCGAGTCCCTCGAGCTCGACAAGAACGGCACGATGTCGGCCGACAGGCTCACGGCGGTCTACCGCGTGGTCGCCCCGGGAGCCGGGCACCTGCGCCTGCAGGTCTCGCGCTTCGGGAGCTCGGCCGTCGAGGCGCTCGTCGCGATGGACGACGACGGCACCCGCACCATCACCGCGTCCACCGCCTCTGCCCGCAACGGCAGCCAGTCGCTCTTCACGCTCGACCACGTCGCGGTCGGGCCCGCGGGGAGCACGGTCGCTGAGCCGCGACGCCTCGCCGCGACGCAGATCGTCGCCCTGCCGAGGGCCCGCCGTCTGCCACCGCTCCCCCTGCCGTTCCGGCTCCGCGGCCTCACGGGTGCCCACGCCTCGCGGCGCCCCGGCGACGGCGGCGACCTGCGCGACGTTCACCAGTTCCAGCCCGGCGACCGGCTCAAGCGCATCGACTGGCGCGTCACCGCGAAGCGATCCCCGCAGCTCGACGAGCTCTACGTGCGCCGCGACTTCGCGCTCGCGGACTCCGTGGTGGTCATCGTGCTCGACTCGCGCGACGACATCGGGCCCGACGCCGCGACGTGGTCCGGGGCCGTGCCCGTGCGACCCGACGAGCACACCTCGCTCGACATCGCCCGCGAGGCCGCCGCGTCCCTCGCGAAGGCCATCATCGACACGGGGGACCGTGTCGCCCTGCGCGACCTCGCCGACGCGCGTCGCCCCCTCGAGCCCGGCACGGGCCGGCGCCACCTCGACCGGTTGCTGTGGCACCTCGCGACGACCTCTCCCCGCGGCGCGGCCCCCGAGCGGGTGCGCGCACCACAGCTGCCCTCCGGTGCGCTCGTCGTCCTGCTGTCCACGTTCCTCGACCCGCAGGCCGCCCTCGTCGCGAGCCAGTGGCGCCGCGTGGGGCACCGCGTGGTCGCGATCGACACCCTCCCGCCCCTGCGCACGAACGGACTCACCGCCCGCGAGCGCCTCGCCGTGCGGCTCGTGACGATCGAGCGCACGGACCGGCTCGTCGAGCTCGCCGGTCTCGGGGTCGAGACGTTCGCGTGGGTGCCGTCGGCCGCCGTCGTCGGCCCCGGCGTCGGGAACCGCGAGCCGGAGGTCGAGCTCATGCGGCTCGCCTACCGCAGCCACGGCCAGCCCGGGAAGCAGGCCGGCCGATGAGCGCGCGCCCCCTCGCCCAGCTCGACCTCGACCTGCGTCCGAGCGTGCCCGCGGCCGCGCTGCGCGTCACCGCCGGCGTCGCGGCGCTGCTCGCCGTGCTCCTCGTCGGCTATCAGGGCTGGCGCGACTCGGTGCGTCCCGACGGGCTGTGGGACGGCTTCGGCAGCCCGCAGCTCGCCGGGTGGTCCGTGCTGTTCGGGATCCTCGCGAGCGCGTGGATCGTGTGGCGCACGCAGGACCACGTCGCGCCCGTGCTGTGCGTCGGGATCGGTTTCGCGGCACTCGTGGGCGACGGCGGGATCTCGTGGCGCACGTTCCTGCTCGCGGGGCTGCTGCTCGTGATGCTGCGGAGCGCTGCCCTCGTCGGCGGGTTGTCGTGGCGCGCGCGGGTCGAGATCGACGTGCTGCGTCCCGTGGTCCGGTCGACGGCCGGGGTGTTCGTCACGATCCTGGCCGCCGGGGGCATCGCCGGCTTCCTCGACGGCACGGGGGCGCCCGACCCGGGGATGAAGATCATCGGGGCGCTCGCCGTCATCGTGGCGGCGATATGGCTCCTGCCGAAGTACTGGCTACGGGCGCGGTAGCGCGAGGCCGTGACGTCTCGGCGAGCAGGACACCCGTGAGGACGACGGCGCCCCCGAGCACCTGGAGCACGGACATCGACTCGGCCATGAGCATCCAGGCGAACGCGGCGGCGAGCACCGGCTCGAGCGTGCCGATGAGTCCCGTGCGCGCGGCGCCGAGCCGCGTGAGCCCGAGCACGATGAGCGTGTAGGGCACGGCGGTGCCGAGCACGATGATCCACACGACGAACACCCACAGCGGCAGGCTCGCCGCCGTCTCCGGGACCACCACGGGCGAGCCGAGCAGCGCTGGGTCGATGGTCCACGGCTGGCCGAGGATGGCCCAGAACACGGCTGCGAACCCCATCGACCACGCCATCGTGGACCACGGGTCCCGACCTTCGAGCATGCGGTCGGCGAGCAGGTAGTACGTCGCGAGCGCGACGGCGGCGGCGAGGGCGGCGGCGATCCCGACGGCGTCGAGCGAGGCGCCGCGCCCCACCTGGGCCACCATCGTCAGCCCGATGAGGCTCAGCGCGAGCGCGAGCCACACCCGCCGGCGCACCTGCTCGCCGAACACGAAGCGGGCCCACAGGGCGACCATGAGCGGCGCCGTGTACTCGAGCAGGAGGGCGATCCCCACGGGTAGGCGTTCGATCGCCACGAAGTACAGCCACTGCACGAGCGCGACGCCGACGACGCCCAGGATGGCGAGCGCGCCCGCCTGGCGACGCGTGACCCGGAGCCCCTCGGGACGCATGACGAGGGCCGCGGCGAAGAGGATGAGCGCGGCGCCCGCGGTGCGCATCGCCACGAGATGTGTCGAGGCGAGACCCGTCTGCAGCGCCGTCTTGGAGACCACGCCGTTGAAGGCGAAGAGGACGGCGGAGCTGGCGACGAGGAGGACACCGGTCCAGGCGTGGGGCGCGAGCGCGTTGCGGGCCATCGAGCGAGGCTATCGGGCATCTCTGACCGTGCGGGACGCGGTGGCACCTTGCGTTCCACAGGAGGGGTTCCCGCCTCGCGCACGGGTGGGCGCGGTGTCCGTACGGTCGCCGGCATGTCTTGGATCGATGGATGTGTCGACGGCGAGGTTCGTGGGGGTCTGCTAGGGGAGCTCGACGCGGTCCGGGGGCACGTGTCCGACGCCGTACTCGCCCTGCGACGGGCACTCGCGGCCGAGTGGGTGTCGGTCGCGGCGGACGGGTACCGCGAGGTGATCGAGGAACGGCTCGAGTCGGTGCGGCAGCTGGCCGGTGCCGTCGACCGGGCCGACGAGGCGGTGCGGCGGGCCGAGGCCGCGCGCCAGGGGACGGCGTCGACATGGTGGGAGTGATGCCGGGGCGTCTCGGGGCGCCGCCACGACGCGGCATGCCCGCCCCACCGAACGCGCGCGCCGCAGAGCCGAGCGACATCGTCATCACCGGCGGCTACGGCGGCACCGTCGCGCGGCTCGAGGACCTCTACCGCTGCGCCGCCGCGCTCGGTTCGGCCGCGAGGTCTCTCGAGGCAGCGTGGTGGATCCTGACCCGGATGCAGCGTCAGCTCGATGAACGGAGCCGCCCGCTCCTGGCCCAGACTCCGGAGAGCGCGGCCGCCGCGGCCCGCGCGAGCGAGGCGCGTGTGGCGGTGGAGCCGCTGCGCAGCGGGCGCCTCGGCACCCTCGCGATCGCTGGTGAGCTGCGGGACACGGCCCGACGCGTCACCAGGGCACGGGCGGAGTACACCCGGGTCGAGGGCTTCGTCGGGAGGTACGTGCGCGGCCTCTGGCGGGGCGCCGTGACGGGCCTCGGTCTTGCGCCGGGTGGGCCACTGCTGATGGGTCCGGCGATCGGCGTGCTGCTGCGCGCGGAGGCACTCCTTGTGCTGCGCGGCGGGCCGATCCCGGGCGACCGTGCCCAGGAGTACGTGGGCGCGCTCGCCAACGCCGTGCGCGCCATGCTGCCCGGCCCGCAGCTCCCCTCCGGCGACCCGGTGCCGCAGGTCAGCGGGGTGCTCGCACTCGGCGTGCGGGCCGTCGTCGGACACAAGGACGTGGCGGCCCTTCCCGTGGTGGGGACCAGGAGGACCGGGCCACCGCCTCGGGGTGTGCAGGGGCTCGTGACCGGGTTCCGAGGCGTGGGCATGAAGGGCGCGGGCGGATCCGACCGGGGGGACGGCGTCGTCGTGACGAAGGTGCGGCGCGCGGACGGGACCCTCGCCTGGTCCGTCACCATCCCGGGCACGCAGCGCGCCGGCCTCGGCACCGAGAGGCACCCGTTCGACAATCTCTCGAACCTGGAGCTCGAAGCCGGGACGACGGCGGACTCGACGCGGGCGGTGCTCGCGGCCATGAAGGCCGCCGGTGTGGGCGCGGACGAGCCCGTCGTGCTCGCGGGACACTCGCAGGGCGGGCTCGTGGCGCAGCGCATCGCCGCGTCGGGTGCCTATGCCGTCGCCGCGGTCCTGACGCTCGGCTCTCCCACGGGCACACGCACGATGCGTTCGAAGGTCCCGACCCTCCACCTCGAGCACACGACCGACCTCATCCCCACGCTCGACGCCCGGCACAACACGGACGACCCGCTCACCACGACTGTCCGTCGCAAGCCGAAGGACGCGAAGGCGCTCTCCCCGGTCGACGCGCACGCGACGGCGTCGTACGAGGAGCTCGCCGGGCTCGTGGACGAGTCAGGCGACGCATCGGTCCTCGCCTGGCGCGAGGCGATGGACGGAGCGCTCGGCACCGACGGCGAGGCGACCTCGCGCGTGTACGCGGTTCAGCGCCTCGACACGGCGCGCTGAGCCGTCTTGGCGGGCACCCGGAAGAACACGTTGAGCAGGAAGGTCGCGATGGAGATGATGAGCGCGCCGAGCACGGCGGTGCCGAAGTTGTCGATCGTGAAGCCCCACGGCAGGAAGCTCGTGATCCACGCGGCGAGCATGAGCATGAGCGCGTTGACCACGAGGCTCAGCAGCCCGAGCGTCAGGATGTAGAGCGGGAACGCGAGAACCTTGACGACCGACTTCACGAAGACGTTGACGAGCCCGAACACGAGGGCGACGACGGCGAGCACCCCGACGGTGGGCCAGAACTCGCCGGCGCCGAAGAGCTCCATGCCGGGCAGGAGCCACGTCGCGAGCCAGATGGCCGCCCCGGTGATGATGATGCGAATCAGGATCTGCATGGCTCCATCGTCGCATCTCGCCCCGGCGCGCACACCCGGACCTCGGTCGATCGATCGGTCACGTCTGGGGCGGGTCCTCGCCCACGAGACCGTCGACCGCCTCACGGAACACGTCTGCGTGACCGGCGTGCCTCGAGTACTCGGTGACGAGGTCCACGAGCACGCGACGCAGCGTGCGAGGGTCGTCCTCCGCGAGCGTGGGTGCGTCGAGGCCCCGCTCGGCCACCGCCGTCCGCCACGCCTCGCGCGCGAAGGCGACCGCGTCGCGGTACACGGCGTACAGGTGCTCGGTCGGGTCTGCGGCGGCGCTGTTCCACGGCCAGTCCGGGTCGGCCGCGAAGTGGGCTGGGGCCCATGGGAAGGTCGGGCTGTCGCCGCCATCGCGCCAGCGGCCGGCCGCGTGCTCGGCGGCGTAGAAGTCTTCGATGAACGCGAGGTGCTTGAGGAGGCCCCCGAGCGTCATGTCCGACGGCGGGAACCTTCGGTCGAGGGCTCTGGAGTCCAGCCCGCCCACCTTCCAGGCGAACTGCGCGCGGGCTCGCTCCAGGGAGAACAGGAGCGTCTCGCTCTCGCCGGCGTCGGGGGCCGGCTCGTCGATCGTGGGGTCCAGCTCCATCGGGTTGCTCATGGCAGTCACGCTATGGTCAGTTCCGGACGTTCCGCTTCCGCATCCGAAGGAACTTCATGGCCGACGCCGTAAGCCCCACGGCCAGGGCACTCCTGGCCCTCGAGATCATCCAGTCGAGCCCCGGCATCACGGCGGACCGGCTCGGCGAGCGGCTGGGTGTCTCGGAGCGCGCCGCCCGGCGCTACGTCGGCATCCTGCGCGAGGCGAGCATCCCCATCGAGTCGGTGCGCGGACCGTACGGCGGCTACCGCGTGGGCCGCGGCGTGCGACTGCCGCCCCTGACCTTCTCCGCGCTCGAGGCCCTCGGTCTGGTCATGGCCACGCTCGACGGCCACCATCGCGCTGGCGACCCCGTGGACCCGGTCGGCAGCGCGCTCGGCAAGATCCTGCGCGCACTGCCCGAGCCCGTCGCGGCGCAGGCCGAGGCGGTGCGGCGCGCGACGGCCCCCGCTCCCGACCGCGCGGCCGTGCGCCCCGACCCGGCCACGGCCGCCCGGCTCGTCAACGCCTCGACGGATCGCCGCCGGGTGCGGATCGGCTACCGCTCGGGGGCGGGGACCGAGATGGATGTCGAGGTCGACCCGTGGGCCGTCGTCGTCCGCTACGGACGCTGGTACCTGCTGTGCTGGTCGCACGCCGCCGAGGCGCTGCGGGTGTTCCGTGTCGACCGGGTCCGCGACGTGGAGCTGCGCGCGCAGAGCTTCGCGCCGCCCGCGGGCCTCGACGCGGTCGATCTGCTCGAGGAGCACCTCGCGGACGGCTGGGAGTACGCCGTCGAGGTGCTCATCGAGGCCGACGTCGAGTCGGTCGCGGGCGCGTTGCCCCGCTGGCTCGGCCGGGTGAGCGGTGCCGGGCCGGGACGAACGCGGCTCCTGGCCACCACGAGCAACCCGGCCGGCTACGCCGAGCAGCTCGCCGCGTTCCCCGTCCCCTACCGGGTCGTGGGCGGGCCCGAGCTCGTCGCGGCCGCACGCGCCATCGGGGAGCGCATGGTCGCGGCGGTCGAAGGAGCCACGGCCGCGCGGCCCTGATGGGAGGATGGGCCGCGTGAGTGCTGACCGCCCCCGGCTGCGCGCCGTCGTCGATGATCTGCCCGCCTACGTGCCCGGGGCGAGCTCCCCCGTGGGGGCGGCCGCCTTCAAGCTCTCCTCGAACGAGAACCCGTACCCGCCGCTGCCGTCCGTGCTCGCGGCGATCCAGGACGCCGCGGCGGACGTCAACCGCTACCCCGACATGTTCGCCACGGAGCTGACCGGGGCGATCGCAGACTCGCTCGGCGTCGGGTCGGACCAGGTGGTCGCAGGCGCCGGTTCGGTCGCTGTGCTCGCGCACATCCTCGAGATCGTGGCCGAGCCCGGCGGCGAGATCGTCTACCCGTGGCGCTCCTTCGAGGCCTACCCCATCGCCGTCGAGCTCACCGGGGCCGCGTCAGTGCGGGTCCCGTTGTCCGACGACGGCCGCCTGGACCTGCCCGCCATGGCGGCGGCCGTCACGGAGCGCACCCGCGCGGTGCTGATCTGCACGCCCAACAACCCCACCGGCCCCGCGGTGCGTCAGGCGGAGCTCGACGAGTTCCTCGCCGCCGTGCCGCGCCACGTGCTCGTGCTGATCGACGAGGCCTACGTCGAGTTCGTGCGCGACCCGGCGGCCGTGGACGGTCTGGCGACGCTGCGAGTGCACTCCAACGTCGTGGTGCTGCGCACGTTCTCCAAGGCCTACGGGCTCGCGGGGCTGCGGCTCGGCTTCGCGGTCGCCCGGCCAAGGATCGCCCAGGCCATCCGCAAGGCCTCGACGCCCTTCGGGGTGTCCCACCTGGCCCAGCTCGCCGGGATCGCGTCGTTGCGCGCCAAGGACGAGCTGCTCGCGCGGGTCGACGCCCTCGTGGCCGAGCGCGCCCAGCTCCTGCACGGCCTGCGCGCCGCGGGGCTGCCCGTGCTCGACTCCGAGGCGAACTTCGTGTGGCTCCCGCTCGGGGACGCCGCCTCGCGGTTCGCTGCGGATGCGTCGGCGGCCGGCGTCGTCGTCCGCCCCTTCCAGGGCGACGGCGTGCGCATCTCGGTGGGCGAGTCCGACGCGACCGACACGCTCCTCACCTTCGCCGCCCACTGGTCCTGACGCCGCCCATCCCGTCGAGTTCGTCAGTCCGGCGCGAGTTCGTTGGTCCGACCCCACGAACTCGCGCCGGATTGACGAACTCGGCGAACGGGGCCGCTGGTGCACGGCGACCGGGCGGCGGACTTGTACAACACGATTGTCCCGAGTGTGGCGAAAGGTTTCCCGCGCAACCTACGGTCCCGTAGCCTACGCTGTCGTAGGTTCGCGCACCCCGAGCGAACCAGAGACCGGAGACGACGAGGAGACTCGCGTGACCCAGCACGGACCGCTCGCCGATGCGGGCCTGGTCCAGCTGCTCACCCCAGCCGGTGAGCGAGTGGACCACCCGGACTACAGCCCCCGAGCTGCCGGCCTCGACGGCCCGGCACTGCGCGCCATGTACCGCGACATGGTCCTGGTGCGTGCCTTCGACAACGAGGCCACAAGCCTCCAGCGTCAAGGAGAGCTCGGGCTGTGGGCGCAGTGCCTGGGGCAGGAGGCCGCCCAGATCGGATCGGCCCACGCCCTCGCCACGCAGGACTACGTGTTCCCGTCCTACCGCGAGCACGGCGTCCTACTCGCGCGCGGGATGGACATGGCGCGCGTGCTGCGGCTCTTCCGCGGCGTGGACCACGGCGGCTGGGACCCGGCCGACTACAACACCCAGCTCTACACGCTCGTCATCGGCTCCCACGCGCTGCATGCGACGGGCTACGCGATGGGGGTGCAGCGCGACGGGCTCGTCGGCACGGGCGACCCGGCCCGGGACACCGCCGTCGTCGCCTACTTCGGTGACGGCGCGACGGCCCAGGGCGACACGAACGAGGCCCTCGTCTTCGCCGCGGTCAACAACGCGCCGGTCGTGTTCTTCTGCCAGAACAACCAGTGGGCGATCTCCGAGCCCACCACGCACCAGGCCCGCGTCACGCTCGCCGAGCGCGGCCCGGGCTTCGGCATCCCCTCGGTGCGCGTCGACGGGAACGACGTCATCGCGAGCTACGCCGTCATGGACGAGGCCCTCGAGCGTGCCCGCACGGGCGGCGGCCCCACCTTCATCGAGGCGTTCACGTACCGCATGGGCGCGCACACCACGAGCGACGACCCCACCAAGTACCGCTCCGCCGCGGAGGAGGAGTACTGGCGTCAGCGCGACCCGATCGAGCGGCTGCGCCTCCACCTGCAGGCGACCGGCGAGCTCGACGAGGCCCAGTCCGCCGAGATCGAGGCGCAGGCCACCGAGCTCGCCGAGCGCGTACGGCACGCCACGAAGGCGCTCGGCCGTCCCGAGACCGGCTCCATGTTCGAGCACGTCTACGCGAGCGAGAACGGCCTCGTCGCGGCAGAATCGGCGTGGTTCACCGAGTACGAGGCCTCGTTCCTTCCGGCGGGAGGTGCCCGATGAGCGTCGAGCGGCTCACCGTCGCCAAGGCGATCAACACCGGACTGCGTCGCGCGCTCGAGACCGACCCCAAGGTCGTGCTCATGGGCGAGGACATCGGCAAGCTCGGCGGCGTCTTCCGCGTCACCGACGGCCTGCAGAAGGACTTCGGCGCCGACCGCGTCGTGGACTCCCCGCTCGCGGAGTCGGGCATCGTCGGCACCGCGATCGGCATGGCGCTGCGCGGCTACCGTCCCGTGTGCGAGATCCAGTTCGACGGCTTCGTGTTCCCCGCGTTCGACCAGATCACCACGCAGCTCGCGAAGATGCACTACCGCTCGAGCGGCGCGCTCACGGTCCCGGTCGTCATCCGCATCCCCTACGGCGGCGGCATCGGCGCGGTCGAGCACCACAGCGAGTCCCCGGAGGCGCTCTTCGCGCACACCGCCGGGCTGCGCGTCGTCTCGCCGTCGTCCCCGCAGGACGCCTACACGATGATCCAGGCCGCGATCACGAGCCCGGACCCCGTCATCTTCCTCGAGCCCAAGGGCCGCTACTGGGAGAAGGGCGACGTCGACCTCACGGCGGGGCCCGACGACGGCGCCATCGCGGGACTCGGCCTCGCCCGCACGCTGCGCACCGGCACGGACGTCACGATCGCCGCGTACGGCCCCACGGTCGCGACGGCGCTCAAGGTCGCCGAGACCGCCGCCGGTGAGGGCACGAGCGTCGAGGTCATCGACCTGCGCTCGGTCTCCCCGCTCGACTTCGCCACGGTCACCGCCTCGGTGCGCCGCACGGGCCGGCTCGTCGTCGTGCACGAGGCCCCCACCTACTTCGGGGCGGGCGCCGAGCTCGCCGCGCGCGTCACCGAGGAGTGCTTCTACTCCCTCGAGGCGCCCGTGCTGCGCGTCGGCGGCTTCCACACCCCTTACCCCGTCGCCAAGCTCGAGCACGACTACCTGCCCAGTCTCGACCGCGTCCTCGACGCCGTCGACCGCACGCTCGACTACTGACCTGGAGCGCCCGGTGCCCACCTTCGAACAGTTCCGCCTCCCCGACGCCGGCGAGGGCCTGACCGAGGCCGACATCGTCGAGTGGCGCGTCGCCGTCGGTGACGCCGTCACGGTCAACCAGACGATCGTCGAGGTCGAGACGGCCAAGTCGCTCGTCGAGCTGCCGAGCCCGTTCACGGGGGTCGTCGCCGAGATCCTCGTCGAGCCCGGCGCCACCGTCGAGGTCGGCACGCCCATCATCGTGATCGACACCGACCCGGGTGGTGAGGGCGGCGGTTCGTCCGCCGACGCCGGGAGCGAGGGCGGCGAGGCTTCCTTGGCCGACGACGGCGCAGCGCCGGTCGGTGACGACGCCTCCGGTGCCGTCCTGGTCGGCTACGGCACGCAGGACGCCGGCTCGGCGCGGCGGCCGCGGCGGGGTGCTGACTCGGGCGCGGGCGCCGCGTCAGGTGCAGCGGCCGGCAACGCGGGCAGCGTGCCGTCGTCGGGCACGAGCGCTGGTGGAGCGGCTCAGGGTGCGCCGTCGTCGGCCCCCGTCGTTGCCGCGAGCCCGGCCCAGGGTTTCGAGGTGAGTGCCGCGACCCCGGCGACCCCGCCGGCGGCCGCGCGCCCGGCCGTTCCCGCCACGTCGACGCACGCCTCGCGCACGCTCGCGAAGCCCCCGGTGCGTCACCTGGCGCGCGAGCTCGGCGTCGACCTCGACTCGGTGACCCCCACGGGGCCCGGCGGGATCGTGACGCGCGAGGACGTGCTCGCCCACTCGCGAGCTGCCGAGCCGCGCGCGCTCGCGACCTACCCGGGCGACGACCAGCCGTGGCTCGCGAGCGGCGCCGTCTCCCCGGACGGGCGCCAGACGCGCGTGCCCGTGAAGTCCGTGCGCAAGCGCACCGCCGAGGCGATGGTGTCGAGCGCGTTCTCCGCGCCGCACGTCACGGTGTTCCACACGATCGATGTGACGCGCGCGATGCGGCTCGTCGCCCGGTTGCGCGAGGACCGCGAGTTCGCGGACGTACGAGTCACGCCGCTGCTGATCGTCGCCAAGGCGCTCCTGCTCGCGGTCAACCGCCACCCGGAGATCAACGCGTCGTGGGACGCCTCGGCGCAGGAGATCGTCTACAAGCACTACGTGAACCTCGGGATCGCGGCCGCGACGCCGCGCGGGCTCGTGGTGCCGAACATCAAGGACGCGCACCGGCTCACGCTCAAGGAGCTCGCCCAGGAACTGACGGCGCTGACGCTCACGGCGCGGTCGGGCAAGACCTCGCCCTCGGACCTCTCGGACGGCACGATCACGATCACCAACGTCGGCGCGTTCGGCATCGACACGGGCACGCCGATCCTCAACCCGGGCGAGGCAGCGATCCTCGCGTTCGGCGCCGTGCGCGAGCAGCCGTGGGTGCACAAGGGGAAGATCAGGGTGCGCCAGGTGACGCAGCTCGCGCTGAGCTTCGACCACCGGCTCGTGGACGGCGAGCTGGGCTCGCGGGTGCTGGCCGACGTCGCCAAGGTCCTCTCCGACCCCTCGCACGGCCTCGTCTGGGGCTAGCCCCTCCCCGAAGTGGAGACGTTCGTCTCTGCTTCGGCCAAGGGGTCACCAGTTGGAGAGGGGCGGGGCGCCGGGGTCGGAGCCGGGGGTGTCTGAGTCGCCGCCGTCGCCCTCGCCGCCGCCGGCTTCTTCCTGGGCGTCCTGGTTGCGCTGCTCGATCTCCTGCTGGCGCTCGGCCTCCTCGCGGGCGGCCCGCTCCTCCTCGGTCTCGCCCTCGGGCTGCGGCTCGGCCTCCTGGGGATCCTCGCCGGCGGCCGCCCGTTCGGTCTCCTGGCGCTGCTGATCCGCGTCGAGCGCCTGCTCCTCGAGACGGTCCTGCTCCGCCTCGCGCTGTTCCTGCTCCTGCTCGGCCTGCTCCTGCTCCTCCTGGCTCGCGTCGGGCTCCGGCGGCGTCTGGCACGCGGGGTCGTTGATGGCTGCGGCGGCGAGGGAGTAGTAGTCGGCGGCGATCCGGAAGTCGAACGCCGCGTCGTCGAAGCGCCGGGCGGACGTGATCTCCTCGTCGTTGTAGTCGAGCTCGAACAGCGAGGCGTCGTAGGGCTCGCCGTTCTCACGGGCGATCTCCGCCTCGGCCTGCGCGACGGCCCACGCGTACTCCTCCTGCCCGTCCGCCTCGAAGCGATCGCCGAAGTACTCGTACACGAGCGACAGATTTGTCTGTACATCACAGCGGTGCTCGTCCGGCACGATCTCGAGCGCCCGCTCGAGCGCCAGCTGCGCACTGAAGAGCGAGTCCGCCTGGTAGGCGGCCGTACCCGCGTTGAAGTGCGCCTTCCACGGGTCGACGACGTTCGGGCTCCGCATGGCGCGGAACTCCCGGTACGAGTCGTAGTACTCGCCCGCCGTGTACTCGCCCATCGCCCGGTCGAACACCGCGTTGAGGCGGGCGAAGTGCACCCCGTACAAGAACACGATGAGGGCCGGTACGAGCGAGAGCCAGAACAGCAGCCGCCGACGGCGGATCCGTGGCGGGGTGACCTTGCGCGCGCGCACGGGCGGCCGACCGATGTCCTGGGTGCGCATCGAGCGCCGAGACTGGCCGGGAGTGCTCATCGCGCCACCCGCTGTCGCGGCCGCGCTCCGGCACGGACCCCGTCCCATGCCTCCCACAGCAGCAGCGCGCACGCCCCGAGCGCCCACGGCCACACGAGGTCACGCGTGGACTCCACGTCCCCGCGCCCGTCGGCAGCGATCGCCGCGAAGTCGATGCCCGCCACGAGGTCCGCCGTCGGCCCGGGCCCCGCGCGATGCGCGTAAGGCACGCCGAGCTGCCCCGCGATCTCGCGCAGGTTCGCCTCGTCGATCCGCGAGACGGCCGGGGGTTCGCCGGGCTGGGACAGGTCGGGGATGAAGGGCGCATCGGGCCGGTAGGTGCCGTCGTAGGAGCGCATCTGCCCGCCGGCCTCGGTCCCGTAGCCGAGCACGGCGCCGCCGTCCACGAGCCCGGCGAGCGGGGCGTACGACGCCGGCTCACCCTCCGCCGTCTGCTCGCCGTCGGAGAGGAAGAACACGAGCCGTACCGAGCCGGGCTCGCGCCGCGCGGCGTCCTCGAGCACCCGCTGCAAGATGGCGAGCGGCCGGTCGGTGAGCGTGCCCGTCGAGCTCCCCGTCACCTCCTGCGTCACGGTCTCGGCCCACGAGCGCACGGCCACCCGGTCCCCCGTGAGGGGCAGCTGCGTGCCGGCCTCGCCCGCGAAGCCGATCACGGAGTAGCTCGCCCCGGGGATGTCACCGGCGAGGGACACGACGTCGAGCCGTGCCCCGTCGAGCCGCCGCACCGTGGTGATCGGATCGGCGCCGGGCGCGGGCGTCATGGCGGGGCCCGGCCCCCAGTCCTCGGCCGCCATCGACCCCGTCCGGTCCACGACGAAGAACATCTGCACGGCGACGGCGTTCGCGGAGGGCTGCGAGACGAGCTGCGCCGGGGTGAGAGCCACGACGCCGACGACGGCGACCAGGACCGCCCGCCGCACGGACCGGAACCCCCGCCCTTGGGCGGCCGCCACGATCAGCCACACGATGAGCGGCACGGCGACGAGCAGCACGAGCCACGCGGGGAAGACCTGCCGGAAGATCACGCGCGCAACCTCCCCTGCACGACGACGACGCCGAGCACCCCGAGCACGAGCCACCGGATCCACGAGTCGTTCGCGTCCACCTCGACGCGCTCGGGCTCGGCGTCCATGTCGACGCGCTGGTAGGACTGCACGTCCGCGATGATCCCCTCGACGGCCGAGGGGTCGGACAGCTCGAAGTAGATCCCGCCACTGCGCGTCACCTCGCGCCGGAACTCGAGCTGCTCGAGCTGGCCCGTGTACCGCACGTCGTACCCGAACAGGCCGTGGACCACGACGCCGCGGGCCATGACGAGGTCGATCGCCTGGGGCAGCGTGTAGACGGGCGTGCCCCACACGGCGTTGTCCGTGGAGAAGATGATGGACCGCGAGCGCTCGGCGTCGAACTGGTCGAAGAGCAGCGCGCACGTCGCGAGCCCGTCACCGATGAGCGAGGCCTCATCGGGGATGCCGTCGACACCCGCCACGAACTCCCAGTACTGCTCCGAGCCCGGGCGGCCCAGGGCGCGGCGTGCCTCGCCCAGCTGCTCGCGCACGAGCTCGTAGTCGTCGGTGAGCGGGAACACGGTGCGCGACGTCGAGTTGAACAGGGACAACGCGATGCGCTCCCCCTCGAAGGAGTCGAGCAGCGCGAGGAACGTGTCCGCCACCTCGCCGCCGAAGTCCGACATGGACCCGGAGACGTCGAGGCACAGCACGATGTCCCGGTTGGCCAGGATCCGCGCGCGTTCCTCCACGACGACGGGACGCGCCGCGACGGTCGCCGCAGCAAGCAAGGCGCCGACGACGGCGATCACCGCGAGCCCGCGCCACACGCGGTACCGCCGCACCCACGGGCGCATCGCCGGCGAGCGCCACAGGTCCTCGGTGTTGGCCACGGGCGTGCCAGCCCGCACCCGTCGTGGCAGCAGCCAGCCGGTCAGCAGCACGAGCGCGAGCGCCCCGACCGCAGCCCACGGCAGCCAGGGCCAGCTCAGCACCGCGTCCGTCGTCGTCGTCACCATTCCCGCACCACCTTCTGGGCGGCGCTGAGCGAATGCTCCACCTTCGCGGTGGACGTGCGGGCGAAAGAGGGGTGAGAGAGCCGCTTGAGCGACTTGGCGAGGGGACCGGTGAGCGAGACCTTGGCGGCGTCGAGGGCCGTGAAGGTCTCCGCGTCGATGCCGGTCCGAGCCTTCGTGAAGTCCCGCATGACGCGACGGATCTCGAGGTGCACACCGCGCTCGTCGAGCTCGTCGAGCAGGTAGCGGTTCTCGAGCTCGCCGAGCTTGTCGAGGTAGATGCGGCGGACGGCGGCCCACGGGTCGCTCACCCCGGGCATGGTCGACGACGACCGCTTCGCCACGACCGGCCCCGCGGTCCGCTCCTCCTCACCGCGCTTGCGGGTGGACCAGAACACCCACCAGAACCACGCGACGACGGCGGCCAGCATGGCGATCCCCACGAACGTCCACACCGCCGAGTAGCCGACGGGGTCGACGAGCTCAACGGCCGGCACGGCGCAACCTCCCGAGCATGGCGACGATCTCGTCGACCGTGTCGTCCGTGCCCTCGACCACCACGGACTCGATGCCGAGCGAGCGCAGCCGCGCCGTGACCTGCGCGTGCCGCTCCTCGCGCGCGACCTGGACCGCGGCGTGCAGCCGGCGCCGGCCGCGCAGGAAGGCGGGGAGGGAGCGTCCCGTCTCGATGTCACGCGCGTTGCGCGAGCTCACGCCGTTGACGCCGCGTCCGCGTTCGAGAGCGGACGAGGCACCCGTGAGCCGGCCCGGGGCGCCGTCGGTGAGGGCGGCAGCGAAGGGGTCGGCGTCGACCACCTGGATGACCATGACCTCGTGGCGCGTGCGCAGCCGCGCGAGCGCCCGCGCGTCGTCCTCGGTGGGGCGTGCCTCGTCCGTGACGACGGCGACGAGCGAGCGGCGCGGCATCGTGCGCAGCACCTGGTCGAAGAGCCTCGAGAGGTCCCCCGCCGGGGCGTCGGGGTCGAAGGAGCGCTCGACCTTGCGCAGCAGCACCTCGAGGTGGCCGGAGCCCGCTCGTGCGGGCATGCGGGAGATGCGACCGGAGTCGCCCGCCATGAGAGCCACGCGGTCGCCGCGCACCTGGCCGAGGTGGGCGAGCACCGTGGCCGCGAACGTCGCGACCTCCGCCTTGGTCTCCCCGCTCGCGGCCGTCGCGGCCATGTGCCGGCCGGTGTCCACGAGGAGCAGGAGAGTGATGTTCGACGTCGCGACGTAGCGCTTGACCACGGGGCTGCCCGCGCGCGCAGAGGCGCGCCAGTCGATGTCGCCGACGTCGTCCCCCGGCGAGTACTGGTGCAGGTCGTCGAAGTCCTGGCCGTGCCCCCGGTACACCGATCGGTGGCGCCCCTCGAGCAGCCCCGTCGCGCGTCGCACGACGGGGAGCTGCAGGCGCGCCCTGATCTGGGTGAGCCGGGAAGCCTTCGGCATCGGTCAGGGCACCGGGACCGAGGCGAACACGGAGTCGATGATCGACTCGGGCGACACGTTGTCGGCGAGGGCGTCGAAGGTGCGCACGATGCGGTGCCGCAGCACGGAGTAGGCGAGGACCCGCACGTCGTCCGGGGTGGCGTGCGAGCGACCGTCCTGGAGCGCCACGGCCTGGGCCACGCGCATGAGGGCGATCGACCCGCGCGGGCTCGCACCGACGCGTACGTGCTGGTCGAGCCCGGGGACCGTCGTCGGCCCCTGCAACCTCGTCGTGTTGACGATGTCCACGATGTACTTGCGCACCGAGGCGTCGACGTACACCTGGTCCACGAGCGCCTGCAGCCAGGAGACCTCGTCGAGGCTCAGCGGCTCGGAGACGAGCGGCGCGGTCTGGCGCCCGTCGGAGATGCGGTTGAGGATCTCGACCTCCTCCGTGGGCGCGGGGTAGGTGATGACCTCCTTGATGAGGAAGCGGTCCATCTGCGCCTCGGGGAGCACGTAGGTGCCCTCCTCCTCGATGGGGTTCTGCGTCGCGAGCACCATGAACGGGCTCGGGACGGGGTAGATCTCCCCGGCGATCGACGTCTGGCGCTCCGCCATCGCCTCGAGCATCGCCGACTGCGTCTTGGCGCTCGACCGGTTGATCTCGTCGAGCAGCACGACGTTGGCGTGCACGGGCCCGAGCTGCGTCGTGAACTCCGAGGTGCCGTAGTTGAACACCTGCGTGCCGACGATGTCGTTGGGCATGAGGTCCGGCGTGCACTGGATGCGGTGGAAGCTGCCGGAGATCGCGCCCGCGAGGGTCTGCGCCGCCGTCGTCTTCGCGAGGCCCGGCACCGACTCGAGCAGGATGTGGCCCGAGCAGATGAGCGTCGAGACCATCGCGCGCCGCAGGGCCGCCTGCCCCACGACTCGTTGCCGGAAGAACGCGTCGATGCGTGCCACGAGCTCGACGGCGCGCTCGCGGTCCTTCATGGTCACGGTGTCCTTGGTCATGCCGGGAGTATTCCAGGGGCGCTCGCGTCCGCGAGGTCAGGACGCTGGTTGAGACGCGAACCCACCGGGTGATTCCCGCAACCGCGCCCGCATCCACGCCCTCGCCCTCGCCCGCATCCCCGTCCACGCCCGCATCCCCGTTCGCGCGCTCGCCCGCGCGCTCGCCCGCATCCCCGTCCCCGTCCGCGCCCCGTCCGTCCGCGCACTGCCTGGTGGGCAAGTGACATAACATCGTGCACTCTCGGCGTGTCGCACGGCGTGTCGGTGCGCGATCGTCACTCCTGCACCAAGGAGTGCGCGGACGAACAGCGGCGGGCGGGTGCTCGGCGGCGCGGGCCTGGGCTGGGCGGGTGCCGCGCGGCGCGGGCCTAGGCTGGGCGCGTGCTTGGGCGTGGGCGATGGCGGGCGGCGGGGCGGCTCGCCGTGCTGCTTCTCGCGGCCGCGGCCGCGGCGCTCGGAGCCGTCTGGTTCTCCGGTGCGGCGCTGCCGCTCGCGCTGGGCGACCCAGGCGCATTCGTCCGTTGGGGCACCCCGGTCGTCAGCGCGCTGCGCAACCTCGTCGCGGCGGGGGCGGTGGGCTGCCTCGTGCTCGCCGTCGGCGTCCTGCCTCGCAGGCTGCCCGTACCTCGAAAGGCGTCGGCCGACGACGGCGCCCCCCGGCCCGGTGCGCAGACCGAGCCGACCGGCCAGGGTGAGCAGCCGGAGCGACCCGGCGAAGGCGCACCACCGGCACGCACCTCACGCCGTGACCTGTCCGCGCGACAGACCGTCGACGCCGACGGGCGCGCCTACCCCACGGCGCTCCTTCTCGCGGGCGGCTTCGCCGTGGCGTGGACCCTCGTCAATGCGCTGCATCTCGTGCTCACGTACGCGCGCGCCGGCCGGGTGCCGCTCGACGACCCGACGTTCGGCGACCAGCTCCTCTCCTTCGTGACCGAGGTGACGCTCGGGCGGTCGCTGCTCGCCACGACGATCATCGCCGCGTGCGTGGCCGTGCTCGCGCTCGCCGTCGCGACCCCGACGGGTGCGGCATGGACGCTCGTGCTCGCGGTGAGCGCGTTCGCGTTCCAGTCGGCCACGGGCCACGCCTCGCAGAACTCCTCCCACGAGCTCGCCCTGTCCTCGCTCTTCCTGCACCTGCTCGGGGCGGGGGTGTGGATCGGGGCGCTGCTCGGGCTCGCGCTGCTTGCCGGGCGGCTCGGGCGGGATGCGGCCCCCGCGGTGCGCCGGTTCTCGGTGCTCGCGGGGTGGTGCCTCGTCGCCGTCGGCGTCTCGGGCCTGGTCAGTGCCGCGTTGCGCGTCGGCTCGCTCGACGACCTCGGCTCCCGCTACGGGCTGCTCGTGCTCGTGAAGGTCGTGCTGCTCGGGGTGCTCGGCGGGATCGGGCTCGCGCACCGGCTCGCCGTGGTGCGGCGGCTCGAGGGGGCGCCGTCGGGCAGGGCTGTGCGCGCCGGGATCGACGGGTCGCCGTCGGGCACGGGGGTGCTTGTGGGGAGCACAGGGGCCGACGACGGCGAGGCACCCGCAGCCGTCTCCCCTGGCCCGGGCAGGGTGCGCATGCTGCTGTGGCGGCTCGTCGTCGTCGAGCTCGCCGTCATGGGCGCCGTCTCCGGTGTCGCCTCCGCCCTCGCGTCGACCCCCACGCCCGTCCCGGACGAACCGCCGTCCGCACCGACCCCGGCGCAGATCGTCACGGGCCACCTCCTGCCGCCCGAGCTCACGTTCGAGCAGTGGTTCGTGCAGTGGCGCTGGGACGTGCTCATCGCGTTCGGGTGCGCCGCGGCGCTGTTCGTCTACCTGCGCTGGGTGGTGCGGTTGCGCCGGCGCGGGGACGCGTGGCCCGTGGGGCGCACGGTGAGCTGGGTGATCGGCGTCGTCGTCCTCGTCTGGACCGGCAACGGCGGACCGGCGATGTACGGGCACATCCTGTTCAGCGCGCACATGGTGCAGCACATGGTGCTCGCGATGGTGATCCCGATGTTCCTCGTGCTCGGCGCACCGGTGACCCTCGCGATGCGCGCGCTGCCCGCCCGCCACGACGGCAGCCGCGGGCCGCGCGAGTGGATCCTGACCATCGTGCACTCGCGCTACGGGCAGTTCTTCGCCAACCCCGTGGTCGCGGCCGTGAACTTCGCCGGCTCGATGATCGTCTTCTACTACTCCCCCGCGTTCGAGATCGCCCTGCGCACCTACGCCGGGCACCTCGCGATGACGGCGCACTTCCTGCTCGCGGGTTACTTCTTCGCCAACGCGCTCATCGGGATCGACCCGGGGCCGCGGCGCATCGGCTACCCGCAGCGGCTGCTCGTGCTGTTCGCGACCATGGCGTTCCACGCGTTCTTCGGGGTGGCCCTCATGTCCGGCGACCTGCTGCTCGTGCCCGACTGGTTCGGGCTGCTCGGCCGCGAGTGGGGGCCGTCCGCGATCGTGGACCAGCAACGTGGCGGTGCGCTCGCGTGGGGGATCGGCGAGATCCCCGTGCTCGTGCTCGCGGTGCTCGTGGCGGTCGCCTGGACGCGCGACGACGAACGCACCGCCCGCCGCCGCGACCGCAAGGTGGAGCGCGACGGCGACGTCGAGATGGACGAGTACAACGCGATGCTCGAGCGGCTCGGGCGCGGGGAGCGGTGACGGCGCCGCTCCGGTAGGTTCTGCGCCCATGGGACTCTTCGGGCGCAAGGACAAGGACGAGACGGCCTCGGCCGACGACGGCGGACGCGAGGCGATCGCCGCGTTCTGGGACTGGTGGTCGGCGAGCGGCAAGGCGGAGGCCGCAGAGCTGTTCGCGGGCCGCGGCGACCAGGAGCGCTTCGACGCCTTCGGTGAGGCACTCGGCTCCCGGGTGCGCGCGATCGCCGACCTCGCCGTGGCGACCGGCCCCGGTCACGACGCGAAGCACTGCCTCGTCCTGACGGCAGGTGGCGACCCCGACCTGCGGGACGTCGCCGCCCGCTGGCTCGCCGCCGCCCCGCCGGTCGACGAGGACTTCGAGTACGCCGACCACCGCCAGGCCCACCCCGATCCGACGAGCCTCACGCTGCGCTTCGATGGCGGCGAGCTCGACCTCGCCTCGACCACCGTGGTGGCCGTGCCCGAACCGCCCAGGGTCCATGTCCAGGTCGCACACCCGCAGTTCGCGGCGCTGCCCGAGGAGGACTGCGGCCAGGTGACGTTCCTCTTCCTCGACGCCGTGCTCGGCGAGCGTGTGGTGGAGGAGCGCATCGGTGAGATCGCGTGGGCGGCCGAGCACGCCGCAGGCGCGACGCCGGTCACGCTCCTCGAGCTGCCCGGGATCGTCGCCGCCGCGAGCTGACAGGTGACAGGGCGGGCCTAGCTCTGTGCCCCGGGATCGTCCACGGCGGCCACGAGCGCCTCGGCGAGTTCGGCAGGCCGGGAGAACATCGGCCAGTGACCGGTCGGCAGGTCGATCCAGTCCGCGTTGCGCACCTCGCCGAGCTCGGTGTGGAACGGGGGGCCGGGCGAGGCGATCTTGCGGAGCATCTCCGAGAGGATCGACGTGCACACGAAGGTCGCCGGCACGTCGAGCCTGGCCGGGTTGGACACGCGGACCGGATCACGCACCACGTGTGCGGGATGGGGGACCGCACGATCGCGCAGCCGTTGGAGGCCGTCGTCGTCGATCCCTTCCGTGCTGGCGCCCTGCGCGGTGTGCTCCTCCCACGACGGGAAGGGCACCTCGGTGACGTCCGCCGGCAACGTGCTGGAGTGCACGGCTCCGTCGACGAGCGGACCGGTGTCGACGTAGACGATCCGGGCGATGCGCCCGGGGATGACGTCGGCCACCTGTTGCACGATCGAGCCGCCGCCGCTGTGACCGACGAGGACGACGTCCCCGTCGAGACCGGCGACGAGGTCGAGCACGGCCCGGACCTGGTCGTCGCGGGTGATGGTGGCACGGTCCGTCGCCGCCGGGTCGAGGCCAGGAAGGGTGACGGGGTGCGGTGTCAGACCGGCTGCGAGCAGCGGGTCGAGCAGGTCGTCCCAGGCCCAGGCGCCGAGCCAGAACCCGGGGACGAGAACGATGTGCCTGGTGGGTGTCGTGGTGTTCATGCCCCGACCTTCCCAGTGGCCTGGTGACACCGTTCTGTCACCATTGTCGCGGGAGGGTGTCCAGGAGCTTGGAACGGTGTGCCGCCGACGGAAGGAGGTGCCGTGAACCGCACGGACCGGCTGTACGCGATCGCCGAGGAGCTTCGGCGCGCTGGCCGTACCGGTACGACGGGCCCTCGCCTCGCACGCCTGCTCGAGGTCAGCGAGCGCACCATCAAGCGCGACGTCTCCACGCTGCAGCAGGCCGGACTGCCCATCTGGGCACAGGCCGGACCCGGGGGCGGGTACGTCCTCGACCCGTCCGCCAGTCTGCCCCCCGTGAACTTCACGCCGAGCCAGGCCGTAGCTGCTGCCATCGCTCTCGCCGCGCTGCCGGCGGGCAGCCCGTTCGCCCTCGACGCCCGGACCGCGCGGGCCAAGGTGTGGGACGCGCTCGGCACGCAGGAGCGTGAGCGGGCCCAGCGGCTCGCAGCGCGGGTGTGGGTGCGGAACGGCGCGAGGTCCCCCGAGGTGGCCGACGACGACAGCCCGGTCGCCGCTCACGACCGTCTGCACTCGGCCGAGCCCGCCGTGCTGCGCGCCGTCGAGCAGTCCCTCGCGGGCTCGAGGGTGCTGGCGATCCGCTATCGCGACCGTGCGGGGACGGGCACCTCGCGCCGCGTGGAACCCGTGATCCTCGCCTTTGACGAGGGCGCGTGGTACCTCGTCGCATGGTGTCGGCTGCGCACCGCGATCCGGTGGTTTCGGCTGGACCGGATCGAGCGCGCCGACCTCACCGCCGAGGGCTACCGGCCGCGGCCGGTCGAGCAGGCGGGAGAACCACCGCCGTCGGCCGCCCCTGTCGCCTGAGCCGCCGATCCCCACGCGTTCTGGAAGAGTTGCCCACGCTAGCCGTCCGCAACTCTCCAACCTTCGCCGTGAGGCGCCCCGGATCCCGCCAGCCGGACGCGCTTCGGTGCGGGCGGCGCTCGGGGTGTTCACTGACGACGTGAGTGATCGACTTCCCCGCGTCCGCGCCTCCGAGCTCGAGGGCCGCGGCTGGCTCAACACCGGCGGGCGCGACCTGAGCCTCGCCGAGCTGCGCGGAAAGATCGTGCTGCTCGACTTCTGGACGTTCTGCTGCATCAACTGCCTCCACGTGCTCGACGAGCTGCGTGAGCTCGAGGAGCAGTACCGCGACGTGCTCGTCGTCGTCGGCGTGCACTCGCCGAAGTTCGTGCACGAGGCCGACCCCGTCGCGCTCGCGGCCGCCGTCGACCGCTACGAGGTGCACCACCCCGTGCTCGACGACCCGGAGCTCGTCACGTGGTCCGCGTACACGGCGCGCGCGTGGCCCACGCTCGTGGTCATCGACCCCGAGGGCTACGTCGTGGCGCACATGGCCGGCGAGGGCCACAAGAACAACGTGGCCGTGCTGGTGCGCGAGCTGATCGCCGAGCACGAGGCGAAGGGCACGCTGCACCGCGGCGACGGCCCGTACGTCCCGCCGACGCCGGCCGCCACCACGCTGCGCTTCCCCGCGAAGGCCATCCGCCTGCCGGGCGGAAACCTCCTCGTGGCCGACGCCGGGCACCACACGCTCACCGAGCTCGCACCCGACGGCGAGACCCTCGTGCACCGCATCGGCTCGGGGGAGCGAGGATTGGCCGACGGCGGCCCGGAGGCGGCCCGGTTCAGCGAGCCGAACGGTCTGTGTCTCGTGCCTGAGGAGCTGCGCGCACGCCTCGACGCGGACGTGCTCGTGGCCGACACCGTCAACCACGCGATCCGCGCCGTGCGACTCGCTGACGGCTCGGTGCGCACGGTCGCAGGCACGGGCGAGCAGTTCATGGTCGGCGGCGCGGAGAACGTGCTGCCGCCCGCCACACCGCGCTTCGCCGCGCTCCCGGGGCTGCTGGGCGGAGGTGGTGCGGCCGCGGGCGTGTCCGGGGGCGGGGCGAGCGCCGACGGCGAGGTGCGGGCCGACGGCGGTCCCTCCGGCGGACCGGACCGCACGGGTGCCGACTTCGACGGCGACCCCTTGCGCATCCGCCTGACCTCGCCGTGGGACATCGCCTACTCCGCCGAGCTCGGCGGCTTCGTGATCGCGATGGCCGGCAACCACACGATCTGGCTGCTCGACGCCGGGCTGGGTCGCATCCGCCGCCTCGCCGGCACCATGAACGAGGGCCTGCAGGACGGGCCGGGCGCGCAGGCGTGGTTCGCGCAGACGTCTGGCCTCGCGGTCGACGACGGCGGGCGCATCTGGCTCGCCGACTCCGAGGTCTCCGCGCTGCGCTGGCTCGAGCCGGTCGTGAGCGCCGCGGGCTCCGAGGTGGCGGGCTCTGCCGCTCTGGGTTCGGCTGCGCTGGGTTCGGCTGCAGCCGGCACGGGTTCTGCGCGCGAGGTCGTGGCGCACACCGCCGTCGGCGCCGGGCTGTTCGACTTCGGCCACCGGGACGGTCCCGCGGATCAGGCACTCCTGCAGCACCCGCTCGGCGTCGCCGTCCTTCCCGACGGGTCCGTGGTGATCGCAGACACCTACAACGGCGCGGTCCGCCGGTGGTCGCCGTCGTCGGCGAAGAACACCGAAGCTGGTGCATCGACGGCGGACGGGTCGGGTGCGCCCGAGCCGACCATTGACGGGGGCACGGAGCGCGGTCGCGGCGAGGTGACGACGCTCGCCCGCGGGCTGGCCGAACCGTCGGGACTGCTCGTCGAGGTTGCCGAGGGCGGCGCGATCGACCTGCTCGTGGTCGAGTCGGCCGCGCATCGCATCACTCGGCTGCGGCTGCCCGCGAGGCTCGCCGGCGAGATCCTCGACGCCGGTGCGCACCGCACGCAGCGGCCCGTGTCCGAGGTCGGTGCCGGCGAGGTGCTGCTCGACGTCGTGTTCACTCCGGCGGCGGGCCAGAAGTACGACGATCGCTACGGTCCCTCGACCCGCCTGCAGGTCAGCGCCTCGCCGCCCGAGCTGCTGCTCGACGGTGCGGGGGACGAGATCGAGCTGTGGCGCACGCTGCGCATCAATCCCGACGTCGGCGAAGGCGTGCTGCACGTGACGGCGCAGGCGGCCTCGTGCGACGCGGACCCGGCGATCGAGTTCCCGGCGTGCCACCTCAACCAGCAGGACTGGGGCGTCCCCGTCCGAGTGACCCCCGACGGCCCCGCCACTCTCACCCTCCCCCTCCTCGGCTGACCCGCCAACTGCCCCACCCCGCTCCAGCCCAACGTGAAGCCTTATCTCCCTGTGAGGGCGCAAACGCTTCACGTTGGCTCGTACTGGGGTGTGGCGGGTGGCGGGTCAGGGCATGCGGTTGGCGATGAGGGCCTCGACCGCAGCCTGCGCGGTGTCGCCCGAGCAGTCGGACGTGTAGTGGGTCCAGTCCGCGCCGAGGTGCAGCGCGACGCAGTCGGCCGAGCGTTCCATCCACTTCGAGCCGAACACAGGGCTCAGCGCGGCGTCGAGCTGCCAGTAGGCGTTCCACCAGCTGCCCGCGGACTCGGCGTGCGCGGCGATGACGGCGCCCTGGTAGTAGTGGCCGATCTCGTGCTTGACCGTCGCCTCGATGCGCTCGGGCTGGGCCTCGAAGCGGTGGGAGTTGAGCATCATCACCGTGGGCTTGTCGAGCCGCACGCCGCCGAGGTGGTTGCCGATGTCCGGGTGGTTCCAGGCGATCTCGACGGCGTCGCCACCGGGCAGGGCGGCGAGCGCGGCCGCGGCCCGGGCGCGCACGTCGGGCTCGGCCACGGGGTCGGTCGTGGCGGGCTGGTCGCCGTCAGACACGGGGCCCGTGGTGTCGGCGTCGGGCCGCTCGTCGTCGGTCGCGAGGGCCGGCTCGGCGTGCTGGGCGCCGTCGGCGAGCGCGGCCTCGAGCGTCGCGCGGAACGCCCCGTCCCGCTCGGCCTGCGCGCGTGCCGCGAGGAGCCCGGCGTTGAGATGGTCGGGGACGACGCCGGCCTGCACGGGGGTGATGCGCACGACCGTCGAGACGGATCCTGCCGGGACGACGCGCGCAGCCGCGGGTTCCTGCGCGTTCGCCGGGGCCGAGCCCCAGAGTCCGGAGCCTGCGAGCGCAGCACCGAGCACCGCGAACGTCACGGCTGTGACGGCGGCGAAGGGCGCGCGGGTGCGCGGGCGAAGGGCCTCCACCCACCTGTTATCGGCCGGTCACCTGATCGGAGCAAACCCGGGTGGGACATATCCGACATGCCCCCTAGGGATAGATGCGGAACATCCCGAAAGGGCGAAAATTTCACCCGCTGACTCCGGCGCGCCTCCCGCACCTGGAGCGGGTGGCCTACCCGAGGTGCCGGGCGCCGAGCTCGCGGAAGAGTGCGGTGTTGAGGTCGAAGGCGTGCTGCGCCTCGGCAACGACGCGCTCGGAGTCGCCGTCGGCCAGCTCGAGGGCGTCAAGCCGGGCACGGTACTCGTCCTTGAACACCTTCGGCTTGGGGACGTCGGCGAAGTGGTAGAACGTCACACCCTCGGTGCCGAAGCCGTAGTGGCGCTGCAGCATCGTGCGGATGATCTGCCCGCCGGAGAGGTCCCCGAGGTACCGGGTGTAGGCGTGCGCCACCCAGCCGCCGAGCCACGAGTCGAGCTCGCGCAGCCGCGCCGCGTAAGCCTCGGTGGCGGGCAGGATGTCGATCTCGGTGCGCCAGTCGGCCCCGAACAGGAACTCGAGGTCGCGCTCGAGCGACGGTACCCGCACGAGCTCGTCGAGCACGATGCCGTCGTCGGCCCCCGCAGCGCGCAGCGCCTCGCCCGACTCCTCGAGCGCGACGTAGATCGCGTAGTGCTGGGCGAGGAAGTCGGCGTACGCCTCGCGGTTGAGCTCGCCCTTCATGAGCGCAGTGATGAAGCCCTGCGTCTCGGCGGTCTCGTGCTGGATGCGCGTGCCGGCGCGCAGCCGCGCGGAGAGGGTCTCGGGGGCGTCGTCGACGAGGACGGCGGGCGCGGGCGGCTCGACAACAGTGGTCACGCGGGGGCTCCAACACGGTGGGTCGCGATGCGACACGGATCTGACAGTCGGTCAGCATCGACCGCTCGCACAGACTAACCCAGGAACTTAGGCTTGCCTACCCTCCCTGTCAGCCCGTGGACTGACCCGCGAGTTCGTGAGTGCTGCGCGAGTTCGTTGGTCCGGACCAACGAACTCGCGCACACTTCACGAACTCGCCAGGGCTTTGAGGCTAGACGGCGGCGTCGACCGGCAGCTGCGCCCCCACGGCCCGGAGCACGAAGCCCTCGGTCTGCGCCACAGCCTCCCGGTCCGCACGCGGCGCCCCGCTGCCGTCGAGCACGTGGCTGCGCAGGCACGCGTTGACGAGCGGCACGGTGATGTCGAGGTCCTGGGCGGCGAACACGCCGTCGTCGATCCCCGACTGGATGATGCGCCGCAGCACGTTCTCGACCACGAGCGCGTGGTCCCCCAGCTTGCTGCGCGCGCCGCGCCCCACGACGGAACGCAGGTCCGGCCCCGGCGCGAAGGAGAACGCCGTGCGCAGGCGCGCGTTCTGCCGCACGTAGGTGCGCAGCTGCTCGACCGGGTCCTCGATCTCGTCGAGCGCGCGCGTGAGGGTCGCGACGTACTGCTCCGTCTCGTGCGCGATGAAGCCGAGCAGCAGGGCGTCCTTGTCCGTGAAGTGGTTGTACACGGCCGTGCGCCCGACGCCGGCCCGCGTGGCGATGTCCGCGAGCGTGATGGAGTCGAAGCCGCGCTCGGCCATGAGCGTGGAGAGCGCGGTGTAGAGCTTGTGGCGGGTCTGGGCGCGGTGCTCCTGGAGCGACCCCCCGATGATCTTCGGCATGGTGACATTCTGGCACGTCGCGTCAGGAAATCTGACGGCGGGATTCTGGCCGACGACGGCGGAAAGTGCGTGGTGCTCGCCGTCGGCCCGGGTCTAGGTTGGCGGGCATGACCGACGACGCCACCCAGATCCCTCCCGACACCAAGGACTGGACCTGGGTCCTCGCCGAGGCGTGCCCGGAGTGCGGCGTCGCCGTCGGCGGCATCGAGGTGGCCGAGATCCCGGCCATCGTCCGCGCGACCGTGCCGCGCTGGCGGGGCGCCCTCGCGGCGCCGGCCGCCAGGACCCGGCCCACGCCGACCACGTGGTCCCCGCTCGAGTACGGCGCGCACGTGCGTGACGTGAACCGGGTCATGCTCGGCCGCCTGCGCCTCATGCTCGCCGCCGACGGCGCACACTTCGCGAACTGGGACCAGGACGCGGCAGCCGTCGAGGGGCGCTACGCGGAGCTCGACCCGGCCGCTGTGGCCGAAGAGCTCGCGCACAGCGCCGAGGAGCTCGCCGCGGCTGCAGCCGCCGTGCGGCCGGAGGAAGAGTCGCGGCGCGGCCTGCGGTCGAACGGCTCGGAGTTCACGGTGCGCACGCTGCTGCAGTACTACCTGCACGACAACGTGCACCACCTCGCCGACGTCGGCGCATAGCCCGCCGCCCGAGACTGCCGGCCCGATGCGCGGGCGCCGGCCTGTCATCGCGCGCCGCGGCCCCCGTATCGAGCGGCCCCCTCGCGACGCTGCCCTGTGCGGCACCGTGCGCCGCTCCCGGCGCCGAGTTGAGCTCCCCATCCCGTCTCAATATGCGAGACGATCCCCGGGATCCATGCACATCTTCTGTCCACACCCCTGTGCGCATCTGCCCCGTGACGCACGCCGCGCTGTGGATGAAACTGTGGGTAAAGAATTCCCCTCGTGTTGTTTAAGAGAGTGGCTTGCGGGCCCCACGGAAGCTGAGTAGAAATGAGCCATCGGGACAGACGGACCGCAGCGGAACTCAAGGCAACTTGAAGGAAGCGTCGGAGACCGAGGTTTCGAGATCGACCGGAGAACGGCGAACCATCTCGAAGGGGCAACCCGGAGAGCTGCGGATGACGACGCAGGTGTTCGATACGGGCCCGGGCGGTGTATCACCTGAGGTTCTGACCGCATGCAGTCGGCTTGCCGACAGTGTGTATGGAGGGGCCGAGCCGCACCGTCAACAGTGGCGTCGAAGAAGCTGGGAAACTGGCAACTGAGCGACGGGTGATCGCAGCAAGGCCCCTCGGACGCTTACTCCGAGGGGCCTTCGCTGTTGCCCACCAAGGTAGGGCCACGCCCTCCCCGTCGCCGTGAACGACACGCGAAGAGCAGGCGACGCCTGGTGGGACTCCTCGCACGGTCGATCGGGTCGCGCGGTGCCCGCCGGCCGTCGTCGGACACACGTCATCCCCCGTGTGAAACAGTGCGGGAGTCCGCGCGAAACACGATCGCATCATCCGGTCCCTACCGTCGGCTCATGACGGCCATACCCCTCACCCCCGGGGCGAACGACGCGCGACCCATCTTCCTCGCGCTCCCGAAGCGGCACGACGTGTCCGAGCTCGCCCGCGCCTGGTTCCCCGAAGCCGCGTGGGTACGTGAGCCAGGTCGCGCGCCGGCCCGGCAGGCCGCCGTCGGCGCCCGCTTCCGTGGCATCACGCCCGACAGTCGGCCCCTGCCCGGCGAGCTACGGCTCACGTGGGCCTCCCACCTCGAGGGACCGCTCGACGCCGAGGCGCTCGCCGAGCACGGCGTCACACCGCCGGGCACCCGGAGCACCCTCGTCTACCGGTTGGTCATCGAGCCCGGCGCGCCCGACGACCCGCGGCTGCTCGCGTGGCTCCGGGCCGCCGCCAGGCGCTCCGGCGGGGCGGTGCTGCTGGGCGCGGAGACCGTGGAGCACCCGGACCCGGAGTCCGCCGTGAACCTCGCCGTCTACTCGCCGGTGCCGGTCTCGCCGGAGGTCGCGCTCGGGCTGGTGCGCGCCGTCGTCCCCGGCGCCCGGATCGTCTCCGCGCCAGAGCCGGACGAGGGCGTCGCGCCCTACACGCTCGGGCTGCCGACCCAGTTCGACGGCTCGGTCGAGGTGCACTTCGCGCGCGCCGGCGAGCTCCCGGTCAGCCTCCTGCAGCTGGACTGGCGCGAGTACGGCCCCTTCGGCTACCGGGTCGTGTGGGTGGCGGCGGACGAGCTAGGCGACGAACCGGACGAGCAGCTGTTGCACATCGCACGCACCCGGGTGCGGCCCGTCGTGGCACGAGTCGCGTACGCGGTGACCCGGGCGGCCGCGGGCACCATCGTCGACGCCGACGGGTTCGTGCTGAGCCGGGACGAGATCGTGAGCCGCGCGGTCGCCTTCTAGGTGTCCGCCCGCGCGTCGGCGGTGCTCGCACCAACGTCCGGCTTGTCCCGTCTCGTGGCCGCTACTATCGGGCCGGAGGGACATAGCGACGCAGATGAGCACCACACCAGCAGGTCATAGGGCCGACGTCGCCGCACCCGCGGACGGCGTCCTCGTCATGCAGCCCCGACAGGTGCCGCTCGGAGGTCTGCGCTCGATGACGGTGCGGCGCACGCTGCCCCAGCGGGTGCGCTCCACGATCGGTGCGTTCTGCTTCCTCGACCACTACGGGCCGGACAACGTCGCCATGACGGGCGGCATGAAGCTCCCGCCGCACCCGCACACGGGCCTGCAGACCGTCACGTGGCTGTTCTCCGGCGAGGTCGAGCACCGCGACTCCCTCGGCACGCGCGCGGTGGTGCGCCCCGGCGAGCTGAACCTCATGACGGCCGGTCGCGGCATCTCCCACTCCGAAGACTCCACGCCGACGACGACGGTGCTCCACGGCGCCCAGCTCTGGACGGTGCTCCCCGCGCGGTTCATGGCGATGGACCCGCAGTTCGAGCACTACGTCCCCGAGCCGGTGGACGTCCCCGGGGCGCGCGTGCGCGTGTTCCTCGGTGCGCTCGCGGGAGCGGTGTCCCCCGTGCGGGTGTTCTCCTCGCTCGTGGGCGCCGAGATCTCGATGCCGCCCGGCGGGGAGTCGCACCTCGACCTCGCGAGCTCGTTCGAGCACGGCTACCTGCTCGACGAGGGGGCGGTCGCCGTCGACGGCCACCGCCCGCAGCGCGGCGAGCTGCTCTACGTGCCGCCGGGGCGGCGCACCGTCCACCTGCGGGCGGGCGCGAGCGGCGGGCGGCTGCTGCTCATCGGGGGCATCCCGTTCACCGAAGGGATCGTCATGTGGTGGAACTTCATCGGCCGCTCGCACGACGAGGTGGTCGAGAGCCGCGCGCAGTGGCAGCGGGAGATCGGGGCGCCCGACGCCGACGGGCCCTCGGCCGAGGAGCGCTTCGGGATCCAGCCGGGCTACCCCGGCGGCGACCCGCTGCCCGCGCCCGAGCTGCCGCGCAACACCGTGCTCAAGCCGCGCGTCACCCCGATGCCTCCGCTGTAGGTCCGGCGGACCGCGCTGGGATGATCGCGAAGCCTTGGCGCCGTGCGAAGGAATGAGCCCATCGCGATCCCTTCGCTGGCGGCCGGCGGGGAGGGGGTGCTACGCGGTTGCGAGCACGGCGGCGCGCACGTCGTCCGGAGTGATCCCGAGGGCGCGCAGCACGCCGGGGACGACGCCGGCCTCAGCGGCGACCACGCCGAGCAGCACCTGCCCGCTGCCGATCGAGCGACCGGGCCCGGCGAGCGTTTCCGCGACCGCCCGCTCGAGGGCGAGCTTGGCGGACTGGCCCCAGCGGACCGACACCGTCGGGCGCCGCGGTGCGAGTTCCGGTAGCTCGACGCCCGCGACGGCGAGGGCGGACCGGAACTCGGCGTCGACCGCTGCTCGGACCGCTTCCTCCGTGGCGCCGAGCTCGGCGAGCGCGCGCCCGCCCGGCGAAGCAGGCACCTGGGCGATCGCGATCAGGAGGTGCTCCGCCTCCGCGGTGGCCGAGCCCGCGAGCCGCGCGACCTCCTGGCCGCGCAGCGCGACGGCATTGCCTTCCCTGCTGAACCGCTCGAACATGGCTACTTCCTCCCTGCGGGCAGGCCGAGACCGCGCACGCGCGCCCCGTGCTTCTTGTGGACGGCCTGCCGCGTGACGCCGAGCGCCTCCGCGATGCGGGCCCAGGACCAGCCGGCCCAGAGCGCGGCCTCGACGTTCTCGTCCTCGAGGCGGTCGGCGAGCTCGCGCAGCGCGACGGCGGAGCGCAGCGCCGTGTTGATCGGCTCGTCCGCCGCGACGGCGGTGTGCTTGGTGGGCATGTGAGCAACCGTAGTTGACAAGCCTAGGTCGTGTCAACATTGGTTGACACTCGGGACCCCGCCGCCTCCGCTACCCGCCGTCGGCCACCCTGTCGCCAGGCAGACCAGCGATGTTTGAAGACTTGGGCTCGGATATCGACGCCAACTCTTCCGCCTTCGGCTGCGGACGCTGAACGCCGTGGGGTCGCAGCCGCCGTGAGCTGGGCGGGCGGTGCGGAGCGTAGTTGCCGCCGTCCGCCGCCGGGCACTCCGCAGCCCGGCCACCCGGCGATGTTTGAAGACTTGGCGTCGGATATCGACGCCAACTCTTCCGTCTTCGGCTCGGTGGCTCGCCGTACGCTGTCGCGCATGACGTCGCCGTCGCTCGACCTCGACCTGTTCGCGCGCGAGAACCTCGTGGCCTGGTGCGTCGTGCCCTACGACTCGCGCCGCCGCGGCCCGAGGGCGCGCGCCGAGCTGCTCGCCGAGCTGGGACTGCGCCGCCTCGCGTGGGACTGGCGGCCCGAGCACGTGGGCCAGTTCGAGGCGGAGCTCGACGCGCTCGCAGAGTTCGGGATCGAGCTCACAGGGCTGTGGGTGCCCGCCGTCGTGCCAGAACCCTCGTCGTCCGGCGGCGACTCCGAGGACGACGCACTCGGGCGGATCGACCCTGACGTGCGGGTGCTCCTCGACGTGCTCGCCGAGCGCCGGCTCGCGACACAGCTGTGGACGTGCACCGAGTTCGGTGCGCCCGGGCCGGTGACGTCCCTCCCGGCCGAAGAGCAGCGGGCACGCGTGCAGCGCACGGCCACGCACCTCGCGCCCCTCGCGGAGCGGGCCGCCGCAGACGGGCACACGCTCGCGCTCTACAACCACCTGGGCTGGTTCGGCGAGCCGGCCAACCAGATCGCCGTGCTGCAGGTGCTCGCCGACCGGGGACTCGACCGCACCGGGCTCGTTTATCAGCAGCACCACGGGCACGCGCACGTCGACGACTTCGCCGCCCTGCTCGCCTCGATGCGCGGGCCGCTCGTCGCGCTGGGGCTCAACGGGATGCTGCCCGGCGTGCACTGGGGCGACGGCAAGGTGCACCCGTACGGGCACGGGCCGCGGGACGTCGAGCTTGCGCGCGTGATCGCTGGGTCCGGGTGGCGCGGGCCGGTGAGCATCCTGGGGCACACGATGGATGACGTCGAGCACCGGCTGCGCGACAACCTCGAAGGGGTCGACTGGGTGGTCGAGCAGCTACGCGCCGCCGAGGTCGTGCCCGACGGCGGGTACCCCGGCGACTCGGCTCCCGGGGACTCGGCACGCGGCAACTCCGCAACCGGTGGCCCACCGCCCGCGCGGATCCCGGCTCCCGTCTGGCCACACTGAACCGCTTCCCCCTGGTCCCGCCTCCACCGGCCACTGTCGCACCCACCTCCTGCTGCCGCCCCCACCCCTGCTGTCGCATCCACCCCCTGCTCCCGCCTGCACCCCCTGCTGCCGCCTGCACCTCCTGCTGCCGCCCGCACCTCCTGCCGCCCCCCCCCCCCCCCGCGTCGCCCCCCCCCCCCTTCTCCGCCCCCCAACCCTCCTGTTCCAGCCCCCCCCCCCGCGCCCCCCCCCCCCC
>Ga0160449_1000203_pt1 | contig 46740 bp, 44 predicted proteins | sample HID1975I_E1MG_FD_108216 | JGI IMG/M metagenome (GOLD analysis project Ga0160449, IMG submission 108216) | Enriched soil microbial communities from UW Madison campus, WI, USA - HID1975I_E1 MG | ecosystem: Environmental > Terrestrial > Soil > Unclassified | place: USA: Madison, Wisconsin...
AGCAACTAAAACAGCTGTTTTGTATTCGATCATTTTTAAATATTCTGGAATCGTAACATCTTTACGAATTTCGAAATCAACATCCCATTGTTGTCCTTCGCAAACTTCAAGAGCAGTTTTGCTAAATAATTTTGCCAGGTTTCTAAAAACTATTGGTTCGTATTGTTCAAAATATTGGTAAGCTAGAATAAGCATGGCGTCGCCTGAAAGGATTCCAGTATTTAAATCCCATTTTTCATGAACAGTAACTTGCCCTCTTCGCAAAGGCGCATCATCCATAATATCATCATGAACGAGTGAAAAATTATGAAAAACTTCGACGGCCATTGCAGCAGGCAGTGCAGCAGTATATTCAGTATCAAAAACTTCAGCAGCCATTAAAGTTAAAACTGGACGAATGCGTTTTCCGCCAAGTCCTAAAATATATTCAATAGGCTCGTAAAGATTTTTAGGTTCTTTATGTATGTCTTGCTTTTTAAGATAATCAATAAAAAAATCTTGGTACTGGCTAATATCGTGCATAATGAAATTCTGATTTACGAGCCTCAAAGATACAATTCAATTATGAATTTTTGCTTTCTAAATTTCATTTGCTGAGAAAACATTAAAATTTAAAATAAAAAGGACTAAGAATGAATTTGTTAAAATATTTTCTAAAAAACTCGGAAACTTTTTTGGTATTTACAGTTTCCTGTCTATATTTGCAGCATCAAAACGGAAACTCAAAACACTGTGAAAGTTTCCAAAAGAGTTTGAATAATTTATAAACTCATTAAAATCAGTTATTTATGAAAACAACATGGACTTTAGATTCTACTCAATCAGATGTTTTAATTAAAATGAGACATTCGATAATTGCTTATTTGGGCGGTACGACAAACAAATTTGGCGGGTATGTGAGTTTAGAAGACAATGAAATTGAAGATGCATCGGTTGAATTTTCACTGGATATTAATAATAAAACTGAAAGCTTTCAGCAAATTGACACTAATTTACAGCTTCAGGATTTTTTTGATGTAGATGAGCATCCGATTATTAGTTTCAAATCGACTTCATTCCAAAAAGTAAATAACAATATCAATTTCTTTAAGGGAGATTTAACGATAAAAGATGTTACGCGAGTTGTAGAACTTGATGCCGAATTTATAGGAGTGAATACCTATAACGGAGAGAAAAAAGTAGCTTTTGAAATTAAAGGTGATATTAAGCGTCAGGACTTTGGTTTAGATTATAATTCTTTCCATCATAATGGAGGGTTAGCCCTTGGGAAAGACATTAAGCTAATCGCTAATCTTGAATTTAGCATATAAATCTTACATAAAGAATAATTTAATGTAAAATTATTACAAATATTAAGGAAACTATTTTTTAGATTTTAGTTTCCTAATTATATTTGTAAGGCAATTGGGAAATTAAAATGAAAGAGAAAATCATAGCAAAAGCCAGTGAGCTTTTTTTGAAGCTTGGCTTTAAAAGTGTTACAATGGATGATATTGCAGGAGAAATGTGTATTTCGAAAAAAACGATTTACAAATATTTCTGTAATAAAGAGGTTTTGATTGAAGAGAGCACTTCAATGGTGCATAGACAGGTTCATGAAATTATGGATACCATTGTTGCTAAAAATTATAATGCGATTCACGAGAATTTTGAAATTAGAGAAATGTTTCGTGATATGTTTAAAAACAATACGGATACTTCGCCTATCTATCAGTTAAAAAAACATTATCCAGAGATTTATCAAAATATTTTATCTCACGAAATTGAGCAATGCACACAATGTTTTAGAGATAATATTGAAAAGGGAATACGAGAAGAGCTTTACAGAGCAGATTTGAATGTAGAGACGTATGTGAAATTTTATTACACATTGATCTTTCATATTAATGAAAACACAGTTTCTGAAAGTGAAGCACAAAGAATAGAGTTAGAAGCATTGGAATATCACACTCGTGCAATGGCAACAGAAAAAGGAGTGCAGGAATTAGAAAAACAGCTTAAAAAAATTATCAATTAATCATTATTCAAAACTAATTGTCATTATTGTTAGAGAGCGGGAAAGATAATAATGGCGATACTATCTCAAAATTTAAAAATAAATATTTAACTACATATGAAACGAATAGTTCTTATAGTTTTGTGCACAATTGGCTTATCGGCCAATGCACAAGTAACCACTTTAACCTTAAAAGACGCCGTTAGCTACGCGCTTGTAAATAAAGCCGATGCTAAAAAAGCAAAACTTCAGGTTGAAAACAGTGAATACCAAATTCAAGAAGTACGTTCTAGAGCGTTACCTCAAATTAGCGCAAATGGAAACCTAACTTATAATCCGGTAATTCAAACAACTGTTATTGACGGAGCCGCTTTTAATGCACCAGGAACTACAATCCAGGCAGCATTTGGTCAAAAATGGACTTCGACTGCAGGACTTTCTTTAACTCAGGCAATATTTGACCAATCTGTTTTTACAGGATTAAAGGCAGCAAGAACTACACGTGAGTTTTATCAAATAAACGATCAGTTAACAGAAGAACAAGTTATAGAAAGAGTTGCCAATAATTACTATTCTGTTTATGTACAAAAAGAAAGATTGGTTTTGTTAGACAGCAATTATGTAAACACAACTAAAGTTCGTGACATTGTAAAAGGACAATTTGATAACGGTTTGGCTAAGAAAATTGACTTAGATCGTATTGTTGTAAAAATGTCAAACATTGATACAGAGCGTCAGCAGATTAAAAATCAAATTGCTTTACAGGAAAATGCTTTGAAGTTTTATATGGGAATGCCTATCGAAACTCAAATCGAAATGCCAAAGGAAGAATTTGAAGTTGTTCCTGCTGCATTAACAGAAGAACCAAATATCGAAAATAGAACAGAATATCTGCTTTTGAAAAAACAAGAAGAGCTTTTAGTTTATAATAAGAAAGCTGTTGAAGCAGGATATTATCCAACACTTTCATTAACTGCAGGATATAATTATATTGGTCAAGGTCCTGAATTTCCATGGTTTGCAAAACCAGACAAAGGAGTTTACTGGTCAGATTTCTCAGCAATTGGATTAAATCTTCATGTGCCAATCTTTACAGGTTTCGGAACTCGTGCTAAAGTAAGACAAGCTGATATTCAAATTAGAGAACTTCAGGAAGATATCAAAGACACCAAACTTTCACTTGATTTAGATTATAGAAATGCCATTACACAAATCAATAATAATTTGGTAACAATCGAGAATCAAAAAGAAAACATGCGTTTGGCAACTGAAATCCTTAGCAATACTAAAAACAACTACCTTCAAGGTTTAGCATCTTTAACCGATTTGTTAGATGCTGAAAATGCATCGCTTGAAGCTCAAAATAATTACACAAGAGCAGTTTTAAATTATAAAATTGCCGAAATATCTCTAATCAAATCGAAAGGCGAACTTAAATCTCTTATTAAATAACTAATTACAATGAAGAAAATAATTATAACAATCGTAATCATAGCCGTAGCATTTTTCGGGATTAGCTACATATTAAATAAAAATAAGGCAGAAAACGAAGGTAAAACTGCAGTCGTAGCAGAGAAAAATGCTGCCGTTTCTGTAAAAGTAGCAACAGTTAAAACAGAAGATGTTAATCTTGGTTTTACTGCAAATGGAAACTTTGCACCAATTCAAGAATTGACTTTCTCTGCAGAAAAATCTGGAAAAGTAATTAGTGTTTTAGCAAAAGAAGGAGACTATGTAAAAGTAGGACAAACTCTTTTAACAGTAAGAGGTGACGTTATTAATGTAAACGCACAACAAGCTCAGGCAGTTTATCAAAACGCAAAATCTGATTATGCGAGATACGAAAATGCTTTTAAAACTGGCGGTGTTACAAAACAACAATTAGATCAGGCAAAATTGGCTTTGACAAATGCTCAGTCTAATTTGACACAAGCAAATATTAATGTTGGAGATACTAAAGTTAAAGCTCCAATTAATGGATACATCAATAAAAAATATATTGAGCCAGGTTCTATTTTAGCTGGAATGCCTGCAACTGCTTTATTTGATATCGTAAACGTTTCTAAATTAAAATTGACAGTTACAGTAAACGAAAGCCAAGTTGCAAGTTTAAAATTAGGAAATACAGTAAATATTACAGCAAGCGTTTATCCTGATAAAACATTCTCTGGAAAAATTACTTTCATCGCAGCAAAAGCTGATGCATCTTTAAATTTCCCAGTTGAAATCGAAATCACAAACAATGCTAATAATGACTTAAAAGCAGGTATGTACGGAACTGCAAACTTTGGTTCAAACAACCAAAAACAAAACTTAAAAGTTGTTCCTAGAAATGCATTTGTTGGAAGTGTGAGCAGCAACGAAATTTTCGTAGTTGAAAACAATGTGGCAAAACTGAAAAAAGTGGTTGCTGGAAGAATCTTAGGAGACAAAGTTGAAATCATCAACGGTTTAAATGACGGAGAAACTGTAATTGTTACAGGTCAAATCAACTTACAAGACGGAAATACAGTAGAAATTATTAAGTAATTGTACGCTTTAAGCCGTAAGCAATAAGCTTTAAGCCTTTACAAAAGCCTAAAGCCTACAGCGTATAGCTTATAGCAAAAAACAAAATATATGAAATTAGCCGAAATATCCATTAAACGTCCGTCGTTAGTAATTGTATTGTTTACAATTCTAACTCTAGGTGGATTGTTCAGTTACAGCCAATTAGGCTACGAGCTGATCCCAAAATTCGAAACCAACGTAATTACGGTTTCTACTGTTTATCCGGGAGCATCTCCAAGTGAGGTTGAAAATACCGTAACGAAGAAAATTGAGGATGCGATTGCATCTTTAGAAAATATCAAGAAAATTGACTCGAAATCTTATGAGAGTTTATCTGTAGTATCGATTACATTGACTTCAAACGCGAATGTTGATATTTCGATGAATGATGCACAGCGAAAAATTAATGCGATTTTGAGTGATTTACCAGATGATGCAGATCCGCCGTCGTTAACTAAATTCTCTTTGAGTGATTTACCGATTATGACGCTTGGTGCAAATGGTAAAATGGACGAAGCTGCTTTTTATGATTTGATTGATAAAAAGATTGCACCAGTTTTATCTCGTGTACAAGGGGTTGCTCAGGTAAACATTATTGGAGGTCAAGAACGTGAAATTCAAGTAAATCTTGATGCTGTTAAAATGCAGGGTTACGGACTTTCTGTTCCTCAAGTACAACAGACAATTTTAACTTCGAATCTGGATTTCCCAACAGGTAACATCCAAACTCGTAACCAAAAAATATTAATTCGTTTAGCGGGTAAATATAAAAATGTAAATGAATTAAGAGACTTAGTAGTTTCTTCAAAAGACGGAATTCAAGTTCGTTTAGGAGATATTGCTGATGTTCAGGATACACAAAAAATCGCGGAAAAAATTGCGCGTGTTGATCAAAAAAGTGCAATTGTACTTCAAATTGTAAAACAATCAGATGCGAATGCCGTTGCGGTAAGTGAGCAGTTGGTTAAAACAATTAAAACTTTAGAGAACGATTACAAATCGTCTCAATTGAAATTGGAAGTTGCAAAAGATAGTACAGTATTTACGCTTGAAGCAGCAGATTCTGTTGTACATGACTTGTTAATTGCGGTTATTCTGGTAGCATTTGTAATGTTGTTCTTCTTGCATAGTATTAGAAACTCATTAATTGTAATGGTTTCTATTCCAGCATCTTTAATTGCTACGTTTATCGGAATTTATTTATTAGGCTATACGCTTAACTTAATGAGTTTACTTGGTTTATCTCTTGTTGTTGGTATTCTTGTGGATGACGCCATCGTTGTATTAGAGAATATTTACCGACACATGGAGATGGGTAAAAGCCGAATTCGTGCGGCTTACGACGGAACTGCCGAAATTGGTGGTACAGTAACTTCGATCACATTAGTAATTGTGGTAGTGTTCTTGCCAATCGCAATGAGTACTGGATTGGTATCTAACATTATTACACAATTCTGTGTTACGGTAATTATATCTACAATGTTCTCATTGTTAGCTTCATTTACTATTATTCCGTGGTTATCTTCACGTTTTGGAAAATTAGAGCATATCGAAGGAAAAAATCTTTTCGGGAAAGTTATCCTTGGATTTGAAAGCTATTTAACTCGTTTTACTAACTGGGTATCAAACTTACTAAATTGGTGTTTAGATCACTATGTTAAAACAATTGTAATTGTATTAGTAATGTTCTTTGGTTCTATCTTCTGGTTAATGGGAGGTGGATATATTGGAGGAGAGTTCTTCGCATCATCTGATAGTGGTGAGTTCTTAGTACAAATCGAGATGCCAAAAGATGCATCTTTGGAGCAGACTAACTTTATGACGCAAAAAGCAGAAGCTTTCTTAAAAGGAGAGAAGTATGTTTTCAGTCAAATTACAACTGTAGGACAAACCAGTGAAGGTTTAGGAGCTGCTCAGGCAACTGCTTACAAAGCTGAGATCGATGTTAAAATGATCGAGCAAAAAGACCGTACAGATGATGCAAACGTTTATGCTGCTAAAACAAAACGTAAGCTGGAGAAAATCTTAGTTGGAGCTAAAGTAAAAACAGTTCCTGTAGGTATCTTGGGTACTGCTGAGGATGCGACTTTAGGTTTGATCGTTACAGGTCCAAACGTAGAAAGCGCGATGAAATTTGCAAAATTAGCTGAAGCTGAATTACGTACAATTCCTGGAACAACTGAGATCAAATTAACAGTTGAAGACGGAAACCCAGAGATTAATGTTCAAGTTGACAGAGATAAAATGGCTGCTTTAGGACTTACACTTCAAACTGTAGGTTTAACAATGCAGACAGCTTATAGCGGTAATACTGATGGTAAATTTAGAGCAGGTGAATACGAATACGACATCAACATCAAATACAACGAATTTGATAGAAAAAACATTACCGATGTTAGTAATTTGATTTTTATAAATAATGCAGGTCAGCAAATTAAATTAAATCAGTTTGCTACAATTACAGAAGGTTCTGGACCAAGTAAATTAGAGCGTAGAGATAAAACAGCTTCTGTAACCGTACAAGGTCAGAACGTTGGGGTTCCAGCAGGAACAATCGTTACGCAATGGCAGGAAAAATTAGATAAATTACAAAAACCAACAGGTGTTAACTACATCTGGGGTGGTGACCAAGAAAACCAGTCAGAAGGTTTTGGTACATTAGGAATTGCATTATTAGCAGCTATTATTTTGGTTTACCTTGTAATGGTTGGTTTATATGATAGTTTTGTTCACCCATTTGTTGTATTGTTTGCAATTCCACTTTCATTTATTGGAGTATTATTTGCACTGGCATTAACAAACAACACATTAAATATCTTTACAATCTTAGGGGTCATCATGTTGATTGGTCTGGTGTGTAAGAATGCGATCATGCTTGTCGATTATACCAATCAGCGAAGAGCTGCTGGAGAATCGATCAGAACAGCATTAATCCAAGCAAACCACGCACGTTTACGTCCGATCTTGATGACAACAATTGCGATGGTATTTGGTATGTTCCCAATTGCATTAGCATCTGGAGCTGGAGCAGAATGGAAAAACGGATTGGCTTGGGTAATTATTGGAGGTTTGATCTCTTCATTATTCCTAACGTTGATTGTAGTTCCTGTAATTTACCAAATAATGGAAGGAATCATTAGAAGATTATCTAAAGGAGAAAAAATCGATTACGAAGCTGAAATGGTTGCCGATTATGAGCATACAGAATTAAGCGAAGACGGTTTTAATCCAAAACATACCCATTAATAGTTTTGATTTTCAATAGAAATTCCAAAGTCCGAAATTGGAATTTCCCCATTAAAATCCCAAGTTCCTTCAATTAGGAATTTGGGATTTTTTTGATTCTTGAAAAATAGATAATTTTAAATCATTCAATATTGAACTTCAAGTTCCTTCAAATTGGAATTTGGAATTTTAGTATTGAAATTTAAGCCTTGAGATTTGGAATTTTTCTATTGTTAATTTAAAAATATGTTTATTTGCATCACCTTACTAAACTTACTATGCTTCAAAAAGATAAATCTGCAGCAATTGGTTTTATTTTCATAACCATGTTAATTGATATTACAGGATGGGGAATTATAATTCCCGTAATTCCAAAATTGATTGAAGAATTGATTCATGGAGATATTAGCGAAGCCGCGAAAATTGGCGGCTGGTTAACTTTCGCGTATGCGATCACACAATTCGTTTTTGCTCCAGTAATTGGAAACTTAAGTGATAAATTCGGAAGAAGACCAATTATATTAATTTCACTTTTCGGATTTTCTTTAGATTATATTTTACTGGCTTTTTCGCCTACAATTATCTGGCTTTTTATAGGAAGGATTATTGCAGGAATTACGGGCGCCAGTATTACAACTGCTTCTGCATATATTGCAGATGTCAGTACGGCTGAAAACAGAGCTAAAAACTTTGGATTAATAGGTGCCGCTTTTGGATTAGGATTTATTATCGGACCTGTTATTGGCGGGTTATTAGGACAATACGGATCAAGAGTTCCTTTTTACGCAGCAGCCGTTTTATGTATGGTCAATTTCCTTTACGGATTTTTCATTTTACCAGAATCACTTAAAATAGAAAACCGCAGACCTTTTGACTGGAAACGTGCTAATCCTGTGGGAGCTATTTTAGGTTTAAGAAAACATCCAACTTTAATTGGTCTAATAGCAGCTATATTTTTATTATACGTTGGTTCTCATGCCGTACAAAGTAACTGGAGTTTTTTTACCATTTATCAGTTCAATTGGGACGAACGAATGATCGGAATTTCATTAGGAATAATTGGTCTTTTAGTGGGAGTAGTACAAGGCGGATTGGTTCGTTTTATCAACCCGAGATTAGGAAACGAAAAAAGTATTTACATTGGTTTGGCATTATATACAATTGGAATGCTGTTGTTTGCTTTTGCAACAGAAAGCTGGATGATGTTCGTATTTTTAATTCCATATTGTCTTGGCGGAATCGCTGGTCCGGCTTTACAATCTGTTGTAGCGAGTAAAGTTGCGCCAAGCGAACAAGGAGAAATTCAGGGAACATTAACGAGTTTAATGAGCGCGTCTTCAATCATTGGTCCGCCTATGATGGCGAATACCTTTTATTTTTTTACACATAGTGATGCACCTTTTAAATTTGCTGGAGCACCTTTTATTTTGGGAGGAGCTTTAATGCTGCTAAGTACAGTTGTAGCTTATTTTTCGTTGAAAAAACATACTGTTCCTAAAATAGAAATTGATAATCAAGAAACAGTATAAAACTAAAAAAGTCTTCATTTTAATGGAGACTTTTTTAGTTGGAATTTGGAATTTGGAATTTGGAATTTTTCTATTTAAGGTACAAATAATGGTTAAAATAATCAATTATAGCTTTTCCTTCCAATAAAACATCGGCACCAATAATCCCATGAACAGGTTTAGCTTTAAAAGATTCCAAAGCTTCGTTTACATGCGAGAGATCAAAAATTACAATACTGAAATCCTTGTTTTTCCAAGATCCTAACTGCAATTTATTTTGAGACGAAATCTGCGTTTTCATTCCGCTTCCGCCGGCTCCAGATGCTTTTGTTTTTGAATTTTTTGCAGCCAATTCAAAAAGTTCAATACTCTCAAAACCCACGCAGGTATTAGACGCGCCGGTATCTAAAATGAAATTGCCAGAAACACCATTAATTTTGGCTTTTATCTGTAAATGCTGCGTTTTAGTTATCTTGAATTTTATTTTTTTGTAATTCTCTGTTTTGAGAATTTCGTGAAGATTTTCCATTTCTGTAATGATTGAAAACCAAAAATAAGCCAATTACAGCCAAAAAACTAATGATATAGAAGATATAATTTGTTGGTTTTTCTGCTTCTTCAATAGTTCCATAATACACGAAAGCGCTCCAGTAATAAGGCGATTTTTTCGCATTTGGAATTGATTTATTATTTAAATAATCCAGTTTTGCATTGGTATTCGCTTCAAAATAAGGAACATCTTTTTGAATGTTTTTATAAAAATCCGACATAAAAATCGAAGTCGTAAAATCATTTACTTTCCATAAAGAAAATAATAAATTTTGTGCTCCTGCAAATTGAAAACCTCTAGCAATACTCATTGCCCCTTCTGCTTTATACAATTTACCAATACCGGTTTCGCAGGCACTTAAAACCACTAAATCTGGATTGATATGAAGATTATACAATTCAGAATACAGAATTTCCTGATCGGAAAATTTAATACTTGCAGGAGTTTCAATATCGCCAGAAGATGCATGTGTGCTCAAATGAAGCATGGAATAGTGAGAGGCATTGTTTTTAAAATTAGTAAAACTTGCATTTGAATTTTCTAAATATTTTCCGCTAAAACTACTTCGGATAGATTCCATTTCTTTCTTGGAGTAACGAAGTTCAAAAGCCGATTTCTCAAAAACAGGAAAAATTCCTAAAACCGTTTTTTTCGAGTTAGAAATTGGTTTTGAGTTGAGGTAAATATTTGCCGACGTATTATAAGCAATCTTGAAATCGTTCAATAAATAATTCATTTTGCTAAAATTCGTCGTATTTGATTCTCGAGTAATTAAAGCTTCAAAAGGAAGAAAATTTAAGATTCCGTCAGGAACAATAATAAGGTTTTGATTAACATGATTCGTAGGCAATTTCAATACATCATAAGCTATTTTAGCATAATGATTATAGCCAGAAATATCATTTGTAATTGCTTCAGGACTATTAAAATAGTTTATAAACTGAACAATTTTTGGAATTGCAATATCAGTAATATTAATATGGTTTAAAGCAATTCGGTTGTTTTGTAAAATGAAGAAATAGAGATTTTCGGATCCCATAAGATAATAAACCATCATCGCTTTATCATTTTCCAATTTCTTAAATAATGCTTTCAAATCACATTTTTCAGGAATGTAATCTGGGTTTTCAGATTGGATTTTTTTTAGTGAAATCATCAATTCATTTTGCTTTTTTATAAATTGATTGATCTTCAAAATATCAGCAGAATCTCCTTTTTGCTGTTCTTTTATAATATTATTATTTAGATTTTGAAGTTTGTATAAAAGTTGTTTCTCTTCTGTCGAAGCATTTTTAATAGTAGAGTGATAACTTTTTAAAATTCCAGCTTTTGTATTTTCAGCCAATTGAAAGGCCTTTTGCAAATATGAAGTTTTGCCTTCTTTTTTAAACAATTCATTACAAATAGAAATGCATTTCTCGGTACGATTTCGAGATCGCAGCTGCATCAGGATTTTAGAATTTTCATAAATCAAATTATTCATCATTAAATCTTCGATATAAAAAGACATATCAAAAGCTATAAGTGCCTTTTTGGGCTGATTTATCCTTAAAATTTCGGCTTGAAGATCGAGCGCGTCAACCAAGACTGTTTCTGCATACAATTGATTTTTCGCAGGAAGAACATTTTTTGAATTGTAATTTGGAATCAATGTTTTAAAAACGACAGCAATTTGCTTTGTACTTTCTTCATATTTTTCTTCATCAAAAAGCAATAAAGCTTTTTCATAATAAAGTTTAGCTAGTTTTCTAGGCTGCTGATTTGCTGTCTGCAAAAATAATTTTTCAGCTTTTTCTAAATAAGATTTTGCAGCATCAAAATTTTGTCTTTGACGATTAAGAGCAGCAAGATTTCGATAAGAATTTGATAAGGTTTCCGATTGATTTTTTTCGGTTTGCAGATATTTTATCGAAGATTCAAATGCTTTCGTAGCGTTTTGATGAGTTTCTGGTTTCATTAAATCTCCTGTAGAACTTAGCAGATAATTATTCCCCAGATTATTCCATAAAATTCCCTTTTGCAAATTAGATAATTTCTCCGTTTTTAAAGTCTTTTCTAAAAGTTCAATAGCCAAAGAAATTTTGCCTGAACTCTGATAAACATTTGATAAATTAAGAATTGCGGCAAACTTTTGTTTTTTTGCGTCAGGATAATTTTTAGAAGAATTTACGATAAAAAAGTATTGTTTTATGGTATTTTCTGCACTGTCATAGTCGCCTAAAACGGTATATAAATTTCCCAAAGGTTTTAAGCAGAACTCAATAATGTCGTAATCGCTTAGTTTATATTTTTGATAGATTTGCCACGCTTTTTCATAACTCGAAATCGCATTTTGAGTCTGCCCAAACTGATTTTCATAATATCCTTTATTGCAGTTTAGAATCACAATGGCCAGTAATTCATCTTTGGTTTTAGGTTTAGCGCTTTTCCAAAAATCACTTTCAATATTTCTTAAATTTTGTAACGCTTCCGCGGAAGGATGAGCCGTAAAACCATCAATCGCATTATAAATTTTCTCAGCCTGATTTTGTCCAAAAACATTTAGACTCAGGAAAAGGAAAATAAAACCATATAAGCGATATAAGTTCATATTAAACTATTTTTTTATTTCACAGAGATTCGCAAAGAGAGCTCAGAGATGCACAAAATACTTTTAATTTACTTTGTAAGTCTTTGCGAAAAAACTTTGTGTAACTCTGCGGCATAATCTCTAAAACTTCCAAATTCCATAAAACTGAAAATAATTGAAATTCTGTTCAAAATTAATTACATACCGTGCGCCCAAACTCGGTCCAATTCTGGCAAAACCAGCTGTAAAATCAAGCAGTAATCCAGTTTTAAAATTGGTAAAAGATTCTTTAGATGAACTCGATTCTGAACGGGTATTAATAATATATTTATCACTGTCGCCTTCAAAAAGATCTATTGTTCGATTGTAATTTTGTTGGGATGAAACATCAAAATTAGCCTGAATTCCAGCCCCGACTCCAAAGTAATTATTAAGGTTGTACCGAATTAAAACAGGAACCTCCCAATTGACATTTTTGTTTTCTGTTGAGGTCGTAACACGCTGCAATTGTTTTTGTCCGTTAGGATTCACTACAGTTTCAGTTAGTACAGAAATGTCGCTGTCGTATTTATTTAATGCATTTTCCCACTCAACCTGCCAGTAAAAGCGATACGATTTAAAAGGCGAAATTGTAGCGCCAACAAAATAACTGGTCGAATTTTCTAAATCTGGATATAAATTGTAACCCGCTTTGGCACCAATCGAAATTCCAGGCAAAAATCGAGTAGTGGCATAATTGGTAATAATGGGTTCATTTTTGTCAAAAATAATTGCAGTTCGGCTTTTGGTTTTTACTTTATGAAAATCTTCTCCAAACTTCATCGAATATTTTACAAAACCTTTTGTAGAATCTTTTTCGTGAACATTTTTCTGTTCGCTTCCTGGAAGATAAATGTTTTTGAAGGTAAAAATGATTTGTTTCTGTTTGATAATCGTGTCTAGACAGCTTATAGTTGGTTCTTCGCCTTTTGGGCAAATTGGACATTCGGGATACATGCTTTCAATCTGAAAAGTTTTCTTGTCAAACATATCTGGGATATCAGTTTCTAAACGAATTTTTCGTGCCGGACCTTCTCCGTTATTCTGAAAACGGGTTTTAAAATTTACTCTTTTAAAACGTACCAGTCTATAATTCATAAACCTTCCGTTAGATCCCATTTTGTTTGGATCGTGAGAAGTTACGATTTCCATTTCCAGATTTTTTACTTTATGGTTTTTATAACTTCGATTCGGAACAAAAATACCTCGCATCGTAACCGTTGCACTCGTGTCTTTAATCATTTCAGGAGTAGTTTTGAAAGTATAAAAAACATTTCGCGTTTCTCCTGGATTAGCATCATCAAATTCTAAAATAGAAACATTATGATATGTTTTATTGGCGTCTAATAACGAGGCATCCAAATCTTCTTCTGTAGTTGTATTTCGGTATTTTTTGGTTTTGAAATTTCCTTCGGCGGAAGCCATGAAATTATTCGAATCGTTAAGATCATCAACCGCAGCAACTAAGTTTTCTTTTATTTCACGTTCTCCTGCATAAGTTCTAAAGTCGCTTAATTCGAAATTGTTGTGTTTGAATTGCTTTTCATTATAAAATAAATAAAGCTTTCCGTTAGAAACATAATTTTCCAGATTTTGATAACTTACTACGACTACCATTTCTTGATCTGGAATAGGATCACAATTCTTAATAATCGCAAACCCATTCTGATCGGCAATTGAAGCGATATCGTTAAAATTCGTATCCGTAATATCATTTACTGCGACTTTCTTCGGGCGGGTTGCAGGAGGTTTTCCGTTGTCGTAATTGTTTGTTACAGCAAGTCTTGTGGTATAATTTCCTTTCTTTTTGTACACATGTTTGGGTTCTGCTTCTTTGCTGTAATGTCCGTCGCCAAGTTCCCATAAATAAGAATAACTTGGTTTTGGTGCACCAGCAATCGGAATCAAAGGCGGTGTTTCAGGTTTAAAACTAACCTGATTTCCGTTTTGTGTAAAACCAATATTGGCTCTTCGGGTTATGGTGTCTTTAACTTTTGTTTGTCCAATAGAATAAATGCTGAATAGAATAAAGAAAATAGACAGTTGTGGTTTCATAACTAGACAGTTTTGGGTCTTAAAATCATCAGAATCAATCTTAAAACAGGATTAAATGTAAAAAAAAGTGATGAGCAAATCACCACTTTTTCTTAAAAAAGCATTTGTAAGTTACTGAATGGCATTAATTGCAGCAACCAGCTGAGCTTCGGTACCGACTGTTGTTTCGGCAAGGGTAAAAGTGTAAACGTCATTGGCAGCAACGGTTACGGATTTTATCGCATATCTCCATTGGCCGTTATCTTCAGTCACAAAAATCACATGACAAGCTAATCCAATAGGAATTTGTCCGTAATGTTCGCTAAATAAACCTGCAGGAGTAAAAGTATCAAGTTTGGCAAGTGCATTTGTTCCTTCGCCGTCGTAAGAAAGGTAAATGGCGCTGTTATTATTATCATAACCATCTGGCGCTTGGGCTAAAATTGTTGTTTTTGGTCTCGGATCGCTGTAAAAACGGTCAACATTTGTCCACCCAAAGTTTCCGAATGTTACATAATAATTGTTTCCTTCGCCTTGTACGCCGCCTTTTCCTCCAGTTCCGTCAGCGTTTGGTTTAGCTTCTCTCCAAGCCAATTCTCCAGCTTCGTCAACAACACCAGTCCACAAAGTCATTAAATTGTCAAAACCGTCAGTTAAAGCTGTTGGAACAATCATATTTAATGAGCAAGAAGTTTGAAGTTCTACACCGCCCTGCGTTGCTTTAATAAAAAATTCACCGCCAGAGATTAATAAATTTTTCTTTCCATCAGAAGTAATTCCCATTGTTGGTTTATTGGTAACCAACATATTTCCTTTGTCAAAAAATTCCATATATTCAATATCTACTTGTCCAGTTACGGGATTTCCGTTTTTGGTCAAACAATCTCCGTTAATGTAAAGCTTCACACCCTTTGCGGAAGTTAAAGTTACCACTCCATTTCCCGCGGTCATGGTAAAATTTTGAGTATTCCTTTTTACACCTTTTTCACTAATGCTTTTAAACGCTGCCGAAGTTGGAGGCGAAAGTTTAATATCATCTCCGTCGCTGTTATCGCAGCTGGCGAAAGTTGTCATTGCTATTATTAAAAGACCGATTTTTTTAAAATTTGTTTTCATAATTTCTAGTTTTATAAATCTGGCTTGATTGTTCAAGTGGTTTTCAGATTCTGGTTATTAATTTTATAGTTAAATCAATTTGGGTTTAATTTTGTTACCCTCGGTTTTGAATTATTTTTTAAGCTTATATGGATATATCAATTGGCTTTAAAATTTGTTACCCTTTATTTTGTTTTTTTATTTAGGCAGATAGACATTTATCTTCAAATAGATTTCCGTCTTCGTCAACGGCTACAAGAATATCTTTCTTTTGAGAGAAATTTAGAATGAGATAAATCCAGACAATTATCCAGAAACCTAAAGTCATACAACTGATAAATAAATGAAGGGAATGATTTATGGTTTTTTTTTCTTTAGATAAAACCACATATGGCAGTTTCTCATTATGTTCTGTAATAACAAAACCGCTGCGAGTTTTAGTTGCAATTATCTCGTAGAATCGATCTGTGTTTTTTTCGTTTATAAATTGATAACTTTCCATTTCTTTTAATTTTTTAAAGGTTTTTAAAAGACTTTTGTTTTCATAAATACAATTCATTGCATTATTGTTACCCTTTGTTTTGAAGTTTTTTGAGATTCTTTTTTTACATTAGTATTAAAATAGCTTTCTATGGATCAAAAGAAAATTCATCCTGACCAAAAATATATCGACGGACTTGCCGCAAATGATTCGGCAGTTATTGAAATGATATATAAAAAGTTCGCTCCAAAAGTAGTTTTGTTTATAACCAACAATTCTGGAGATAAAGATCAGGCGCAGGATGTGATTCAGGAAATTATGATACTGCTTTTTAATCAGGCAAAAGCCAATGCACTTCAATTGACTTGTCCGTTTGATGCTTATTTTTTCTTATTGTGCAAAAGACGCTGGCTCAACGAACTGAAAAAATCATCGAATAAAGGGGTAACAATTTTAGAAGATGTTTTATCTATCAATGAATCTGCGCATGACCTGATTGCACAAACAGAAGAATTTGACGAAAAACAAAAGCTTTTTGATACAATGTTCCAGAAACTGGGAGAAAAATGCCAAGAAGTTTTAAAGCTCAGTTTTACTTTAAAATCAATGGAAGAAGTGGCCGAAAAACTGAATGTAACTTACGGCTATGTTCGGAAAAAGAAATCGTTATGTGTCGGGCAGTTAACGCAATGGATTCAGGAAGCGAAAAATTTTAACTCTTTAAAAAACAAGTAATCATGAACGAAGAACGCTATATCTTATTTGATCAATATCTTCAAGGCGAACTGACCGTTGATGAAAGAGCTAATTTGGAGAAACAATTAGCTGAAGATCCAGAATTGGCATCGGCATTAGAGAGTTTCAAAGAAATGCATTTTCAATTGGAAAATAAATTCGGACAAGAGCAGGATCGCGAAATTTTTAAAGCAAACCTGAGCCGAATTTCAGATAAATATTTTAATAAAAATAAAGGAAAAGTAGCTTCGCTTAAACCTTGGTATTACGTCGCGGCAGCGTCGGCAGTTATTTTATTCGGATTGTTTTTCTTTGATTATAACGAGAATCCTTCTTTTGATGATTATAATCATCCAGAAAGCGCCTATTTTACTGAAAGAGGTGTTTCTGAAGAGACTTTGAAACAAGCAGAAGATAATTTTAATGGAAAAAGATATGCAAAAGCAATTCCGCTTTTTGAAGCAATTTTAAAAGAAAATACATCTCCTGAAATCCAGTATTTTTATGGTATTTCTTTGGTTGAAGAAAGTCAGTACGATAAAGCAGATACTATTTTTAAAGAATTGCAAGCAGGGAACTCTGCTTACAAAGAAAAAGCAAAATGGAATCTGGCATTATCCAAATTAAAACAAAAAGACTATAAAGCCTGCAAAGAGATTCTTCAGACTATTTCTCAGGATTATGAAGATTATGATGAAGTAGAACAGCTTTTAGATGAGTTGAATTAATTTAAAATAAAAAGCAAATTTGAAAATAAATTAAAAATTTTCCTGCTTTTACGTGAAACCTCAATCGAATTTAGATTTTTAGTTCTAAATTCGATTTTGTTTTTATAAGAATTGCCACTAAAACAACCAAAAACTAACCAACTCAATTCGATGAAAAAAATCACATTGTTTCTTTTTATCATTTTTTCTCAAACCATTTTTAGTGCTGCTAAAATTACAGAAGCCGAAAAGCTTTTTGCCACTTGCAAAGTTTGGGGATTTTTAAAGTATTACCATCCAAAAGTTGCTGGAGGAGAAGTTAATTGGGACAATCAATTAGTAGAAAAACTGCCAAAAATAGAAAACGCGAAAACAAAAGAAGAGTTTTCATTAATATTGGAAAACTGGATCGACGATCTCGGACCAATAAAAGAAATAGCGCCAATTGCAGTGCCAAAAGATGTAAAGTTTTTTGACAAGAATTTCGATTTAAGCTGGTTTAATAATAATTTGTTTTCTAAAAAACTTTCTAAGAAATTAAAATTTATTGAAGAGAATAGGTTTCAAACCACAGAAGAAATAGGCCCAGGCTATAATCCGCTTAAAAATGGAGATTATTTTAATCTTCAGTTTGATAATAAAAACTCAAGAATCTTGTGGTTTTTTATGTATTGGAATTTAGTCGAGTATTTTTTTCCATATAAATATATAATGGACCAAAAATGGGATATAACTTTTGATCAAATGCTTCCTTTGGTTCTTGAAGCTAAAAATGACGACGAATTTTATACTGTTGTCCGAAAAACAGCCTCTAAACTCAATGATAGTCATGTTGAATTTGCGACATATAGTGGCAGTAAATTTGAGGAAAACAGAAGATTTTTTCCTGCTGACTGTAAGATAATTGATAACAAAATAGTGGTTACTGAAATTCTTGCAGACAGCCTTGCTCAAGCAGATGATATAAAAGTTGGAGATGTAATTACAAAAGTAAATGATAAAACAATTGCAGCATACATTGCAGAATATAGAGATTTATTTGGAGCGTCAAACGAACCAACTCTTTTAAACAAAGTGGTTAGGAAAATTTTACAGAGTAATTCTGAGAAAGTCAATGTGGAGTTTTTAAAAGACGGCAAGCAGATAACAAAAGAGATGACATGGTACAATTATCATGATTCTCACAGAAATGAATTTAAAAAAGGAGCTAAAAAGAAAAAAGAAAAGTTTACAACTTTAAACCAGAATATCGGATATGTAGATATGGGGCTTATTAAAAGTATAAACGTTCCTGATATGATTGAAAAATTAAAAACAACAAAAGCAATTGTTTTTGATATGAGAAATTATCCGAATGGGACTTATAATGATATTGCCAATTTTTTAAACGCTCATGAAGAAAAATTTGCGATTTACACACACCCGGATTTTAGTTATCCAGGCAAATTTAAATGGACAGAAGGATCAACCTGCGGTTCTGAAAACAAAGATAATTACAAAGGAAAAGTTATTGTTCTGCTTAACGAAGAATCCTTAAGCCAGGCAGAATGGACTGCAATGTGTTTTCAAACAGCAGGTAATACCACAATTATAGGAAGCCAGACTGCTGGAGCAGATGGAAATGTAACCGAGCTTGATTTTAAAGGATTTCATACAAGATATACAGGAATTGGAGTTTATTATCCTGATGGCCGCGAAACCCAAAGAATTGGCATCATTCCTGATATTGAAGTAAAACCAACCATAAAAGGAATTCAGGAAGGAAAAGATGAGGTTTTAGATCGTGCCTTATTGTTTATTGAAACAGGAAAATAATTAAAATAAATGTCATCTTGAGAGAAGTCGAAGGCTCAATAAGCATTCGAAAAGAATTGGGGGCTTTTCTTTGCTTACTTCGACTTCGCTCAGTATGACAAAATAAAAGATAAAATCAGCAGACCTTTGTCAAAGCTCACAACTTGACAAAGGTCTTCGTGTTTCTATACAAATTCTACAAAATTGCTATTCTTTTAATATTGTCGTAATTTTGACAGCTTTAAAATTATACCCTTGAATTTGAAACCTATTATTACAGATACACACACGCATTTATATTCTGAAGAATTTGATCAGGATCGCGATGAAATGATTCAGCGCGCTATTGATGCCGGAATTACACGCTTTTTCATTCCAGCAATCGATGCAGCTGCGACCCAGTCCATGTACGATTTAGAGAAAAATTATCCTGAAAATGTATTCCTGATGATGGGACTGCATCCTACTTACGTGAAAGATAATTATCTGGACGAATTAGCACATGTAGAAACTGAATTAGCCAAAAGAAAGTTCTACGCAATTGGTGAAATTGGGATCGATTTGTACTGGGATAAAACACATTTAAAGGAACAGCAAATCGCTTTTAAGAGACAAATTCAACTGGCAAAACAATACAAACTTCCAATCGTAATTCATTGCCGTGAAGCTTTTGACGAGATCTTCGAAATCTTAGAAGAAGAAAAATCTGAAGATTTGTTTGGGATTTTTCATTGTTTTTCCGGAACTTTAGTACAAGCACAGCAGGCTGTTTCCTATAATATGAAATTAGGAATTGGCGGAGTTGTAACATTCAAGAACGGAAAAATTGATCAGTTTTTAAATCAGATTGATTTAAAACATATTGTTTTGGAGACAGATTCGCCTTATTTAGCGCCAATTCCATACAGAGGAAAAAGAAATGAAAGCAGCTATTTAGTCAATGTAATTTCTAAGCTGGCAGCGTTATATGATGTTTCTGAAGAAGAGATTGCAGCAGTCACAACTCAAAACTCCAAAGACGTTTTTGGGATTTAATATAATCGTTACTTTAATCTAAATTTTTTTTTGTTCTTTTGCCCACTTAAAATCGATATAAATAATGCAGAAATTTGATGCCATTCGACCGTTTTATGATTCCGAAATAAATGAAGCACTTCATGATGTGGTAAATCATCCGATGATGAAAACCATGATGAACTTTACTTTTCCGGAAGTAGAAGATGAGGTATGGAAGGATCAATTAAAGAAGACACATTCGATTCGTGATTTTCAATGCAACTTTATTTATAATACGATACAAAAGGTTTTAGAAAAAAGCTCTGAAGGACTTACAACTTCGGGTTTTGAGAAACTGGAAAAAAACACTTCTTATTTGTTTATCTCAAATCACAGAGATATTCTTTTAGATACAACATTACTAAATGTCTGTCTTTTCGAACATGGTTTGGTCATGACGGCATCGGCAATTGGAGATAATTTAGTAAAGAAAGCTTTCTTGGCTACTTTAGCAAAATTAAATAGAAACTTTCTAGTTTTAAGAGGATTAACGCCTCGTGAAATGCTTCAAAGTTCAAAATTATTAGCTGAATATATCGGACAATTGCTGCTTCGCGAAAATCGTTCGGTTTGGATTGCTCAGAGAGAAGGAAGAACAAAAGACGGAAACGACGAAACCAATCCAGGAGTTTTAAAAATGATCGGAATGGGTTCTGATGAAGAAAACTTAATGGATTATTTTAAGAAATTAAAAATCGTTCCAGTTTCTATTTCGTACGAGTATGATCCGACAGATGTTTTGAAAATGCCGCAATTAATGGCAGAAGCGAATAACGAAGTTTACGTTAAAGATAAAAACGAAGATTTCATGACCATTTTAAGTGGTATTATGGGAACTAAAAAGAGAATCCATATTTCTGTTGGAGATGTTTTAGACCAAGAAATAGACCAAATTGTAGCTGAAAATGATAATGTTAATAAACAAGTTCAGGCTTTGGCACAAACTATTGATGATGTGGTTTTGAAAAACTACCAATTATGGCCGACCAATTTTATTGCTTACGATATTTTAAACGGAACAGACAAGTTTGCGCACAAATACAAAGAAAGCGAAAAATCGCTTTTTGAGCGTCGTTTAGAAATGCGTATCGGAAGCGATAATCCTGTTACCAGACAAGGGTTTTTGGCAATGTATGCCAATCCTGTTGTCAATAAATTAAAATACCAAGATGTCATCTAAAGCAAAAATATTATTGATTTATACCGGAGGAACAATCGGTATGAGCAAAGACTTTGAAACAGGGGCACTTAAAGCCTTCAACTTTGGTAAATTAATACAAAAGATTCCAGAAATTAAGCAGTTGGACTGTGAAATCGAATCTATTTCATTCGAACACCCAATTGATTCTTCTAATATGAATCCCGAAATGTGGACAAAAATTGCCACAATTATCGAAGAAAATTACGCTGCTTATGACGGATTCGTGGTGCTTCACGGATCAGATACAATGTCGTATTCGGCTTCTGCATTGAGTTTTATGCTCGAGAATTTAGCGAAGCCAGTTGTGTTTACAGGTTCTCAGCTTCCAATTGGAGATTTACGTACCGATGCAAAAGAAAACCTGATTACAGCGATTCAGATTGCTTCACTTCAAGAAAACGGAAAACCAGTTATTACCGAAGTCTGCTTGTATTTTGAATACAAATTGTACCGTGGCAACCGAACTTCTAAAGTAAATGCAGAACATTTTAGAGCTTTTACAGCACCAAATTATCCTGAATTAGTAGAATCGGGTGTTCACTTAAAACTAAACAGACATTTATTTCTTCCTATAAATAAAAACGCCGATTTGATCGTTCACAAAAATTTGAACAATCATGTGGCAATAATCAAAATGTTTCCAGGAATGAGCGAAGTAGTTTTAGCTTCAATTCTTGCTATTCCAGATTTAAGAGGAATTGTTTTAGAAACCTACGGCTCAGGAAATGCTCCGACAGAAGATTGGTTTTTAAATTTAATTGAGAAAGCAATTCAATCGGGATTGCATATTGTAAATGTTACGCAATGTTCTGGCGGAAGCGTGAATATGGGACAATACGAAACCAGTACAGCTTTAAAATCACTTGGAGTAATCTCAGGAAAAGACATTACTACAGAAGCGGCAATTACTAAATTGATGTATTTGCTTGGTCATAATATTCCTCAAAACGAGTTTAAAGATATTTTTGAAACTGCTTTGCGCGGGGAGATATCGTAGATGAAAATTCCAAAATAAAAATTCCAAATTCCAAATTTCCTCAATCTTGTCATTTCGACCGAAGGGAGAAATCGCATTAGAAGCTCGACAAATATTGGCGACTTACTTTATCGATATGCGAGTGCGATTTCTCCCTTCGGTCGAAATGACAACTGACGTAGACAACCAGCTTAATTTAAATGAACTTATATAACTTATATGGTTTAAAAAACGTAAAATTGGAATTTGGAATTTTTATATTGAAATTTCTCTCTAAAATTGGAATTTGGAATTTTAATTTTTGGAATTTTGATAAGGAACTGGGCAAGTCTCCAAATCTTCTGAAGCTTTATGATTTTTGTAATATACATACACAATTACAGAAATAATACAGATAATTCCTTGAATAACAACAGTATTTCGAGTTCCAATAAAGTGAGAAACGTAACCAATAATTAAACTCCCAACTGGTATCATTCCTTGATAAGCCATCATGTAATAGCTGATGCTTCTAGAACGCATATTGACTGTACTCTGCGTCTGGATATAAATGTTGATAGAAGAAGTTTGTCCCATCATTCCCACTCCGCTTAAGGTCATGCAGATTAAAGCAACTGTTAAACTGCTAGAAACAGCCAAAATAATAATACTAAAACCAAGAAGTAAACTGGCGGCAATCATTAATTTATTCATGTTTTCAGCCGATTTCAAATTCGCAATATAAACGGCTGATAAAACAGAACCAATTCCGGCAGCACTTTCAAACCAGCTGAAAGTCTGAGCATTTCCGCTAAAAATATCTTTAGCAAAAACCGGCATTAAAGTATTAAAAGAAATAACAAACAAACTGCTGCAGGTAAGCATAAGAAGCATTCTCGCCATTTCGGTTTCTTTTTTTACATAATCCAGACCTTCAATAAGATCGTCGAGCATATTTAACTTATTTTCGGCTTTAATGTGCGGAGTAATTTTCATCATCAGCAATGAAATCAAAACAGGAACGTAGCTGACAAAATTCCCGATAAAACAAATATCCTCTCCATATTGGTGCAGAATAATTCCAGCAAGTGCAGGTCCTGCGATACGAGCAAAGTTGTTCATTGTCGAGTTAAGTGCAACGGCATTTGGAAGATCTTCTCTTTTATCTACAATATCGATCATCATCGTTTGACGGCAGGTCATATCAAAAGCATTGATAATTCCCTGAATAAGACTCAGAGCCAGAATAAAGTTGATATTGTAAATTTTTAGGTAAATAAGCAAAGCTAAAGTTCCAGCCTGAAGCATTGCAAGAGACTGCAAGACAATCATGGCGCGGTGTTTATCGTAACGTCCGATAATGCTTCCTGCCAACGGAGCTAAAAACAGTGATGGAATCATACTTAAAAAAGTCGCTAATCCCAATAGAAAAACAGATCCTGTTATACTGTAAACCATCCAGCTTACGGCGGTTTTCTGCAGCCAGGTTCCAATTACAGAAACAGATTGACCATAAAAGAATAACTTGAAATTTTTTGATTTTAACGCTTTAAACATAACCTTGAAATATTTGATACAAAGGTCGGGATTATGATTTCATTAGAAAAATTAATAATTTTACTGATAATGAGTAGTAAAACTTATCAATATGGAAATCTATCAATTGCAATATTTTATCAAAACCGCTGAGGTTTTGCATTTTACCAAGGCTGCAGAATTGTGTTTTGTAACGCAATCTGGACTTTCGCAGCAAATTAAAAAGCTGGAAGAAGAGCTTGGAATGCCTTTGTTTAAGCGAATTGGGAAAAAAGTACAATTGACAGAAGCTGGAGCTGTTTTCTTAATTCATGCTAAAAAAGTTGTAGAAAACGTAGAAAACGGAAAACAGGCAATCGAAGATTTAAATGAAATGATTGGAGGAGAACTCCGAATTGGTGTAACTTATATCTTCGGATTATTAATTCTGCCCGTTGTAAATGCATTTGCCAAGAAATACCAAAATCTCAAAATTATTGTCGAGTATGGAACTACTGAGGTTTTAGAACAAAAATTACTTGATAACGAATTAGATTTAGTATTCGTTATTTCGTCACACGAAATTGAAATGCCGATTCAGAAAGTACCATTATTTACTTCAAATATGGTTATGGTGGTTTCTAAAAATCATGCTTTAGCCAATTTGGATAAGATCGCTTTTAAGAAAATAGAAGAGATTCCGCTGATATTGCCAGGAAAAGGATCCAATTCGCGAGAATATGTTGAAGAGCTGTTTAAAAAGTTTAATATGAAACCTAAAATTTCAATAGAGCTCCAGTCCATTCACGCATTATTGCAAATGGTAGAAAATAGCGATTGGGCAACAATTGTGGCTGAGATGGCTCTAAAAGACTGGGACGATCTCAAAGCTATTCAAATTACAGGAGTTGTCACTAAACGAGATTCGTATATGCTCACGCTTGGAAGTTACCAAAAGAAAGCTGTAAAATTATTTATGGAAGAATTTAAAAAAAGCATTTAAAGTAAACTTGCATTTTGTTTTTGTAACTCAGATTTTTTTGTGTTCTTTGCAGACCAATAAAGAGAGGTGTCCGAGTGGTTGAAGGAGCTAGCCTGGAAAGCTAGTATATGGGTAACTGTATCGAGGGTTCGAATCCCTTCCTCTCTGCGAATTATCCCTAAAGCCCAGTATTTACTGGGCTTTTTGCTGATTTTATAAATTTACTGTGTCAAAATTGTGTCAACCTTATTCTAAAATATTTTTTCTATTTGATAAAATACTGCTAATAAAAGCTATCTTTAAGTAACCATAGTTTTAAGAATTACAAGAAGATACATGAAACCAGCCTCAATCACATTTCTCATTGTACTGCTCTTATCTTCCTGCGCTTCATTTTCAGACAAAATGATAAAAGATGCTAAAGCAACTTTAGTGGAAAATGATTTATCGAAGCTGGAAGGAACTTATGAATTATTTCCAGATTTGAAATATGATGAAAAAAGAAAGGCTGAACCAATTGATTCTGAAGATTCTAAAGCAAACCATAGTCTCAATTATTTTGTTTCATCTAAACAGGTGAAATACGATTCTAAATCGAAATATTCTGTTGAGGTAAAAATAATTAATAAGAACACTATAAAGTTTATTACCAAAAATGAAACTGCTAAAATTGACAGCATTGAGTTAGGTGGAAAACTCAAAAATGGACTTTTTTACCTAGACAATAAATTCTTAAAACGAAACGGCGTTCCCTATCTTGCCGGTGGTTATACCAATTATAAAACAAGAATCGGACTCGCAAAAGACAACGGACTTTTGGTCAATTATGCTTATGATAATTCTGGTGCAATTCTTTTTCTTTTTTGGGCTGGATCTGCTTATAATCTGGGCTATCATTACAACCGAATCAAGTAATTTTAAAGTTTAAATTTGTTGATTAAAAAGTATTTGCATGTATAAATATCATTTTCGTCCAGGTTATCAATCTACAGAACTTTTAATAGATGTATTTAGCGGCGCTGAAAGCGAAAATTTCAATTCTGATTTTCTGCATGCGATTCAGGAATTAAAACCGAAAATGATTGATATTCTCGATTTATGGATGAACGATGAAGTATTAATGACGTATGATTCTGAAGTGGGAAAATTTACAATTTCGAAAGATATCTGGGGTTTTGCTTTTATAATGGCAGAAAATAATCAGGATGGTTTAGCGAAAATTGATTCGATTTTGGAAAAGTCAGAACTGTTTGATAAAGTGCAAGTTGATTTTGAAAATTATAAATGAAAACGGCAATTTCTAATCTAGCCCCGATAGAAACGATATCCTTTTGTGGCGGGGTTCGCCGCAAAAGATATAGTGAATAGCGGGACTAAAGGTTTTATGAAAATGAATTTTCTGCTTCATAAAACAAAAAAAACACCAATACATAGTTCTGAGAAGTTATGTTAAAAATGCTTTTCTTTAGATTATTTTATTACAGAAATTATTATATATTTGACTGCTGTGTAATATAAATTATTTGATGGATTTACCTCCTTATTCGCCAGGTTTGCATAAACTGGTTACTTTACATGTCGACGAAATTTCTAAGCTTACCAATAGCAGCGGTTTTGTTGCGGTTACCAATTCCATTTTAGAAAAATATGAACTTGAAAAGGTTGGTGTTGTAGTGCATGATTTTGAAAACGAAAGTTTTACAATTTCATTCTGCCTCAGGGGATCTCATATTTGTATACATACACAACCACAATATAAGCAACTTACATTGGATGTTTATTTGAGTAATTATTTTCAGGATAATTCACAAAGGGTACGCGATGTTGTGACCGATTATATTACTTATTTTAATGCTGAAATTATTAAAGATTTTGAAATTAATCGATAAGATTTTGATACATTATCTATTGAATGGTTTTATCTGGAAATCTAAAAAATAAATTTAAACCTTAATCTCAAACAAACTAAAAGAACCTTCTTTGTAATGTTCTGGTAATTCATTGGTCCATTCTATGGTGCTGATTCCTTTGTATGTAAAACCACAGCTGGTGTAATATTTATTTATTCTTTCGTTACCGCTGTGGGTGTCAAGCCGAATGTAGTCTTTACCATTTTCTTTGGCATATTCTTTAGTCCATTCTATGATTTTTTTAACGTAAGACTGCCCTCTGAATTTTGGATTCGTAGCAATACGATGCAAATATACCGCTGGATCTTTGCTGGCTTCTTTCCAAATAATTTCATCATTAAAAGTAAGTACAAATGTACAAGCAACTTCATCTCCTTCTTTGATTACAAAATGACGATTTTCGGCAATTTCTTTTTCTATTAATGCTCTTTCAAAACCTCTCCAGCTTTTATTATTGACTGTTTTTTGATACAATGTAGCTTGATTGTAAATATCGAAAACAGCGTCGATATCTTGAGTTGTAGTTTTAAAAAATTCCATTATTAATTCTGTAAATTAATGAATCTTCAAAGATAAATCTTTCAACAGCTTTATACGAGTGAAATGTTTAATTTATGCTTTTTTTATCAGGGTTTAACCAAACGACATTTTGTTCAGAATTGTGATCTTGTCCAATAATATCTTTGTACAATTCTGGTCTTCTAGCTTTTATATAACGATTTCCTCCTGCTTGAATGCATTTTTCGGGAGTAATTATAGCTGCTGCAAAAGAATCATCAAAAGTTCTGCATTCTGCTAATATATCTCCAAACGGATCAATAATCATAGAACAGCCATTTTTGAGCTGGTCATCATCCATACCAATCGGGTTTGAAAATATGGTATAAACCGCATTGTCATAAGCTCTTGCCGGAAGCCATTTCATAAGCCAGTCACGGCCTTTCATCCCATCAAATTCTAATCGTAACGATGTTGGATCAGCTTCTCGGTTTTCCCAAAGCTGAGGCGCGACAAAACCGGCGCCAGGTCGGGTAGAAGGAGTGCACATTGTAACATGAGGCATAAAAATAATATCGGCACCTAGAAGTTTTGTCGCACGAACATTTTCGATAATATTGTTGTCGTAACAAATTAAAATACCACATTTCCATCCTGCAATTTCAAAAACACAATAACGATCTCCAGCGGTTAAATATGGATTTATAAAAGGATGTAATTTTCGATATTTGGCCACTAGACCATTTCTGTCAACACATACGTAGGCTTTGAATAGATTGTCGTTTTCGTCTTTTTCGAAGAGTCCAGCCAATATTACGATGTTGTTATTTTGGGCAATTTCAATCAATTTCAAAATGCTTTCGCTGCTCGGAATTAATTCTGCTAAGTCTAGCATTTGCTCTTTTGATAGATTTCTTGCGAATGTATATCCTGTTATTGAACATTCGTGAAACGAAATTACATCGCAGCCTTCTTCAGATGCCTTTTTCGAAAGCTTTTCAATTACAGATAAATTATAGTTTTTATTGCCGCTTTTGTTTTCAAATTGAGCTGTAGCTATTTTTAGATTTTTCATATTGTTCATATTGTTCACTATTAATTAGGGTCAAAATTAGTGTGAGCAATACGTTATAAATTGTATAAAACCGACATTTTAGAATGTTGATGCGGGAAATCTTTTTATAAGATTATTGGTTAGTTTTCCCGTGGTGCAGACATATTCTGTTGGAGTAATTCCAGTATGTTTTCTAAATTCTTTTATTAAATGCGACTGATCTGAAAATCCTGCATCATAACAAATTGTGGTTAGATTGGTGTGGTCAGGTTTGTTTTTTAATAATTTTAAGAAATGATGAAGTCGTATAACATTTCCAAATTTCTTAGGATTTAATCCAATGCATTCTTTGAATTTTCTTTCCAAATGTCTTTCGGTATACCCAGTATATTCAACCAATTCTTTTATAGAAAAGAGACCTTTTTTGTTAATGATAAAATTTAGGGAACCATTTATTAGGAACTGATTTGAAGACGGTTTAGAAGCAATGATTGATCTGAAGAAAAGATTTAAAAGATTAACACGAGCCTGATTATTTTGTTCTAATAATTTTTCTTGGAGCTCAATAATTTTTTGGTCAAACACATCTTCTACCGGAATAATAGAATCGTGAAATTCATGGGCAGGAATTCCTAATAATTGATGAATTCCGTTGGGTTGAAAAACGACAATTATTAATGTTATTTTATTCTCAGAATATAGATCTTTAAAACCGTTAAGCTGTCCATACAAAAATGAAGCTGGTAAATAATCTTTTACTTCGCCGATTTCAGAAATGAGTTTACTTTTTACAGAAAATACAATACCAGTATTACCATCAGAAAACAAACGAAACTTTTGGACAGCAGTTTCTGCATTATCTAAAAACAGATAATGTTTGATATAAGGTGATAATTCTTTTGATGGCGAAACCTGCATAACTCTAATTGATTTGAATGCAAATTGAAATGTCATTTTGCAAGTAATTATGAGTTTAGCAAAATTAGGGATATTTTTCTTGAAAAACTTTTAGTATCTAATCTAGCCCCGATAGAAACGATATCCTTTTGCGGCGGGGTTCGCCGCAAAAGATATAGTGAATAGCGGGACTAAAGGTGTAATGAAAATGAATTTTCTGCTTCTGGAAATAAAAATATTAATTCTGCAAAGCTTTTTTTACCTCCGGCATCATTTTGTCCACAAATAATTTATAGGCTGATTCTGAAGGGTGTAAACCATCTGAAGCAACAAGATTGGGACTGTTGAGTCCTTGTCGTGTAATGTCTGTAATGGAAACAAAAGCCACTTGATTATTGGCACAATATTTCTCGGCAAAAGAATTGTATTGGTCAATTTCTGCAGAAATCGTTGAGGTTTGATCACCGGCGAGACTTTTTCCGTAAGGCGTGTAAGCATAATCTGGAATAGAAATGACTACAACATTTTTTCGGTCACCTTTGGCAAGCATGATTGCTTTGGTTACCAATTCTGGAAATTCTTTTTCGTAAACCGAGAAATTTCTGTGCTGATATTGATTGTTTACACCAATTAAAAGCGTAACCAAATCGTAATTGGGTTCTGGATTTTGTGTATTTATTGCAGAAAGTAAATTGGATGTTGTCCAGCCTGTTGTAGCAATTATTTTCAGCGAAATTGTACTGGAGTACATAGCGTTTAAACTAGTTTTTAATTGTTCTGGAAAACGACATGTAGCACAAACGCTTTGCCCAATGGTATAACTGTCTCCAAGCGCTAAATAATTGATAGAACTCGCAATTGGTGGTTCTGGAGTTTTAGGCGGATTTACAACTGGCGGTGTAGTTGCAATAGGGGCAGGTTCTTCGGATGAGCTGCAGCTCAGAAGAAATACTGAAAGTATAATGGTAACTATTTGTTTAAAATGTGGTTTCATAATTTGTTTAAATTAGATTGAGGTCGTTTTAAACAAATAGTTACGTTAAATATGCGGGTTTGGATTTATTAAACCATTTCGGTTTTCATCACAATATCTTCTTCAATCGCATTCCAAAGTCCGATGCGTCTTTCTAATGCCAGAATAGAAACTTCTTCTACTTCTTTCCATTTTTGAGCATCGTCTTCGCATAATTCTGTAATCATTTGCATGGCCATTGGTCCGTGTTCGTCGGCATCCAATTCGATATGTCTTTCAAAATAGTAAAGCAATTTAGTCAAATCAACTTCGGGAAGATTCTTTTGGAAATTTTTTAGGATTTCGGTAAACATACTCGGAATCAAATCTTCTCTTCCAAAAGTAAATGCAGCGGCAATTTGGTGTGGTTTTCCTTCTTCAATAACTCTAAAAGTAAAATCTAAGAAAGCTTTCACATTCGGGTGCAGCTGACTTTGTTTAATAGCAACAAATATATTGTGAAGCGAACTTACTTCTGATAGGAAATTTAAAATACCAGTTGTGTCAGCGCCACAAGCTTCCATTGCTTCCAAATACATTTCGTAATGGCTTTGTCTTCTTCCGTCAAGCGTTAAATCTGTTTCTTCGGCAAGAACAATTTCATTGATTAAATAACGAGTTTCTGGATTTTTAGTAGCAAACCAAGGCGTTGTTGTGCAGGTAAGTTTGGCTTGTAAAGCTTTCAATAACGACATAAAATCCCAAACAGCAAAAACATGACTTTCTAAAAAACTATGTAAGTCATCTATGTTCTGAATCTTATTATATAAAGAATGTTTTAACAGTTGGTCTTTTTGTGGTTGTATGCTTTTGTTTATTGCTTCAATATTCATTTTTGGAAAAAATTTTGGTGCAAAGATAAAAAGCTTCTTTGTTAGAAGAAGCTTTTTAGATCGATTTTGTATATATTTTAATAGTTGTCTACTATTTAAATGCTGGAATTCCAGTCACATCCATTCCAGTTATTAGTAAATGGATGTCATGAGTTCCTTCATAAGTAATTACACTTTCAAGATTCATCATGTGACGCATAATAGAGTATTCGCCAGTGATTCCCATACCTCCAAGCATTTGTCTAGCTTCTCTTGCAATGGTAATTGCCATGTTAACATTATTACGTTTTGCCATTGAAATTTGTGCTGTAGTAGCTTTTCCTTCATTTCTTAAAACACCTAAACGCCAGGTTAATAATTGCGCTTTTGTGATTTCAGTAATCATTTCGGCTAATTTCTTTTGCTGCAATTGAGTACCTCCAATTGGTTTTCCAAACTGAATTCTTTCTTTAGAATATCTTAATGCTGTATCGTAACAGTCCATCGCCGCTCCGATTGCTCCCCAGGCAATTCCGTAACGAGCTGAATCTAAACAGCCAAGTGGAGCTCCTAAACCAGATTTATTAGGTAAAAGATTTTCTTTAGGAACTTTTACGTTATCAAAAATCAACTCTCCAGTTGCAGATGCACGAAGCGACCATTTATTATGCGTTTCTGGAGTTGTAAAACCTTCCATTCCTCGTTCTACAATTAAACCATGAATTCTTCCTTCTTCATTTTTTGCCCAAACAATAGCAATATCAGCAAAAGGCGCATTTGAGATCCACATTTTGGCACCATTTAAAAGATAATGATCTCCCATGTCTTTAAAATTGGTAATCATACTTCCAGGATCAGAACCGTGATCTGGTTCGGTCAAACCAAAACATCCTATAAATTCACCAGTTGCTAGCTTCGGAAGGTATTTCATTCGCTGTTCTTCATTACCATATTTCCAAATAGGATACATTACTAAAGAAGATTGAACAGATGAGGTAGATCTTACGCCAGAATCGCCTCTTTCAATTTCCTGCATGATTAAGCCGTAAGAGATTTGATCTAATCCCGCTCCGCCATATTCTACAGGAATATAAGGTCCGAAACCGCCAATTTCTCCAAGTCCTTTAATAATTTGTTTAGGAAATTCTGCTTTTTGAGCATATTCTTCTATTATAGGAGAAACTTCCTTTTTTACCCATGCACGAGCAGATTCTCGAACCAATTTATGTTCGTTTGTTAGTAAATCATCTAGGTTATAATAATCTGGAGATTGAAATAAGTCTGGTTTCATGTTTTTTAATTTTACTTAAACAAATTTACGTAATAAAAATATAACAAATAACGCTTAAATTGTTATATTTTTTCAAGGCAAAAATAAAATTAATAGGAATTTGGCAAATTAATTGTAGTTTATTGATAATTTATAGACTATTTTTGAATACCAAAAACTAATTAAATGAGGCTGATCATCTCTTTTTTATTTTTATTGATACTTAATACTACTGTGGCTCAACCTAAAAAAGAGCTTACTGAACAAGAGTATTTAGAATTGCAGGATAAAATTCGTTTCAGCATGAACGGTAATTTTGATGAGGGACTTAAGTATGCTGCTGAATTACAAAAATCTGGTAATAATGAACATTTAGCTTTTGCTTATGGATCAGGGTCTTATTTATATCAACTAAAGAACAATAGAGTTAAATGCGATGAATGGTATAAAAAAGCACTAGAATATTATAATAGAATTCCCGAATCTGTTCAAAAAATAAATCTTAGAGCTTACCTATATAATTATAGAGGATTAACAGAATGGAAAAGAAAAAATTTCAGTAATGCTTTAAGTAATTATCAGGAAGGAATAAAACTTTCTACCAAAACATTAGATGTTATACAGATCGTTAAGTTTAAAAGCAATATAGCTTTGGTTAATGAAGAAGTAGGGAATTATGAACTTGCTATTAGAAATCTAAGGCAGAATAGTATTTTTTTAGATAAAAATGAAAGTCTATACGAAAAAGATCAATTTCAAAATAGTAAAAGTAATATTTATACCAATTTAGGGAATGTGTATGAGGGGTATTTCATGAAGGATCGAGGTAAATTATTTTTATTGGATTCGGCAGAATACTTTTATAAAAGAGCAATCAATTATTCACAAAATTATATAGACAATAAAATTACTTCTACTCTTAGTTTAGGAAATATTTATCTGTACAAAAAAGATTTTAAAAATGCAGAAAGAACCTATTTCGATATTTCGATGTATGCTAAACAAAATAATGATGATTATTATTATAGGATTGCAAATTATAATTTAGGAGACCTCTATCATTCTTTAAAAAATTATGATAAAGCTTTGGTCTTTTTAAAGAAGGTTGATTCTATGTCTGTTAAAGAAAAAAAAACAGATAGAATTTCTTTTCAGTCCAATTATCTTCAGGCTAAAATTTATAGTGTAAAAAATGAACCTGAATTAGCTTTCAAATATTCTAAAATGTATTTAGATTCTTATGAAAAGTACGAAGGAGAATTAAGAGAAGAAGCTTTAGAAGTCAATTACAAACTGGGTACAGCGAATCTTAGCGATGAGATGATAAGCATTCAAGAAAAGTATAAGTACGATGTTTTATGGAATAAAGCGCTCAAAGTTTTTTATGTTATTTTAGTTGTTGGAATTGTGTTCTTCCTAATTAAAAGTATTCGCGACAAAAATAAAGCACAGAAAAAAATGAATGCTTTAATTGAAGAATTTAAAGCTAATCTAGAGAAAAAAGAAATTGAAAAAGCTGAAATCGAAAAAGCAGCTGCAGAACAAAGTGTACTTGTTGAAACTCCAGAACTAGAAGATACATTACTTAAAAAGGAAAATGCAAATCTTAGTATTGATGAAGCAAAAGAAAATAAAATTGTAGAAAAATTATTGGCACTAGAAGAAAAATTAGAATACTTAAATCCTGATTTTACATTGTCTTATGTTGCCAAAAAAATCAAAACCAATACAACTTATTTGTCTTATGTTGTAAATAAACGATTCGGTAAATCTTTTGGAGAATATTCTAATGAGTTAAAAATTAATTATGTTATTAATCAAATGATTACAAATCACTTATATCGTAAATATTCAACACAGGCAATTGCAGAAAGTGTTGGGTTTAAGAATGCGGTTTCATTTGCAAAATCGTTTCGCAAAAGAACTGGAGTATCTCCAGCTCAATTTGCGAACAATATTTAAAGCCGTACTATTAACCATTTCCGTTTCCTCCAGTACCTTTAGCAGGATAGTTTTTTGGATCAACATCTTCTCCATCACCGCCTCGGATAATTTTTTGAGCTTCTCTATTTATTTTTTCTAATTGAAAGTCTTTAAATGTCAATTTTATATTTTTCATGTCGTTTGTTTTAATTATTGTTTACACTATTATAAATGAGAGTTAACCATTTCCGTTTCCTCCAGTACCTTTAACAGGATTGTTCTGCGGATCGACATCTTCTCCATCACCGCCTTTTATAACTTTTTGTGCTTCTGTGCTTATTTTTTCTATTTCAAAATCTTTGATTTTCAGTGAATTATTTTTCATGTTTCTTTTTTTGGATTGCTTTTTATACTATTTACTATGTGTTTTAATTTTGTAGAAAGAATTAACCATTTCCGTTTCCTCCAGTACCTTTTACAGGATTGTTTGTGTCATTAGGTGGTGGTGATTGGCTATCATTACCTCCGCCTTTAATAGCTTGCTGCTGTTGTTTAGAAATTGTTTCTGTTTCAAAATCTTTGAATGTTAATGCTGACTTTTTCATGTTCTTAATTTTTTTGGATTTAAATTTAGTACTATTAATCTTTCATAAAAATTTTTAAGCCTTCCTATCATATTGCGATAAAGAAGACGCTAAAAATTGGTTACGTTAAGAATTTTGGGTTTTATTTTTACTTAAAAAAGCAATAAAATCGAACTTTTATTTATAAGTTAAATCTTGTCAAATTATTTTTAAGCATTGCTTTTTTGGGAGAAATTTTGATGCGAATTTGAGGTTGATTTTAGACTTTTTTTGAGTCATTTTAATCTCTTCTATTTATTTTTTCTTCTTCAAAATCATTCGATTTTGATACCATGTTTTTCATGTTTTTTGGTGTTTAGATTATTGCTTTTCCAAAACTAGGCAAAAAGTAAAGCCGTTAATCGAAAATAGCCTTTCTAAGCTTTTTAATGAAGATAATTAATCATAAAGCGTTGTTTAACAGTATTTTGCGATAGGCACTATACTTGGTATAATTTATAAATTGTATGTGGTATAATTAATAAATTGTATATATGCATGCGATTTTTATCAATAAAAACCCCAATATTTGCAGTGTAATTATGATTTAAAAACGATCGAAAGCGATGTTAAAACTGGTCCAAAAATTTCTACAAATTAATCGATACTCAGATATAAAAAATGAGTTCAAGGATCTGTTTTTGTCTCATCCAAATTATCCGAGTTTATTTGCGATTACAGATTCATTCGATTTGCTTTCTGTAGAGAATGCGGCAGTAAGAGTTTCGAAAGAACAAATTGTGGATTTACCAGCTAATTTTTTGGCGTATTTTAAAGATGAATTAATATTGGTTGAAAAGATTAAAAGCGGCGTTCGAATTACAACTACAAAAAAAGGAACTCAAAAGTTATCTTATGATAAATTTCTTTTGGATTGGAATGGAGTAATTGTTGCAATTGAACCAAATAATGTAGTTGCTAGAGAAAATCTAAAAATAGAGTATAATTGGTTAAAATATTTTCTGCCTCTTGCACTTGTTACTGGATTGTCTTTTTTCTATAACGGCTTTGATTTATTTAGTACTATTTTTTTAGTAACATCAATATTAGGTTTAATCGTGAGCATATTTATTGTTCAGGAGAAATGGGGTGTTAAAAACACCGTAATTTCAAAATTTTGTAATTTAAGTTCTAACTCTTCTTGTCACTCAGTAATTAGTTTCAATGACGATATCGCAAATAGATGGTTAAGTTTTTCAGATTTACCTTTGCTTTTCTTTAGTTCAAGTATTATTGCAATTTTAGTACAGCCGTTAAATTCAGCAGTATTTGTTGGGTTTTTAAGTCTGTTAGCAATTCCAGTAGTAGTTTGTTCTATTTGGATTCAGAAATTCGAAATTCAAAAATGGTGTGTTATGTGTTTAGCAGTATCATTTTTAATTTTAGTTCAAAGTGTTTTATGGTTTTCATCAGATCTATTTACATTGAGCTTTAGTTTAAATACTGTTTTTCCTTATGTGTTTTCTTTATTGCTTTTAATCCCAATTTGGGCAGCAGTTAAGGTCATGATTAGAAAAATGCTGGATAACGAAAGTTCATTAAAAGAACTTAAAAAGTTCAAAAGAAATTATTCTTTATTAAACTACTTATCTAAAAAAGTAAAATACACAAAAGGATTTGAAGATTTAAGAGGTTTGAACTTTGGAAATAAAAATGCAGCGGTAAAGCTTTCTATTATACTTAGCCCAAGCTGCGGACATTGTTATAAAACTTTTCAAGAAGCTTTTGATCTAGTATTGAAGTTTCCAGATAAAATATATTTGAACGTTCTTTTTAATATTAATCCAGAAAATAACGACAATCCTTATAAGGCAGTTGTTGAAAGACTTTTAACTATTAATAGAACAACGCCTGGAAAAACAGTAGAGGCAATTTCTGATTGGTACATTAAAAGGATGGTACACAAAAAGTGGCTTAAGAAATGGCCTGTTGAGTCAGTGAGTATGATGATTAGTCAGGAAATTCAAAAACAATACGATTGGTGTTCAATGAATAATTTTAATTACACACCAGTTAAAATCGTAAACGAAAGGTTATTTCCAAATGAATATGAGCTGAATGAATTAAAATACTTCTTAAACGATTTTGTAGATGAAGTTCAAATTTTAGAAAAAACAGCATAATGAAAAACAGAATTTAACTGTTTTAAAAGAAAAAATAACCCCACTAAAACCTGCAGTTATGTTAAAGAGTATTTTGAAATTGAAAGGTGCAGTAGAATTATCTGCGAATGAGCAAAAAACAATAAATGGAAGTAACGCTCCTATTTGTGATGACGGATTTAAAGCTAAAAGATGTACAGAGTTTGGAACAGTACCATCATATTGGAATTGTATGCCAAATAATTATGTTGGAAGCTGTTAAGGATTTTTTTTAAAGCATCAAGTTTTTACAGATTTGAGGCTTATACCCGGAAAACGTAAATAACCAGTTATGTTAGAAAAGATTTTAAAAAGCAAAGAAACTAAAAAGCTGACAAAAAAAGAGCAGAAAAACATTTTGGCAGGTGAATATACACTGGAACCTAACTGTAATAATCCTGCTGACGAAAAATATTATGCTTGCTAATTTGAATATTTAGATAGTAACAGAGACTAAAAACTCTGTTACTATTAAAAATGAAATTAAAGATGTTAAAGAAAATTTTAAATCTAAACGGTGCTCAAAGTATTAATAAAAATGAGCAGAAAACCATGAGAGGAGGAATTCCTGAGTGCTGGATTTATGCCTTAGAAGCTGGATGCATTTTAATTTCATCAGACGAAACTTGTCCTTTAAATACCACATCAGGTATTTGCGATACAAGTCGTCTTTGTTGTTGATTTTTTTAACTTTTTTAGAAGTAATACGATATAGCCTTATTTAGAATTTAGTCATGTTTTTTTTGAATGTATAGGCGCTCGATCGTGGAACATTGAGCAAATTCTCAGTATTGATGATTGGTACTGGGATTCTTAGGAGTTGGCCGCTGTGTTAATTTTAATTGGTTAGGGTAAACCGCGGCCATGTCCTAAAGAAATTGTGTTACTGGTAATTTTGTTTTTAAATACCCAAACAGAGAAGATTTATATCTTCTCTGTTTTTTTTATGGATTAACAAGAATTTTTTTTCTTAAATTGGCCTTGAATAAATCAAATTGAAATTGAAAAAATTCACTCATTACAGACAAGCCGATCATAAAGATTGCGGGCCGACATGTTTAAAGATTATAGCTAAATATTACGGTAAGACAATCAATATTCAGGAGTTGAGAGATTTCAGCGAAACAACTCGTGAAGGAAGTAATTTGCTTTTTTTGAGTGATGCGGCTGAGAAAATCGGTTTTAGGACTTTAGGAGTAAAATTGTCTGTAAAGAGAATAGAAGAAGCACCGCTGCCATGTATCCTGCATTGGAATAAAGATCATTATGTTGTTCTTTACAAAATAAAAAAAGATAAATATTATATATCCGATCCTGCTTTTGGACTTTTAGAATATAACAAAGAAGATTTTGTTAAGTTCTGGATTGGTAATAACGCCGGCGATGAAACTAAAGAAGGGATTGCATTACTGATCGAAGCGACACCAAACTTTTTTCAATCGGATTTTGACAAAGAAGAAAATTCAGGTTTAGGATTTAAATTTCTTTTTAAGTATTTATTTCAATACAAATCATTTCTTATTCAGCTTGCAGTTGGACTTGTAGCCAGCAGTCTGCTCACCTTAATTTTTCCGTTTTTAACCCAGAGTATTGTCGACGTCGGGATTCAAAATCAGAACATTCATTTTATCTATTTAATTCTTTTTGCAATGCTTTTTGTTTTTGCAGGAAGAACTGGTTTAGAGTTAATTAGAAGCTGGATTTTACTCCATTTATCAACCAGAATCAATATTTCGTTAATTTCAGATTTCTTCATTAAATTAATGAATCTGCCTATTTCCTATTTTGATGTCCGCATGACAGGAGATATTATGCAGCGAATAAATGATCACCGGCGTATCGAGAGAATTCTTACCACATCATCTCTTAATGTGCTGTTTTCTGTAATAAATATGTTTATAATGGGAGGCGTTTTAGCCTATTTCAATCTTCAGATATTCCTAGTTTTCTTTTTAGGAAGCGTGCTTTATTTCGCATGGATAACAATGTTCTTAAAAAGAAGAGAAGTTTTAGATTATAAACGCTTTGCCGAAGTTTCGAACGAACAGAGTAAAGTAATGGAGCTGATAAACGGCATGCAGGAAATTAAACTCCATAATGCCGAAAAACAAAAGCGCTGGGGCTGGGAGTATGTACAGGCAAGACTTTTCAGGGTTTCTATAAAAGGTCTGGTTTTAGAGCAGGCACAAACGATCGGCTCTTCGGTTATTAATGAGCTTAAAAACATTTTTATAATCCTTCTTTCGGCAAAACTTGTAATTGATGGATCGATTACTTTAGGGATGATGCTTTCCATAAGTTCAATAGTAGGAAGTTTAAATGGTCCCATTACGCAGTTAATAGAGTTTGTCCGAGAATTGCAGGATGCTAAAATTTCACTTGCCAGATTATCTGAAATTCATCAAAAAGAAGATGAACTCCAGCAGGAAGTCCACCAGACAAATGAAGTACCGCATGATGTCGATATTGAAATTAAAAATCTTTCCTATCGTTATTTAGGTTCGGATATTCCAGTATTAGATAATTTAAGTTTAATAATTCCAGCCAATAAAGTAACAGCAGTTGTGGGAGTCAGCGGAAGCGGTAAAACAACTTTGATGAAATTGCTTTTGAAATTTTATGAACCCGAAAAAGGAGAGATTTTAATTGGAAATGCACAGCTTAAAAATATATCTCAAAAAGCCTGGAGGTCAAATATTGGCGCTGTAATGCAGGAAGGCTTTATTTTTAGTGATACAATTGCTAATAATATTGCTTTTGGAGTAGACAGGATTGATAAAGAAAGGTTAGTCTATGCTTCAGATGTGGCAAATATTAAAGAATACATCAGCAGTCTGCCGTTAGGTTTTAATACTAAAATAGGAGCAGAAGGTCTTGGCATGAGCACAGGTCAGAAGCAACGTCTGTTAATCGCAAGAGCGGTTTATAAAAACCCGGAAATACTTTTCTTTGATGAGGCTACTTCAGCATTAGATGCCAATAATGAGAAAGAAATAATGAAAAAACTGGATGTTTTTTTTAAAGATAAAACGGTAATTGTAATTGCACATCGATTAAGTACTGTTATGAATGCAGATCAGATTGTGGTTTTGGATAAAGGAAAAATTATCGAAATCGGAAGTCATTCGGCATTAGTAGAACAGAAGGGAAATTATTTTGAACTGGTTAGAAATCAACTGCAATTAGGAAATTAATCATGGCTGAAGATACATTTGAATTAAGAAGCGAAGAAGTTCAGGACATTTTGACCAAAGTGCCGCATTGGATGATCCGATGGGGAACAGTGCTGATATTTGCCATAATTGTAATGCTGTTTTTCGTTTCCTGGTTTGTTAAATATCCAGATGTTGTACGTACCGAAATCGTAATTACCACAAATATTCCGCCTGAGAGAATTGTGTCAAAATCTTCTGGGCGTATTGAAGCAATTTTGGTAAAAAATAAAACGTTGGTTAACAAAAACAGCACACTGGCTATTATTGAAAACACGGCTAACTACAAAGATGTTTTTTTGTTAAAAAGCATTGTAGATGATTATGATATTAATAACACCAAAAAAGCATTTCCGTTTGCCCTGCTGAAAAATAAACAGTTAGGAGAAATAGAAAGTGCCTTTGCAGTTTTTCAGAAAGATTATCAGGCACAGGAATTAAACGAAAATCTGCATCCTTTTGAAATTGAAAGCAGGGCGCAGAGCTCAGAGAAAATCCAGATCAAAGAAAGACTGGATATTCTCCAGCAGCAAAAGGTAATTAATGAAAGTGAACTGGAACTGCAGAAAAATGAAATAGCGCGTTTTGAAGTTTTATTCAATAAAGGAATTATTTCTGCTCAGGAAATGGAATTGAAGAAACTGGGTTATCTTCAGGCAATGAAGAGTTATAAAAGCCTTTTAACTTCAATTTCTCAATTAAGGTCATCTTTGATCGACAATACAAAATCGAGCCAAAATTCGCACATAAACAGCACAAAAGAGGAGGTTAATCTTGGAAGAAGCATGGCGCAGTCATTTTATCAGCTGAAAAAAGTGATAAAGGACTGGGAACTGGCTTATACTTTAAAATCTTCTGTAAGCGGGGTTGTTACTTTTCTGCAGGTTTGGAACGAAAATCAGACTATAAATGTGGGCGATAATGTTTTCTCTATAATTCCAGATGCTAAAAATAGTTTTATTGGAAAAGTAAAAGCTCCGGCTCTGAATTCAGGAAAAATAAAAGTAGGGCAGAGAGTTAATATTCGGCTGGCCAATTATCCTGATAGAGAGTTTGGTGTATTGAAAGGTGAAATCAAAAATATCTCATTAGTGCCGGATAAAGATGGAAACTTATTACTGGATGTTGCGCTTCCAAATGGGTTGAAAACTTCGTACAATAAACAAATTGTCTTTCAGCAGGAAATGAAAGGAAGTGCCGAAATTGTGACAGAAGATTTAAGATTAATTGAAAGAATTTTATATCAATTTAAAAGTATATTTGAACAAGTTTAAAATTAACCCAAAAACCAAAACCACTTTATTAAATGAAAAAAACAATACTAATTGCCTTTTTTTTATTATTTCAAATTTCGTTTTCAAAATCAATAACTGAAACTCAAAAACTTACAGCAACTTGCAAAATTTGGGGTTTTCTGAAGTATTATCATCCCAATGTTACTGATGGAACCAAAAACTGGGACGAACAGCTCTTTCAAATTCTGCCTAAAGTTGAAGAAGCCCAAACTGCTGAAGCATTTTCTTTGGTAATAGAAAACTGGATTAATTCTTTAGGAGAAATAAAAAAGAATGATGTTACTAAAACAGTTATAAAAAAGGAATACTTTGATGAAAATTTCGATTTATCATGGTTCTCTAACAACGAATTAATTTCTAAATCTCTTTCGAAAAAGCTCAAATTCATTGAAGAAAATAGAATTCAAGGAAAACAATTTTATGTTAATTTTGAATTGAATACAGGAAATGTTCCTTTACAATTTAACAACGAAATAAAGTACGCAGATTTTAAATGGACTGATAAAAATTTGCGTCTTCTTGCAATTTTCAGGTATTGGAACTACATAGAATATTTTTTTCCCTACAAATACCAAATGGATGAAAATTGGGATAAAGTATTAAACGATATGCTTCCAAGATTTTATGCTCCTGAATCGGAGAAAGATTTTGTTTTGGCAATGCGTGAGATTTCTATCAAGTTAAACGATACGCATGCATCAACTCAAATGTCTCAATTATTTGAATATTTTGGAGACAAATTTATTCCCGCCGATGTCAAAATCATAGATGAAAAAGCTATTATAATAAGTTTGAAAAACGATTCACTAGCAAAAATTAGTGATTTAAGAATTGGCGATGTAATTACAAAAGTTGATGGGAAAACTATTTCTGAGCTTTTAAAAGAAAATAGAAAATATGTTGAAGGATCAAACGAACCTTCTGTTTTAAAGAATGCATATTGGACAATTTTTAACGGAAAAACACTTTCATTAGAAATAGAGTTTGTTCGTGAAGGAAAAACGGCTGTTAAAAAGATAAATCGTTATAAATATCAAGATTTAAAGATTCAGTTTCCAAACAACGAAAAGTGGAAAATTTTAGAAGGAAATATTGGTTATGTTAATTATGATGAGGCCGAAGAAAAAGATATTCCAGAATTAATTAAAGCCCTTAATAATACCAACGCGATTATTTTTGATAATAGAATGCGTCCGCACGATGTTATGTTTACCATTTCAGAATGGCTTAATCCAGAACCTAAAGAGTTTGCTAAATTTTTAGATCCGGATATAAATTATCCTGGACGTTATTATTGGAGATCAGGAATAGAAAAATGCGGTAAAAACAATCCAGATTACTACAAGGGAAAAGTAATTGTTTTGCTAGATGAAAAAGCAGTAAGTCATGCAGAATTTAATGCGATGAGTTTGCAAACTGCTCCAAAAGTAAAAGTAATTGGAAGCCAGACCGGTGGTGCTGATGGTGCAAAATATGGATTTCCCATTATCAAAGGTTTTTACACAACATTTACTTGCTACGGAGTTTTTTATCCAAATAAAAAAGAAACACAAAGAATAGGAATTGTTCCTGATATCGAAGTTAAGCCAACTATTTTAGGTATTCAGCAGGGAAGAGATGAAGTTTTAGAAAGAGCTGTTCTTTTTGCTAAAAATGGAAAATAATAAATATCTAATTCTTTGTCAAAGTTTCAAACTTTGACAAAGATGTTTTTTTTACATCTTTAAATAAAAATCCTTAGTCAATTCGATATATTCAGGGGTGTAAACGTGTCTTTCGATTTCGATAACTAATTCATCGATTTCAATTTCAGAAACTTCATTGCGGCTAAAAGCCAGTAAACTTCGCTTAATTTCTGATTTTGGAGTGCCTTTTACTCTTGTGATTTTTAGGGGATACAATTCAGCTTCTTTTGCTAAAGCGATGAATTTTTCTTCTTCTTTGAAAGGAATAATTATCGCAAGTATTCCGTTTTCTGAAAGCAATAAATCGGCAGCTTCAACTATTTCCTCAAAAGGCATTGCGTCTTGAAAACGAGCTAAATCTCGCTGTTCATTTTCTGTTTTATAATCTTCTGCATAAAAAGGAGGATTCGAAACAATTAAGTCGTATTCATCTTCAGGTTCTTCAATAAATTCATCTAAACCGGCATGAAAACAAAATAAACGATCGCCCCATGGAGAACTTTCAAAATTTTCAACGGCTTGTTCGTAAGCATCTTCATCAATTTCAAGAGCATCGATTTGTTCTGCATGAGTGCGCTGAGCCAGCATTAAGGCGATAATTCCTGTTCCTGCACCAATATCCAAAACACTAAACGGATTGTGACTTATTGGAGCCCAAGAACCCAATAAAACACCATCTGTACCAACTTTCATTGCACAACGATCTTGTTTAATTATAAATTGCTTAAATGAAAACATAAGTGAAAAATTCCAATTTTTTTAAATTCCAAATTCCAATTCTGAAAAGGAAAAAATCAATAAAGAAATTCCAAATTCCAATTGCCAAAGGAAGTGAGTTTGTGTAATTTGAAATGCAAAAATAAGATTAAAATCTCAATTTATTATTTTGATGTTTTGGTAATTATTGCAGATAGAATTTTTCTTAATTCTTCTACTTCAAATAATAGAGAATCAGAAATTATTCTTTGCTCGGGGTTTAATTCATGTAATAAACGCAGCCAGAACTTAGATTCTTTGGCTTCTTTTCGGGATATTTTAAGTCTAAATATTAAATCTTTATCACCTAATTTTTCATTCGCTTCAATGTAGTTTGCTCCCACAGAACCAGACGATCTTATTAATTGTTTGCCGTCTTCAATATTGGATGTTGTTTTCGATAAAGTTCTAATATATGTTCGACATTCTTTTGCAAACAAGAAAGTTCTCTCTTCTAAATCATAGGGTTTGTTCATAAAGAAAATAATTTTCAAATTTTTTAAATTCCAATATTTGAAGTTCAAAAATAAGAATTTATATTTACGTAAGTTTTTTCTTTAATAAAAATATAAAGCCATAAAACTTCGATACCAAATTAGAATTTGGAATTTCATTCTAGTTTGGAATTTGAAATTTTAAAAAAATTGGAATTTAAACCTAAAGGTACATCTCCACAAGACCTTCAGGAAGATCCATGATTACTTTTTTATTTTCGCGGTCAATCTTTACCAAGAAATGGTCTATCATTGGAACCAAGATTTCCACTTCACCATTTAAAACTTCAAAAAGCGGCTGAGCAGTTGAGTCATTAATAGAAGTTATTTTTCCGAAGACACCTAAACGTTTGTCTTCAATTTCAAAACCAATAACTTCGTGGAAATAGAATTTGTTACCTGTAAGTTTTGGTAACATTGTTAAAGGAAGATAGATGGCATTGCCAACTAAGGCATCTGCTTCTTCCTCTGTATTTACATCTTCAAAACGAACTCTAAGAAAATCGTTTTTGTGTAAAGAACTTGTTTCAATAAAAAAAGGAACCAAGTGTTTGTTGTGTTCAACAAACACTGATTCCAGATTTTCGTATAACTCAGGTTCATCCGTATCTAAATAGATTAGGACTTCACCTTTGAAACTAAATTTTTTAGCGATTTTACCTAAATAAAAACATTCTTCTTTACGCATTCTCGCTAAGTAAAATTATGCTTCAGTTGTTTCGTTATTCTCTTCAGCAGCAGGAGCTTCTTCAGTTGCAGCTTCAACTTCAGCAACTTCTTCTTCAACTGCAGGAGTTGCAGCAGCGATAGCATCCGCTTCAGCCTGAGCTGCAGCAGCTAAACGTTTAGCATTAACTTCTTGTTCAGCTTTTAAAGCTTTAGCTTTAACATCAGCTTGTGCTTTTGATAAACCATCTTTTTTAGCATCAACTTTTCCAGCTTTAGCCTCTAACCAAGCAGCTAATTTAGCGTCAGCTTGCTCTTGAGTTAAAGCTCCTTTACGGATACCTCCATCAAGGTGGTGTTTCAATAAAGCACCTTTGTAAGAAAGGATTGCTCTAGCAGTATCAGTTGGTTGTGCACCATTGTGTAACCATTTAACTGCGCTGTCAAGGTCTAACTCAACAGTTGCTGGGTTTGTGTTTGGATTGTAAGTACCGATTTTCTCTAAGTATTTACCATCTCTTTTTGAGCGTGCATCTGCAGCTACAACCCAGTAAAAAGGTTTTCCTTTTTTACCGTGTCTTTGTAATCTAATTTTTACTGACATAATCTTATGATTAAATTTTGAGGTACTCGACCTCTGTTAATTAAGGGCGCAAAGATATAATTTTTTTATGAATAATGCGTTTCAAAGAGTATTAAATATGCCTAAGATAAATTTTTATCATTTTTTTGACTGTTTTTGACCTGCGATTCAAACGTTTATTAATTGTAATGCGGTATTTTTGTGCCAAATTCATCCTAAGAATATGAAAAAATACTTTTACTTTTTATTACTTATATTTTTACTAACGTCGTGTACAGAGGATATTAGGTTTAATAATCCTGCTTTTCAAACTTTAAAAGATAATGTTTTTTGGAGGGCTCAGAGCTATAAGTCGGGAACAGAAACAACTGGAATTTTTGTTGTTGAAGGTTCTTTGGGTTATGAAAAAATAAGTTTTCAACTTCCTGCGCCATCTCAAAAAACATATATTTTGGGTGTAGATGATGTTACAAAAGCGACATTTAAAAATACTTATCCAGGACAAGAAGAAGAATTTACTACTGGAGAAGGCAAAGGCAGCGGACAAATTATAGTTACAGAATACAATACTGTTGATAAGACAATTTCTGGCACATTTAAATTTACAGCTGTGAATGTAAATACTGGTGCTGAAAAAAAAGAAATACATTTTACAGAAGGTGTTTTCTATAAAATTCCAGTTCAGCTTGATCCTAAATTTAGCTTATATTAAGGTTTTAAAAGGTTTTTTGGTTTTAAAATCAAAATAAAAACATAAATAAACTAATATATAGTAGATTACAGAATAATAAGAGTACATTTGCTTATTATTATAAATAAATATCTATGAATATTTTTGTTGGAAGCCTTCCATTCAGTATTGAGGAAGCAGATTTAAGAGAGTCTTTTGAGGCTTATGGAACAGTTGACTCTGTTAA